>Ga0334722_10001434_pt1 | contig 29806 bp, 29 predicted proteins | sample C3_bottom_MG_FD_207210 | JGI IMG/M metagenome (GOLD analysis project Ga0334722, IMG submission 207210) | Sediment microbial communities from Yellowstone Lake, YNP, Wyoming, USA - C3_bottom | ecosystem: Environmental > Aquatic > Freshwater > Lake > Sediment | place: USA: Wyoming | collected... | reverse complement strand
TACTTTGTTGGACAGACCAGATGATATATTAGCGCGGATACATTATGACTCTTGTGGATGTATATACTCATCTTTGTATTATACACTACCGCGGCAAGCCGCGGGGAAAAGCCCTAAATAGATTTTAATGGGCTGATTTTCATCACTTTATTGTGTCTTAATTATACTATTTTTGGGGGTCTTTTTCAACACATTTTTGGCTCAATCAAAACAAAATCTGTGGATAACTAATCGGCAAAAATACACCTATAATGAGTTATGATCCTAACCAAGATTTCTTGTTAATTTTGCTTGTAACTGCTAACATAAACTCAACCCTTAAAAAAAATTTAACTATGCAAAAACCTATTGTTTTGGTGGTGCTGGATGGCTGGGGACTGGGAAAAAACGAAACCGGCAACGCCATAGCGCAAGCTAAACTGCCTACCATTGATGAACTGAATAATTTCTATCCACACGTCGCCCTGCAAGCTTCCGGTATTTCGGTTGGCTTGCCTTGGGAAGAAACAGGTAATTCAGAAGTCGGGCATATAACGCTCGGCGCCGGCCGAATTATTTATCAGAGCATGCCGCGCATCAATATGGAAATACAATCGGGAGAATTTTTCAAAAATCCCGCATTTCTTTCCGCCATCGGACACGCCAAAAAATCCGGCTCTTCCTTGCATCTGATGGGACTGGTTAGCAAAGGCGCTGCGCATTCGAGCATGGAACATCTGTACGCTCTTTTAGAACTCGCCAAAAAAGAAAATTTTCCAAAAGTTTTTGTGCATGCTTTTTTGGACGGCCGCGATTCATCCCCCACTTCGGGAGTTGAAGCCATCCAAAATTTACAAAAAAAGATGCGCGATTTTGGAGTTGGAAAAATCGCCAGCCTGTGCGGACGATCAATCGCAATGGATCGCAACAATAATTGGAACCAAATTGAGCAGGCATATAATTTATTGACCGAAGGCGCGGGCGCCTCTATCACTGATCCGATAGATTATCTCAAAAAATCTTACGCCAAAAAAATTTACGATGAGTATATAGAACCGGCTTTCGTTGATCAGGATTCCAGGATAAAAGAAAAAGATTCAGTCATATTTTTTAATTTCCGCGAAGACCGCGCCCGACAATTGACCAAGGCTTTTGTGAAAAAAGATTTTTCACAGTTTAAACGAAAAATTATTCCAGATCTGGATTTTGTCACAATGACTGACTATGAAAAAGGTCTTCCGGTAAAAGTGGCTTTCCCGCCGATTATTGTAACAGATCCGCTTGGAAAAGTGCTGTCTGAAAATAATCTAAAACAGCTCCGGATTGCAGAAACAGAAAAATTCGCGCATGTCACTTATTTTTTTAATGGCGGTTCAGAAAAACCTTTCCCGCAAGAAGACAGATCGATTGTTGATTCACAAAAGATCGACAACTACGCTAACGCGCCGGAAATGAAAGCCGCGGAAATAACCAAAAAGGTCTTAGATAATCTGAATAAGTATGATTTCATTTTGGTAAATTATGCCAATGCCGATATGGTCGGACATACCGGTGATGAAAAATCCGCCATTAAAGCGGTTGAAACGATCGATGCTTGTTTAGCCCGGTTAATCGAATCCGTAACCAAAAATAACGGCGCGCTTCTGGTTACGGCCGACCATGGTAATGTCGAAGAAATGAAAAATAATCTAAATGGCAAAGAAAATACCGAGCATTCAAAAAATCCCGTTCCTTTGTGGTTTATAACCAATGAAAATAAGAAGAAAAGGAAAGAAGATTTCGAAGTTTCCGGCCTACTTAGTGATGTTGCCCCGACAATTCTGGACATACTTAAACTTAAAAAACCGGCCGAAATGACCGGAGAAAGTTTGTTGTCACTATTAAAATAATATTTACTTCAAAATAAATTTGAGATTCTTGTAATTTAAATCTTTCGTATGCCTCGAATAACTGGCGGTTATTTTCTTCGCTTCTTCCATGCTTTTCTCAGTAATTTTTCCCCGAATCAAAGCAATTGGCCCCATGAAAGCCTTAAGCTCCAACATTTTATCACCTTTTACCCGTAGTTTTCCGATTTTTTCATTATCTGTTTCTTTTCTGCCAACTACGATATGCGCGCCATCTATCCAAACATGCCTACCGATTTTCAAAAGTTCATAGTCCGAAGCTGCGGGATTTTCTACCTCCTCCAAAAGTTTTTTCAGACGCTTTCCGAATTCTTTTTCTGTCAAAAGACACCCTCCGCCTGGAGCGGGATAATAATTTATGCCTAATTCTTTGACCAATTTAATTTGTCTTTTTCTAGATCGGCCGGAAATATCAAAAAGCTTTGCCCTATCCACTATGCCTTCTTTTTCCATTTCAGTCTCATCCAATGATTTAGCCGAGAGCGGACGCAATAATTTTCCTTGCGTATCGGCTTCTTTTTCGATAAGTTTCAAGGCTCGCAAATTTTGCGACATCGGCCGCTGTCCCAATACTTCGCCAGTCGCGACAAAATCAAAATTTTCCGCGCGCATTATTTTTCCGGCTTCTTTGATCATCAAAAGGTGGCAATCAATGCATGGATTCATCGCCGAGCCATATCCCCGCTTTGGTTTTTTCACCATCTCGCAATGTATCTCGGAAAAATTAACTGAACGAGATTTGATATTATTTTTTTCCGCGCTCACCTTCGCTTTGCCGTCATCAAAAAAATAACTGACAAATGTCAGTGCAGTTACATCTATATTTTGTTTTTCCAGTACCTTCACCACCAACGTCGAATCCAATCCGCCGGAAAAAAGCACCAGCGCTTTTGTTTTCTTTTTCATATCCAATCTCTTACAACACGCAGGAGCTAAGCTCCAGCTGGGCCGTAACTATTCAGGAGCTTAGCTCCTTTCAATATTTAAAATAACGGTTGTATACTTTCGATTTAATCACGGCTGGCATTATGAATTCATATACTAATAATGACACAACGATTGAAATAACAATGCTTCCAATTATATCTATGGGATTGTGTACTCCTGCCATAACTCTGGCCACACCGACCAGCGCGGCAAGTATCAAAAGCAACGTGCCTATTTTTCGATTGAAATAAAAAATGACCATAGCTGCTGCGCTCGCCAGTAAGGTATGATCCGAAGGAAAACCATTATCCGGATCGTGTGGAATAAGCGGCAAAAAATGTCCTGCAACAAATGGCCGCGCATCATAATAAAAACGAGTTGCTACCTGCGCCACGATAAAAACAAGAACACAGGTGATTATACCGAAAACAATGAGTTGTTTCTGCTTATTGCGCGGCTGTTCCAAAAAATACACAAGAGCTATGCCCACTATAAGAAAAAGCAGGTATTTGGCTCCAAAAATTATGATTGCATTTGACATATAGATAGTATATTGCTAATTTAAAGGAAAATCAACGTATTTTTACATTAAAGGAGGTTTTATGTTCAAAAGACTCTTCAGATTTATTTACTTGCTGAAATTTCCAGCAATGCCCCGATCGAGAATTAAAAGTCCTGCGATTGACTGGTCACCTTTGCTCAAGGCAAAAAGGACGGCAGCAGAAACTATGTATAGTGGGTACGATGAACACCCATGTTGATACAACTACTCACGACTTCTTGGCGGCCACAAGGCCGCCTTTTATTTTTTTGCCACCAGCACTATATTTTTATTATTTACTACCCTCACTTCTTCCACTGAAAATCCCGCTGCGGAAAATAATTTTGCCAATTTTTTCTTAGTATAAGCGTGATGGAATCTTTGAAAAGTTTCGCCGAAATTGTTTTTGAAAGGAATGGCGCAATCCAAAAAATCCAGATTGCTTTGACCCACGATTTTTTGGCCGATATTTTTCCACACATATTTGCGATATTTTGGCTGCCACAAATTCCAAGCAGTAGTGATGATTTTTCCGCCGGGTTGTGTCACGCGATATAATTCTTTGGCCATCTCCAGGCGGAATTTCTGATCCGGCAAATGATGAAAAACTGCGACAGAAATCACCGCATTGAAAAAATTATCCGGAAATGGTAGACTGGCTTGACCGGATATTTTCACAAGGCTTTGGCTCCACTCGGGATATTTTTCGCGAGCCAGATCGATCAGCTTTTGTGAAACATCCGCGCCATAATACTCAATTTGTTTGTCCTGCAGAATTTCCAACAGCCGGCCATTGCCACAGCCAAAATCAAGGATTTTATCCCCAGCTGAAACATGATTTTTGATGAATTCAAAGTCCCGCCAAAAAAAATTCCGCGTCCCCGAAAACTTTTCCGCCATCTGGTCATAACCAGCCTCAGTCTCATTCAAAATTTTACTAATATTTTTATCTTTCATCGTGATTAAAGCCTACGACAATTTCATAAAATTAGCAATTAAAGAGGATGCGCAAACTTCTCCTGATTTCTTGCGCCTCAAAAAGAAACTTTGCAAGGAATTGGGGGTACAGCCGCCCACCAACGCCGATATGCGCGAACACTACGAAAAAATGGTAGCTAAAAAAGAAATTAAGCGCAATCTGAATTTCGAAAAAATCCTGCTGAGCAAAAAAATCCGCACCGAGTCTGGCGTGGCTGTCGTGGCCGTTTTGACCAAAGCCTATCCCTGCCCCGGCAAATGCATCTATTGCCCGACTGAAAAGGAAATGCCCAAAAGCTACCTTTCCAATGAACCGGCAGTAATGCGCGCCATATCAGCCAGATTTAATCCATACAAGCAAGTGCAAAACCGCCTGCGCGCGCTGGAGCTCAACGGCCATGCAATCGATAAAATTGAACTTATTGTCATGGGCGGAACATTTTCCTATCTGCCAAAAACATACCAGAATAAATTCATAACCGAATGTTTCCGAGCTTGCAATGATTATCCACAAAAAAAATCTCAAACCAAAACAACCCTAGAATTTGAACAGAAAAAAAATGAAAAAACCAAATGCAGAATTGTTGGACTAACCTTGGAAACACGGCCGGATTATATCGACGAAAAAGAAATAATGAATTTTCGCAATCTCGGCTGTACCCGCGTCGAGCTTGGTGTGCAAAGTATTTTTAATGACGTTTTAAAAATAAACAAGCGCGGACATGATATCCAAAGAACTATCGAAGCCACCAAACTTTTGAAAGATACCGGATTTAAAATAAATTATCATATTATGCCCGGCCTTTTGGGATCAAACCTGAAAAAAGATTTGCAAATGTTCAAGGAACTTTTTTCCAATCCAAACTTCCAGCCGGATATGCTGAAAATTTATCCGACCGTCGTCACAAAAAACACAAAGCTACATTCATTGTGGGTTCAGGGAAAATATAAGCCGCTGAGTGACAAGGAATTTGAAAAATTTATTTTGCAGATTAAACAAAAGATTATTCCGCCATACGTCCGCATCGCCCGCCTTGTGCGTGATGTCCCGACTTCATCCATTGTAGCCGGACCGATCATTTCCAATCTGCGCCAATTGATCGCGCACAAATCCAAATGCCGCTGCATCCGTTGCCGCGAAGTGCGTTCCGATTATAACAATACTGAAAAAATAATTTTAGATAGAATTGATTATTCCGCTTCTGGCGGCCAAGAAATATTTTTACAATTTGTTTCGGAAGATAAGAAAAAATTATTTGCGTTGTTAAGATTACGCATCCCTAATTGTCATTCCCGTGAAAACGGGAATCTAGTCAGCCAGTCTAAGATTTGCGACTGGATTCCCGATCAAGTCGGGAATGACAAATTATATGATCTCATTCCCGTCCTAAAAAATTCCGCCATTATCCGCGAAGTCCATACCTACGGAAAAATGGCTAAAATAAGCCGGAATAACACTTCGTCTCCACAGCATATCGGACTAGGTAAAAAGCTCCTGCTAGAAGCGGAAAGGATCGCCAAAAAAGAATTTGGTTTAGGAAAGATTGTAGTAATTTCAGGAGTCGGTGTACGCGGGTATTACCGAAAATCCGGATATAAGCTGCAAAACACCTATATGGTGAAAAATTTATAAACCACAATCATATGCCAAAAATTATCATTGCCTCAGGTCCGGTCATTGTCGAAAATAATAAAGTTTTGCTGAATCAGCACGGGGACACAAATTTCTGGAAGTTTTGTGGCGGAAAAGTTGAGGATTATGAAACTGATCTGATCGAAAACGCCAGAAGAGAAGTCAAAGAAGAGATGGATATCAATATAGAAATTCTTGATCCAATCCCCTTTATCACTCACACCACCAAAGAAACTGCCAATGGAACAATTGATGTTATCCTTGTTCATTTCCTCGCCAAAAGAATCGGCGAAATAAACCCTGGTTCAGATATCCGCGAATGGGATTGGCATGCCCTCGATAATCTGCCGAAAAATTTAGCGCCGAATATCCTGCCTACACTTAGGAATTTTAAATTTTTGAAATAATTATTTCCCTGCCAATTGTCCACAGGCGCCCTGAATTTCCTCGCCGAGGCTTTTGCGGATCGTGACACTGATGTTATTTTTTACCAAATAATCGCGAAACATCACCGTTCGCTCCTTGGAAGAAGATTTGAATTCGCAGTCAGTAGAATTATAACGAATCAAGTTGACGTGCAGAAGCTGCAACTTGCCGATCGATCTGACAAAACTAATTAGCTTGTCCGCATCCTCACTGCTGTCGTTCACGCCGTTCAGCATTACATATTCCAAAAAAACTTTACGTTTAGTTTTGAGAAAATAATTTTTCAAAGCTTGCCTCAATTTTTCCAGATTATTTTGGCGGTTTATCGGCATCATCTGGCTTCTTTTTTCATCACTGCCAAAATGCAGCGACAACGCCAAGTTGACTTGCGGAAATTCTTCTGCCAATTTTTCGATGCCTTCCGGAATGCCGGAAGTGGAAACAGAAATGGAGCGCGAACCGAATTCGAACAACTTTTCATCGGTCAGATCTTTCAAACTCTCAGAAACTTCCTTCCAATTCAAAAATGGCTCTCCCATGCCCATATACACTATAGTTTGTAATTTGTGGTTGGTAGTTCGCAGATACTGGATCCAAAACAAAACTTGATCAGCGATTTCCTCCGCGGTCAGATTTCGTTTGAGTCCCAGCTTTCCCGTGGCGCAAAAACGGCAGCCCATGGCGCAGCCGACTTGGCAGGAAATGCAGGCCGACCATACATCCGGTTTGGGCGCGATTAGGACCGTCTCGATCAAATTTCCGTCCTGCAATTTCAGAAGCGCTTTGATCGATTGCTTATCCTTGGAAACCAAAACTTTCTGCACCTCAAATGACAGAAGCGCCATTTCTTTCCCCAAAGTTTCGCGTAAATCTTTCGAGATAGTCGAAATTTCCGCGAAACTTGAAACGCCATCTTGGTAGATAGCTTTTTTAATTTGCTCCAATCTGAATTTCGACTGATTTTGCTCCTGCAAAATCGCCTCTAATTTTTGTAAATTCATAGTGTCAAAGATATAATATCGCCGTGGCAATAATCGCGCCAACCATAAACAAAACTGCCAACCAACCGAATATCCTAACCCAAACCGGATGAGTCTCCTTGCCCATTATTTTTTTGTCATCGCCGACAATCATTATGACAATCAAAAGCGGCAAGGCAATCACGCCATTCAAAAAGGCGGAATAATACAGCGCCATAATCGGATTAATATGGAAAAAATTCAAGGATAATCCCACCAGAATTGAAAGGGCAATAACCAAATAGAATCCTTTGGCGCGGGAAAATTTTTGTTCCAAACCTTCCCGCCATTTCATAATTTCTGCTAAAGCATAAGCTCCCGATCCAGCCAAAACCGGCACAGCCAGCATTCCGGTGCCGATTATGCCAAAAGCAAACAGCAAAAAGGCGTACTTGCCGGCGAGTGGCCTCAATGCGAGAGCAGCTTGATCCGCCGAATCAATATTGGTGATTCCATTTTTAAATAAGACTTGCGCGGTAGTGACAACGATAAAGAAAAAAACGATATTAGCCAAAATCATTCCGGTGCCGACATCCGTTCTCATTCTGGCAATCTTGTAGCGCATGCCGTTTTCTTTCTTGTGCAATAATTTATGCAATTTCTGGTGTAACTTATTTTCTTCCACCTCCTCAGAAGCTTGCCAAAAGAAAAGATATGGCGTGATTGAAGTTCCAAATACGGCGATCATCGCAAAAACATATTCCTTGCTGAATGTTATCTTTGGAATAAAGGCTGAATTAAAAATTATTTTCCAGTCCGGATGAATTATGAAACCCGTAACAACATAGGCCAACACGGAAATAGCCAGCCATTTCAAAAATTTTACATAAATATGATAGCCGACAAATATCTCGAATAGAATCGTTAAGACAGCGAAGAAAATCGCGGCTGCGTAGAAATTTATCGGGATCAAAAGTTGTAAAGAAGCCGCCATCGCCCCAAGATCCGCTCCGATATTCGCCACGTTCGCAATAATCAAAAGCACGACTGCCACGCCCACGATTTTCTTTTTATAATGTTTTTGCAAGACTCCGGCCAAACCGCGATTAGTCACAATCCCGATGCGCGCGCACACTTCCTGAATCGCCAGCATCATCGGCAAAAGCCAAGCTGCCATCCACAATATGCCGAAACCAAATTTTGCGCCTACAGAAGAATAGGTTCCGATGCCGGACGGATCGTCATCCGAGGCGCCGGTGATAAGTCCCGGCCCCAAAGCGCGGATAAAATAATAGGCTTTAATCCAAGGATTTTCAATAAGTTTTACTGCTTTAACAACCTCGGAACCGGCTATTTGAATGGTACCATCAATCGTTTTTATTGCCTTAACCTCGCCCCACATAACCATTTTTTTGGCCAAAATAAGTGGTATTCCGACTTCGTGCCTAAATTCAGAAAGGGTAAAAAATTTCTCTTCTGTTTTTTGGTTTTGATTTATATTTTCCATTTTTAAATTATATCTTTGATTATATTTCTATAATTTTCTATTTCTGATATTAGAACAATCGCCTTGGACAGCTTCTCGCCGCTATGGCGGATGAATGATCTTGTTTTGGCTAAAGAATCTGCTTTGTCATATTTGGTCTCTTTACTCATGATAAAACTTCCCTTGATAATTTTATATTTTCGCTTTTTATTATTGCCCTCAATAAAATTAACCATAAAATTTCCTCCTTCAGATTTTTTATATTTTTCTATTAATTTTTTTGAAGGTTCTTTGGTGTTGAACGTGACATAATCGATCCGATCATGACCGATAAATTTATTTATTGATTCCACATAATCGTCTACACCAAAGCTTTCAGTATGCCCCTTTTTATTGGTTAAATTGCAATTATAAACGACTTTGGCTTTCGCTTTTCTAACTGCCTCTGCGAATTCTTTGATTAAAAAATTCGGCAAAATGCTGCAAAAATGATTGCCCGGCCCGATGACGATGACGTCCGCTTCTTTTATGCATTTAATCGCCTTTCGATTAGCTTTAACCTTGGGGTTAAAATATATATTTTTTATTTCCCGCGGATCAAATTGGCTGTGATTTATCTCATTTTCACCTTTGAGAATTTTTCTATTTTTAATTTCCAGATATAGCTTGGCATCTTGATCGGTCACTGGTATGACCTGGCCGCGAACATTCAGTATCCGCATTGCTTCTTCAACTCCATCAGAAAATCCTCCGCTTATTTTCTCCAAAGCTGACAAGAACAAATTCCCAAAGTTGTGTCCTTTCAAACTGCCTTCTTCAAACCTGTAATTCAGCAGCTTGCGAAGCGTCTCTGAAGAATCGCTGAGCGCCACAAGACACTGCCTGACATCTCCGGGCGGAAGAACTCCCAGCTCATCCCTGAGCACACCGGTCGATCCGCCGTCGTCCGCCATTGAAACAATCGCTGACAATTTCACCTGATACTTTTTGAGTCCGGATAGAAGCATGAAACTGCCTGTGCCGCCTCCAATTGTAACAATCCGTTTTTTTCTCATACTAAATAAACTTGTGAATAATTTCCTCTGCTCGCATCAAATCTTCCGGGCTTCCGATCGGGTGCCACAGATCTGCCGTTTCCACTTTTATTTTATGGTCCTGAGCCATTTTAGCCACAGTTTGCGGCAAGCCGAATTCTCCATTTCCAATGTGCACCAGCTCATAATCAAATATTTTTTTATTCAGCATGAATAATCCGGTGCTGGCCAATCTGTCTTTGGAGCGCTTTGGTTTTTCCACGATATCAATTACATTCTTGGCCCGGTTAATTTTTACAATCCCGAATTGGCTCGGATCATCCACTTCGTGGGTCAACACAGCCAGCTCGTGTTTCAGCAATTTTTTAATATCTCTTTTGTGATAAAGATCATCACCCATCATCACCAAAAACCTGTCCCGCAAAACGCTTCTGGCCAAAAACAAGGCTCCGCCCGTGCCGTTCAAATTGGTTTGAAAAACATAGGTAATTTTTCGGCCGTCAAAATATCTCTTGAAGTGATTCATGATGTGCTCGCCATAATATCCCACCACCAGCACAATCTCTTTGATTTCCCGCGGTAAAGCATTAATTTTATGCTCCAAAATAGGCTTACCTTTCAACTTAACCATCGGTTTCGGAATACCATTGGTCAAATCTTTCATTCGCTTCCCCCTGCCCGCTGCTAAAATCACTACTTGCATATTATTCACATTAACATATTAACATTCCAACATTTTAACAAATACTATTCTTTAATGGACTCTATAGATGTCCACAACATTGCGCCTATTTCTTCAGCTAAATTAGTCAACTTATTGTAATCATCTTGTGGTATATATTTTTCAACTAGAGAAAAATGTAACAAATACTTTGATTCTTTTAATGATCCGTATGATATTTCCCAAAAATTCTTTTTCACTGCTGTTTTCTTCCTAGCAAATCCTTCAATATAATTTAAAATTACCGAAAGAGATGATCGTCTGATTTGAGACGTAACTCCAAAAATCTCATCTCTAGGAAATTTCTTCGTAGCTTCATAAACACCATGCGCATAGCTATCCATTTTACTTTTTAATTTTACTGTGAAGTCATTTTCCATTTGCTAATATGCTAAAGCGCTAAAATGCTACTATGTTTATAAGTTTTCCCGGAACAAAAATAATCTTTTTGATTTCCCTTGCCGGGCCGGCTTTTCCGGCAATATGATTTTTTATCTTTTCACTTTCCATGGCCACCTTTTTGGCTTCTTCTTCACTGATGTTCGCACTGACTCTGATTGTGTCGCGAACTTTTCCATTGACCTGAATTACTAAATTTATTTCTTCATTCTTAATAAGTTCCGGATTATATTTTGGCCACTCTGACAAAAATATGCTTTCTTTGTGCCCCAACTTTTCCCAAATTTCTTCAGCAATATGCGGAGCAAAAGGAGAAAGTATTTTCAAAAATGATTCATAATCATTATTAGCCATTCCAGTTTTTTCGGATTCATTTAATAAAATCATCATGGCGCTGACAGCTGTGTTAAATCTGAAATTTTCAATATCCTCGGTGACTTTTTTGATTGTTTTGTGCACGAGTGATTGCGTTGATTTTTCTTCTTTTTCAATCAGTTTATCTTGCAGCTTCCAAGCCCTATCTAAGAATCTTCTCACGCCAACAATATTCTCCTCATTCCACATAACCGCGTCTTCCAGTGGCGCCACAAAAAGCATGTATGTCCTGACTGAATCCGCACCAAATTTCTCAACCATTTCATCCGGATTAATGACGTTGCCTTTCGACTTCGACATCTTCTTGCCAAATTTATCCAACACCATCCCTTGATGACGCAGTTTCAAAAATGGCTCATCAAAATTCAAATGTCCAATTTTATTTAAGGCCTTCACAACAAACCTCGCGTACAACAGATGCAAATAGGTATGTTCTTCTCCACCGATATACACATCCACTGGCAGCCATTTATCCCTTCTCTCCTGTGAACAAAATTCCTTCGCATTATGCGAGTCAGGATATCGCAGGAAATACCACGCAGAGTCCACAAAAGTATCCATCGTATCATATTCCGCAGTCCAACCTTTGCCAAAAATTTCCTCGGTTCTTTTTTTCAACTCCTCTGATTTTGCCAAAGGTGAAATTCCAATCGGCACAAAATCAACATCTTCCGGCAGCTTCCATGGCAAATGCTCTTCTGGAACCAGATGCGGTTCACCCTCCGGCGAATACACAATCGGAATCGGACAACCCCAATATCTCTGCCTGGAAATTGACCAATCGCGCAAACGATAATTAACAACTCTTTTGCCCCAACCTTTTTCTTCTATATAATCCTTGATTTTTTCTTTTGCTTCTTTTATATCCAGACCGTCAAGAAACTCGCTATTTATCATTTTTCCAGATTCTTCCTGCACTTGCTCACTTTTTGTAATGGGAGAAATATCTCCATCAGTACCGACTACAACTCGAATAATATCTAAGCTTTTTTCTTTAGCAAATTCAAAATCTCTTATATCATGTCCAGGAACACCAACAACCGCTCCGGTTCCAACAGATGCTAAAACAAAATCATTCACATAAATTGGCATTTTTCTCCCATTTAAATTATTGACTGCGTATAATCCCGTAAAAGATCCTGTTTTCTTCTTTTCTTCGGAAATTCTTTCCAGCTCTGTTTTTTTGTTAGATTCTTCAATATACTTTTTAATTTCATCGAAATTAGCAAATGAATCTAGATTTTCTTTTACAAAATTACTATCAGGAGCAACAACAATAAAAGTAGCCCCGAAGTTTGTGTCTGGCCTTGTAGTATAGACTGTAATTTTTTCATTTAACCCCTCAATGTCGTACGTGATATTTATTCCTTCTGATTTTCCGATCCAGTTTCTTTGGTTCTTTTTAGTGTGCTCAGGCCAATCAACTTTGTCCAGGCCGGCCATAAGTTCTTCGGCGAAATCTGTAATCTTGAAAAACCAAGTCGGGACTTCTTTCTGTTCACTTTCTGTTCCACATCTTTCACATTTTCCCTCAACCACTTGTTCATTTGCAATGACTGTCTGGCAAGAAGAGCACCAGTTTGTTTTAGCTGTTTTTTTATAGACTAATCCATTCTTATAGAACTCGGAAAAAATCCACTGCGTCCATTTATAATATTCCGGATCGCTCGTAATCGCCTGCTCATCAAAATCATAGTCAAAACCCAGTGATTGCATCTGGCGAATATAATTAGCCATATTCTTCTTGGTCGTCTCGGCCGGATGTACGCCTGTCTTGATGGCATAGTTTTCCGCCGGCAAACCAAAGGCATCAAACCCCTGTGGATGAAGAACATTGAATCCTTGCATCTTCTTAAAGCGATACAGGATATCACTTGCCGTATAGCTCTCTGTGTGCCCCATATGCAGCCCAGTGCCAGATGGGTATGGAAACATATCCAAAACATAGAATTTTTCTTTAGACTTGTCGTCTTTGTCTATTTTGACAGAGGCTTGTTCAAGCCATTTTTTCTGCCATTTAGCCTCAATTTCCTTTGGATTGTATGTTTCCATAGAAGTATTGTGTTACTCCCTGATTTTAGCTGATTTTGCTGATTTTAACAAGAAAAAGCAAAAGCAGGCCAAAGCTGGCCTGCTTTGTATAATTAGCAGTTTCTATTGCTTTTTATTTTTAATTTTCACATATATCTTTTTACCGATTGCGTAGATAAGATAAGCCAGTAATAGATACAAAATGGCCACTGGAATCACCGTAATAATCAGAACGATTGCAAAATTAACGAAACCTTGAATTTTCCTGATAAGCGCGTTTGCCGCATCTTTAATCACCTGCCACGGGCGCCAAGAATCTGAAACGATTATATTTTGATCTTCCGAAAGAGAAACTGAAATACTCGCCATATCAGTCTGTGAATCTAAAAATTTTATGCGTCCCTGCAATTGCTCAATCTCGCCGCGCACACGGGAAAGCTGTTCGGTAACGTCTAAAATATCTTGGATCTTTTGCGCCTGCTTCATAATTTCGACGAACTGTTGCTCCTCAGCTTGCTTGTTTTTAAGTTGCGCCTGTAAATCAGCGTATTCTTCGGTCACATCCTGACCGCTCGTAGATTCCTGAATGACCAGCGCAGCAACTTTTTTTATTTCCGCGAAAGTTTTTTCAAAATTAGCTACTGGAACTTTAACCGTCACCATACCGCTTTTAATATTGTTTCGGTTATAAACGTTGGAAGAAAAAACATCTCCGCCATTAGACTTGGCAATAGAAACGATGTCTTGATTCGCTTGATCAGCATTCGATACTTTTAAATTCAGACTGCCGTTTTTGATTATTTTTTTATCCAGAACAGAATCACTCTGTGATATGCTAGGACTTGCAATCGGAGCTCCCAAGGAAAAACTTTTTCCTGCCATATTGCTCACTCCGCCTGGATAGCTTGAATCTATAGGCTCACTAGCGATGCCCTCTGGAAAACCAACACTCGAATTTTTTCCTATTGGCACAACTTTCTTACCTTGAAAAGTTATCACTGTGACAAAGGCCGCGACTAAAATCACAAAAACTACAGCAACAATTATTATTTTTTTCATCTTTTCCATTTTTTTATTAAATTTAAGTTTTTTATCTTTATATATTATAGCATATAAAATACGTCTGTTTTTCACAAGAAAAAAGGCCCGACTTAAAAGTCGGGCCCACTTACGAGCTGCCCCCTCAAACTCGCACGAATTGGATCCTCGTGTTGTTTTCAATCAAGCGGGCATAAATTTTTTCCACTGCTACATAAGGATATTCTTTATGAATCATGCCTTCGAAAGTGTTGAGCTGATCATACTGAAACAACTCTTCTTCGACGGCAGACTTAAAGGATGCGGATCCTCCGTAAGCTCCGCAATCCGTATGTTGAAATACGATGATTTTTTTACACCCTCCTTTCTCACAAGCATTTTTTATTCCCTTCCATGCTGTTTTAGCTCCTTCTAAAAACTTCTTGGCCGATCCGGGAATGCCGATCATATTAAAGGCTGGATTACCAAGCGCTTCCTTTACACATTTACGCGTTTCCCTTCTAAAACGCCAGTCCAAACAAAGGACAGCGGTCGCCTCACACTGGTCCATATCACCAAAAGTGTAAGGCGCAACCAAGCGAACTCTTTCGCGACTATCCTCAGATACTTGGACGATTTCAATCTCTTTCCGATCATTTACTAACCTGGCGTACAGCATGACCACAGCCACTTTCGGATAGAGGCCGTGAATCTTATTGCAAGAAGAAATAAGGCCTCTTTTATGATACATATCTTCTTCCATCTCCGACACGAATCTGTTCGATTTGCCTTTGGCGTGGAAATCCACATGCTGGCAAAGCACCACCCTTTTAATCGAGTGTTTGCTGTGAGCCAGGTCCAGTGTGCCAAGAACAGTTTTGCTCTCACGCAAAAACTTATTTGTGAACCCAGGTACAACAAGAAGGTCAAAAGCCTCTATCCCCAAAGATACCTCTACTGCATCAAGCAAGCTGGAAATAAAGTTAAAACTGATTGGCGCTGCCACTATTGTGGAGCAAGCATGTTTTCCCTTGAAACGAAAGGGTACCTTCAGAATGACATCATCGGACAATTCAGACATATTTTACACCTCTTTCTTTTTGTATTTATATGTTAAAAAAACTAAAACAAGTCCGCAATACGAACTTGCTATTGTATATCGAAACTATCCCAATGTCAATGATTTTAGAAAATATGTTTTCATACAGCTTGGCGGAATTATAAATCGTTTCCGGAATATGACAGATTAAAACTTTTGTTGATGAGTGGAAAATCCGGCACTACATTGCCTTTGCCGGTATGACCCAAAACGGTCCAGTTGATGAAGGATGGGTCGCGCACATCCACTCGGGCGATATTGCCCTCGGAATCCGTCACGACAAAATAAATAATTTCGCCTCTCCAACCTTCCGTCACGCCGATTGCCAAACTATTTTTTCTTAAATTTATTTCCTTGTCAGATTTTAATTCTTTATTTAATGGAATATTTTTCAGCGCTTGTTCCAAAATTTTAATGGAGGAATAAACTTCTTTCACGCGCACATTAAATCTGGCCTGAACATCCCCGCCTTCTTCCAGCGCGACATTGAATTGCATTTTCTCATAAGCCGCGTATGGGTATTCTTTTCTCGCGTCGTGTTCAATGCCGACTCCCCGTCCGGCCACGCCCAGAACGCCATGATCCAAGGCTAATTGCTTATTTAACTTGCCGGTGTCCTGCAAACGATTGAGAACCGAACTGCTATCCGAGGCAATTTCAATAACTTCCCTAAAATCTTTGTGGATTTCCTTCAGGTCTCGCAACAATTCTTCACGCGTGTCAGGCGTTATATCTTTGGCCACTCCCCCGATCACATTGACGCCTCGCAAAAACCGGCTGCCGGTCAATTTTTCATTCCATTGCATAATCATTTCCCGCAGGCGCGCTCCGTTTGCTCCGCCAAAGCTATAGCCGGTGTCCAACATTATGAATCCGATATCATTGAAATGATTGGCCAGCCTTTCGAGTTCAGAAAAAATCACCCGCAGATATTGCGCTTTTTCCGGCGCTTTGACCTCCGCTAAATTCTCCAGCGCTTGGCAAAAGGCCAGAGAATGCGTGAAGGAAGTATCGCCGGAAATTCTCTCTGATAATCTGACCTTATCTTCCAATGGCAAAACTTCAAAAAGTTTCTCGCTGCCTTTGTGTTTATAGCCCAGTTTCGGTTCCAATAAAACTATTTCTTCTCCGGCTACGCTAAAACGAAAGTGTCCAGGTTCAATGATTCCGGCGTGTACCGGCCCGACCGGAATTTCATAAATGCCTTCGCCTTTCACTTTCTGAAATTTATATGTGCCGTGCGCTTCCGCCGGCCTTTCCTGCCAATCAAAATTTTTGCGCAAAGGAAACTTGCTGGCCGGCCAATTCTCATGCAGAAGCATTCCGCGCAAATTCGGATGGCCGATCGGTTTCAAGCCGAAAAAACTGGCAATTCTTCTTTCATAACCGGAAGCTTCATGGATATCCTTGGTAATGGAAGGAAATTCTTCGCCACCCTTAAGCTCAATGTACGGCGCCAAAAAAATATTTTCCACTGGCGCGCCAAAAACATAAAAAATTCTAAATCTATCATCTCCCTCATCCGTCGCGGTAATTGTTTTAAGTTGCAGCTTTTTTCCAAAATACAATTCTTTGCAAACATTTAATATTTCTACGCTTGGAACTTCATACATCAAAATATTGCCGTCAACTTTTGGCTGATAATTTTTTGGAATATATTTTTCGATGATTTCTTGTTTCATATTAGTAAATGGAAGATGCTGAAGTTATTAAAAATTTTATGGCTGACGGAAGAAACACGCTGATGACCGCCAGAATAATAACCAAAAGGATGATTGGCGCGACCGTCCAAGGATTCACTTCTCCCTTGGCCATATCTTTGTCGGTTTCCCCGAACATCATTGCAGTAACATGTTTCAAAAATCCCGCAAATACCAGCGCCAATGATAACAAGGCAATCACTGTCACGGCTGGATGATTTTGAATTCCGGCTGACATGATAGAAAACTCGGTCAGAAAAATTCCAAACGGCGGCACGCCGGTAATGGCTAAAAATCCAATGATGAACAAAACGCCCGTGACTGGCAAAACCCGCAATACGCCTCTGACATTTGCTATTTTGGTGGAACTGTATTTCAAAAAGATATTTCCACTTGATAAAAACAGAATTGATTTCGCCAGCGAATGATAGATCATATGCAGAAGCGCCGCAAATGATCCGAGACCGCCAAATCCGAAGCCCAAAGCGATAATTCCCATATGTTCAATGCTGGAATACGCCAACAGACGCTTATAATTTTTTTGGATAAGAATAATAAAGGCTGCCACCAAAAGCGACGTTACTCCGAAAAATATTAGCAATTCTTGGGAAAAATATGATCCAATGGCAATATCGGCCACCGCCTTGAAACGTAAAATAGCCAGAAAAGCCACGTTGAGCAACACGCCGGAAAGCAGGCTGCTTATCGGCACTGGCGCTTTGCTGTGCGCGTCCGGCAGCCAAGTGTGCATCGGCGCCAAGCCCACCTTGGTGCCGTAGCCGATCATTACAAAAATGAAGGCAATTTTCGCCACAAATGGATCAAAACCTGATGCATTGGATAGAAGCGTATGCCAACTCAAAAGGCCATTATGTCCGGCGTTCATTGCCGGATATAGAAAGAGCAATGTGCCAAAAAATCCCAACAGCAATCCAACCGAATTAATCATCAAATATTTCCAAGCCGCTTCAGTTGCGGCCGGCTTGTTATAAAAACTGATGAGAAAGGCGGTGGAAAGAGTCGTGGCTTCAATCGCGATCCACATCAAAATCGGATTGGTTGTCATTATGGCAAAAAACATCGCCAAAATAAATAAATGTAGCAGGACAAAATATTGCCTGACTCTGTGAAAACCGATAATTTCTTTGGAAACTTCCGCTTGCAAATACAAAGTGGAATACCAAGAAACCGCCAGACCAATGACCGCTACGATTAACATCAAAATAGCACCTAGATAATCAACTGAAAAATAGGAAGTAAAAGCATATTCTCCGCTCTTAACAACTGCCGAGATTGCCATCAGAGTCGCAAACAATTCGATCAAGGAAGATGTGATTGCGATAACATTCAAAATTCTCGTTTCCTTTTTGATTGAAAGCGACAGAGCTGAAGCCAGAAAAGGTATTAAGATAATCAGTAGTATTGCCATATGTTTATTCTTCTTTTAGGTGTTCCATTTTAGTTACGTTGAGCGTGCCGAATTTGTCATATATCATTTCAGCAAAAACAGTTGAAATAACCAGCCAGATCGAAATATCAAATATGATTCCCAACTGCAGGCCAGGCATCTGTTCCAAACCGGAAAGAAAAGCGAAAGAAACAATGGCGTTCTCCAGCGATAATATTCCTATCATCTGCGACAGCGCACCCTTGCGGTTAATTACTAAAAGGATCGAGATCAGCATCATCGCCACCGACAGCAGCAGCGCATTCACATTATCCCTCGAAAGTATGGTTAGTGGCTGGAAAAAATGAGAATAAGTAAAGCCGGTCAACACCGCTAGGATTATCAGGGTCAGCGGCCCGTTCAGATAAGTGCTGGAGGCGAATTTCAACTGATGTTTCTTGATCAGCTTGCGGAAGAAATGCGGAGCAATCACGACTTTGATGGCAAATACTAAAAACGCCACCAGCATCAACATTAGCGACGAATTTTTCCATGCTGAACTAAATAACAAACCGGCAATAACCAAAGATTGAACAACATACAAAAAAACTACCGAGGAGCCTTTTTTGGACAGATGCATAAAAATAACTGTCGCGAAAATAAGCGCTTCCAGAAAAAATAAAATTTGCGATGTTTGATAAATCATAATTTTACAAAATTAAACTGATGGCAATCACACTTAAAATAAATGACATGAATAACAGGTCTGGTAATCTAAAAAACCTGTACTTGGCAATGCTGGATTCGAGAACCGCGACAAACAAGCATAGAACCAAGATCTTCATTATAAATATAGCTAAGGCCATTGCAACGCCCGCAAAAGTTGCGCCAGACATAATCCCCCACGGGAAAAACAGATTGGCTCCAAGCGCCATAAAAATCAGAAATTTGTTAGCCGCCGCCCATTCAATAAGGGCCAGCCGACTGCCTGAATATTCCAGAATCATTGCCTCGTGAATCATGGTCAGTTCCAGATGGGTAGCCGGATTATCAAACGGGAAACGCGCCGTTTCAGCCAGCATCGCAATCAGGAAAGCGGCAAAGGCCAAAACAATCGGCGTAAAAGAAACCAGCGACAAAGAAGGAATGGAATTGGAAATTACAAAAAGATTCGTAGAATGCGCCGACAGTGCCACCGCCAGAAGAGAAAATATCAATCCGCCTTCCGTCAAAGCTGCCATCGTCATTTCACGGCTTGAACCGAAGCCGCCAAAAGCGCTGCCCGCGTCTATGCCGGCCAGCGCCAAGAAAAAAGTGCTAAGCGCGATCAAATACACAATCACTAAAAAGTCACTCAATAAATTATTAGAAAATATCGTGGCAAAAAGCGGAATGCTGGCGCCAATGATAATCGTTACAGCAAAAATCAGGTACGGCGAAAATCTAAATATCCAAGAAGCGTCTTCGCTTATGATTTCATCTTTATGGAACAACTTCCATAAATCCCGATACGGCTGCAAAACGCTGGCACCGATTCTGTTTTGAAATCTGGCTTTTATCTTTCTAATAATACCAACAAAGAGCGGCGATAAAACCGGCACTAAAATTATTTGAATTGTCCAAAATATTATTGCCATAAAACTAAATTACTACAAGCACTAATAAAATAATTAAAACTAAAAACATATACAGCACGTAAGCATTTATGTTGCCGGTTTGTATCCTCTTGACGCGTTCAGAAATTATAGCAACCATCTCTTGCGCCGGTTTATATAAATAAGCGCCGTAAATATCTCCGACTTCCAGCTTGACCTCTTCTGCTTTTGGAAAATATCTCATGCTCGAATCGCGATATTCTATTTCGTCCTGTTTGGTTGGTTTCAAAATACCGCGGAAAATCGTAATGATGGAACGAGAAAATCCAGTCGCAGTTATTTCCATCCTCGGCCCCAGTGTCGTGCCACAATCCCATGTGCAGCCGAACTTAATTTTTCTGTCACGAGTGGCAAATTTAACAACAACAAAAGAAATTGCCATTACGACAACTAGGCTCAAAAAAATCAGCGGCATTGAAACAGATGCAAATCCATTCTTGGTCGCTACCATATTAAGATTTGCAGAAAATCCAGCTTCAGCCGCGCTGAAAACATTCAAATTTTTTGCTACACCTGAAATGATATTCGCGATTGGTCCGGCAAAAATTCCAATCACCAGAGTCAGCAGCGCTAAAGCTCCCATGCCGATGCGAAGAGCCAGATCGGATTCCTTGGTATGTTTAACTTCTTCGCTTCTCGGCCGCGCCAAAAATGTCGCCCCAAAAGCTTTCACAAAACAGGCCGCTGCCAATCCACCCGTGAAAGCCAGCGATCCAGCTGCTAAAATAAACACCCACTGAACAGAAGTATTGAGTGCTTGCATTCCGCTAAAAAGCGACTGAAAAGTCAGCCACTCGCTGAAAAATCCATTGAAGGGAGGGAGCGCGGAAATGGCCATTGAACCTATCAAAAAGAAAAAAGCAGTTTGCGGCATATATTTGATGAGTCCGCCGTATTCTTCCATATTTCGCGTATGCATTTTGGAAATTACCGCGCCGGCACCCATGAAAAGCAACGCCTTGAATATAGCATGATTCAGTGTGTGGAAAAGTGCCGCCACAAGCGCCAAAATCGCTAAAGACTTCATATCCAAAGCCAGAAAAATCAACGAGCTCCCCAGCCCCAATAAAATAATACCGATATTTTCAATGCTGTGATAAGCCAAGAGCTTTTTAATATCATGTTCCGTCAAAGCATATAAAACTCCCAGAAGCGATGAAACAGCTCCGATTATCAAAATCACCACGCCCCACCACAGCGGCGCATTTGGCATAATATCCAGAAAAATTCGGATAAACATATAAATACCGGTCTTGATCATCACGCCTGACATCAGAGCGGAAACATGCGTTGGCGCTGCCGGATGAGCGCTGGGCAGCCAGATGTGCAACGGAATAATTCCGGCCTTGGTGCCAAAACCGATCAGCGCCAGAATAAAAACTACATTTGCCATTGCAGGAGTAATCTGACCGATATTTTCCTTGATGATTCCGAAATCAAAAGATCCAGTGACGCGATACATCAAAAGGAACGCCAGCGTAATGCAAGCCGTACCGATATGCGTCATTATGAAATATAAAGTTCCGGCTTTCAAGTTTTCTTTTTCTTTATTTTCATAAATGACTAAAAAATATGAAGATAGTGACATTATTTCCCACACAATCAAAAAGAAAATGGCGCTTCGCGCGCTGACTACCAGCAGCATACCGGCAATAAAAGCGTTATAGAAAAATCCTAAAGTTCCAAGATTATATTTTTTATAAAAATGTTTTACATAGCCAAGGCCGTAAATCGAAGCTAGAAGCGCAATAAGTGAAATGACGAAAATAAAAAATGCAGATAATTTATCCACATTGAACGCAAAAGACAGGGTTGGCAGAGTTGAATCAACGGCATAATTAAATGCGTTGCCAAAAAACAAAACTAGGGAAGAAGAAACCAAGCCGGACACCGAAGCCAGAATCGCAAAACCATTCCCCCACCAATTGGCCAGTTTATCATTTTTTCGCAGCGCCAAAGATCCAACTGCTCCGATTGTTAGCAGAAGCATGGCAAGAAAAAAACTGAATTGTGCTGAAATTAAATTTTGCATACAAATATTTTGTCATTGCGAGGAGTCCGCCGCGGCGGACGACGCGGCAATCTCAGGGTTTAATTCCTACAAACGAGATTGCTTCTCCGCCGCGGCGGATCGCAAAGACATCACTTTTTATCTAAAACTTCCAAAATTTTCAATAAGTGGCACAGAATTGTTTTTGGGCTTGGCGGATCACCGGGAATTTGAAAATCCACTGGAATTACTTTGCTAACGCCATCACAAACTGCATATAAACCTTTGAATATTCCGCCGTCAATCGCATCGTCCCCCACCGCCACCACAATTTTTGGCGTGGGCGTCGCTTCATAAGTTTTGATTAGTGCCTCTTTCATATTGCGCGTGACAGCTCCCGTCACCATCAGCATATCCGCGTGCCTCGGCGAAGCCACAAAATGCACGCCGAATCTTTCCACATCATAAAAACAATTTCCAAGAGCGGTCAGTTCCTGTTCGCAGGCATTGGTCGAACCGGCATCCACCTCGCGGATCGCCAAAGACCCCTGAAAAAGCTTCCTCACTTTAGCCTCTATTTTTTTGCCGATAACTTCAATGTCTTCACATGCAAAAGATTCGGTCGGAATGACTGTTTTTGGGGTAGAAAAAATTTTAGAATAAAATTTAAGCATAACCGGCACAAATTAAAAAACCGTTTGGTTTTTTAATAAGATTTAAGTAAGATTTGAAGGTTTTTCGTACAAAAAGATTCTACACCCACTTCTATTTTTTGGCAAGAAAAAAACCGATTTTAATCAATTTTCATACTACGGCGAGTATGATGCCTGCTGCCAACTTTGATTCTGGCCATTTCTTTTTCAACCATAGCCGCCACGCGGGCATACTCCTCATCACCCAAAGAAATTTTTTCTTTCTTCAATTCTTCCGCTCTTTTCCTAGCCTCCTCAGCGCGCGCCACATCAATTTCTTCCGCCCGCTCTGCCGTGTCAGCCAATACAACCAGATTATTACCATTAAATTCAATGAATCCTCCGGAACAAGCGATGCAAAATTCGGCCTTATCTTTTTTAGCGCAAATCTCTCCAGCCTTGAGCGAAGCAATATATGAACGATGGTTTGGCAAAATCGTCACTTCCCCGTCCGTCACCGGCAGGGTCACTTGATCAATCTCTTCCTCAAAAACGGTTTTTTCGGGAGTAACAATTTTAAATTTAATTTTATCTGCCATATTTTTTCTTTGTCATTCCCGCGTAGGCGGGAATCTAGTGTAAAAACTTAATAATGCGCGACTGGATTCCCGTTTTCACGGGAATGACAGGATTACTTACTTTTTAATCTCGTCTATCATACCTTTCATATAAAATTCCTGCTCTGGAACCTCATCGTATCCACCATCTAAAATCATTTTGAATGATTTAATTGTGTCAGCCAGCTTCACATATTTTCCCGGTGTGCCGGTAAATTGTTCCGCCACAAAAAACGGCTGGGACAAAAATTTCTGCATCTTTCTGGCGCGCGCCACCGTCACCTTATCTTCATCAGATAATTCTTCCATGCCCAGAATGGCAATGATATCCTGCAAGTCCTTGTATCTTTGCAAAACTTTTTGCACGCCGCGAGCTACATTATAATGCTCTTCACCGACAATCTTCGGATCCAAAATAGTCGAGCTGGAATCCAGCGGATCAACCGCCGGATAAATTCCGAGTTCTGATAAGCCACGAGACAGAACAACCGTTGAATCTAAATGTCCGAAAGTTGTGGCTGGCGCTGGGTCAGTCAAGTCATCGGCCGGCACATATACAGCTTGCACAGATGTTACAGAACCTTTTTTGGTTGATGTGATTCGTTCCTGCAGCTTGCCCATTTCTTCGGCAAGCGTTGGCTGGTAACCTACCGCCGATGGGATGCGTCCAAGCAAAGCTGACACTTCAGATCCGGCTTGAGTGAAACGGAAAATATTGTCTACAAAAAATAAAACATCCTTGCCTTCCGTATCGCGGAAATATTCGGCCATCGTCAAAGCTGACAAAGCTACTCGTTGTCGGGCTCCCGGCGGTTCATTCATCTGGCCGAACACCAAGGCCGTCTTATCCAACACGCCTGATTCTTTCATTTCATAATAGAGGTCATTGCCTTCACGAGTTCGTTCACCTACGCCGGCAAAAATTGAATATCCGCCATGCTCTGAGGCAATATTTCTAATCAACTCTTGGATAACTACAGTTTTTCCTACGCCGGCGCCACCAAATAATCCGACTTTTCCACCTTTTACAAATGGACAAATGAGATCAATGACTTTGATGCCGGTTTCCAAAATTTCCGCTTGCGTCGATTGTTCATCAAAGTTTGGCGCGTCGCGATGAATTGGATCTCGCCGTTCCATTTTGATCTCCTCATCAATTCCATCAATCGTTTCTCCCAACAGATTAAACATTCTTCCCAAAACGCCAGCGCCGACCGGCACTGAAATCGCTGAGCCGGTGTCCACTACTTCCATGCCACGGCGCAAACCATCAGTCGAACCCATCGCCACCGCGCGGACTTTGTTTCCGCCGGTGTGCTGATGAGTTTCTAAAACTAGCTTGCGAGTTTTATCCGCCGAAGAGGCGGGCAAAATAATTTCCAACGCGTCATAAATCCGCGGCAAACCATCCGCAAATTCCACATCCACAACCGGTCCGATAACTTGGGTAATTTTTCCTGTGTTTTTCATAAAAATTTATTGTTAAATGGTTAAATTGTTATATTGTCAAACTGATTTTTTAAATTTTAGCAATTTATCAATTTAGCAATATAGCAATTCAATTTTTGGCTTATTTTAGGCAATATTCAATGATTATGGTTCAACGCTTGACTTTTCTGTTTAGATATGCTAATATATTAAGTCAGTAACTGGCAAGCACATTACAACAATGGAGGTAGACATGAACGCATTATCCGTACTCGCAGTCGTAGCAGGTCTCGTTATAATGGCATCCATAGTCCTCAAGCTCAAGGAGCGTAGGGACAAAAAGCGTTACTGGCTATGGGACGGCAACAGACTGTGTCTGCGCGGAGACCACGGAGAGATTGCGCTGATCTCGTTCGAGGAGGACGAGAGAAAGCACGGCTCGCTCGCATACATAATGCCGGCTAACGCACTCGAAATCCCCGAAAATTTCCTCCACCCCACCAAAAAGATACAGGGGCGTAGGACAATCAAGCGCGAGTACCTCAAGGAAGTCAGGGACTACGCCACGGACAACAACTTCGTTATCTACGACAACACGCTGGAAAGGCTCGTGGCGTAACAAACAAGCAAGCAAGCTCAACAATGGCATCCGATCACATAGTGATTCGGGTGCCATTTTCTTTCCCAAACTTTTTAAAACTACTATCAAAACTCAAAATATTTTTAAGCCCTGAACAATAATTTCAACAGCATTGCGCCGATTCCCCACCCTGCGAAATTTAAAACTATAAATTGAAAATTATGAGCGTTAAAAAAATTTAGGTCGCCACTTGAGCCATCGACAGGAGCGGGCACCAAAATTTTTAGCGAATAATTTGAAAATTTATTTTTAAATTTTGCTCGGGTGGCACATTTTCTTTGTAACTTTCTTTTGTGTGCCAAAAGAAAGTTAGCTTTGTTAATTTCAATGAACATTAGATTCCTCGACTTCGTTTCACTTCGCTCGGAATGACAATTATGATTCCAAAGCGGCCCGTCCAGCGCTGATCTCCGCAATCTCCTGTGTAATCTTCATCTGCCTGATCTGATTATATACAAACGTCAAATCGTCCCGCATTTCTCCGGCCGCGTCCGTCGCGTTTCTCATCGCCATCATTCGCGCTGATTCCTTGGAAGCGTTGGATTCCAAAATCGCATGATACACTTGCATCTCGATCAAACGCGGAAAAATATATTCCAACACTGATTCCGGCGTCGGTTCAATTTTATATTCCCGAATTGGTTCTTCCAGTCCATATTCTTTCGCCAACACATCCATCTCCGCGATTTGTTTTTCCAAATCTATTTTTGATATCGGCAAGAGTTGTCTGACTTTCGTGTGTTGATTGATCGCCGAAACATAATCAGTATAAAAAACCACCACTTTGTCATATTTTTTCGCCAAATAGTCATCAATTACCACCTTGCCCACCGCGCGCACGTCGTCAATTTTCGGCAAATAAGTCAGTTCATTAAATGACGCCACAATTTCCTTGCCAGCTCGGCGAATGACTGCTTCACCTTTTTTTCCAATCGTGATGAAATCAATTTGAATATCCTCAGTCTTTGATTCAATTTTTTTCTTGCCGATTCGATTGATGGCCAGATTTTCTGGATGCGCTATTTCTTCTTTGATTTTCTTGGCAATCTGCGAATTGAACGCACCGCACAGTCCGCGATTTGAGGTGATGGCAATCGCCAACACTTTTTTCACCTCCCTCACTTCCAAAAGTCCAGTTTGATACTCCTCAAACGCTCGCGACAGATTGGTCAAGACGCTCCACGCCGCATGCGCATAAGGTCGGATCGCCAAAACACTCGCCACTGACTTTCTCATTTTGGCAGCCGAAACCATCTCCATCGCTCGAGTAATTTTTTGCGTATTGCCGACGGATTTTATGCGTCGTCTGATGTCACGTGTGCTTGCCATATTTTTTTATTTGTCATTCCCGCGTAGGCGGGAATCTAGTGTAGAAACTTAATGATTTGTGCCTGGATTCCCGTTTTCACGGGAATGACAGCTACGCTCCATTCTGATAAACTTCTTTGAACTCTTTGATCGCTTTTTCCAAAACTTTCACCACCTCTTCTGACAGCTCTTTCTTCTCCGCAATCAGATCCAAAACTTCTTTGGCGCTGGATTTCAAATATTTCTGGAAATCATTTTCCCAAGCTTTCACTTTTTCCACCGCTACATCATCCAGGAAACCGTTGGTCAAAGCATACAGAATTGCTACTTGATTTTGCATCGGCATCGGTTCATATTGATCTTGTTTCAAAATTTCCACGGTGCGGCGTCCTCTTTCAATCTGCTTTCGAGTGTTTTCATCCAAGTCAGATCCAAATTGCGCAAAAGCTTCCAACTCGCGAAACTGTGCCAAATCCAAACGTAATTTTCCAGCCACTTTTTTCATGGCTTTCGTTTGCGCCGCGGATCCTACGCGAGAAACTGAAAGGCCGACATTCAATGCCGGACGGATACCCTTGTAGAATAGGTCGGTTTCCAAATAAATTTGTCCGTCCGTAATGGAAATTACATTGGTCGGAATATAGGCTGACACATCGCCGGCTTGCGTTTCAATAATTGGCAAAGCCGTGATTGATCCGCCGCCGAAATCTTCGTTCAAACGCGCTGATCTTTCCAAAAGTCGTGAATGCAAATAGAAAATGTCTCCAGGATACGCTTCGCGTCCTGGTGGTCTGCGCAAAATCAAAGAGATTTGGCGATAGGCCCAAGCGTGCTTAGACAAATCATCGTAAATAATCAAAACGTCTTTGCCTTTGTCCAAGAAATATTCACCCATCGCACAGCCGGCGTAAGGAGAAATAAAGGACAACGCCGCTGGATCAGACGCACCCGCCACCACCATAATCGTATGCTCCATGGCGCCGCGTTTTTCCAACTCAGCTACGATTCTCGCAATCTTGGATTCTTTTTGTCCGATGGCGACATAGATACAAATCAGGTCTTGGCCTTTCTGGTTGATGATGGCATCAATGGCCACCGCTGTTTTTCCAGTCTGCCTGTCGCCAATGATGAGTTCTCGCTGTCCGCGTCCGACTGGGATAACGGCATCGATTGCTTTGATTCCAGTTTGCACCGGCACACTCACCGATTTTCGAGTGATTACACCTGGCGCAATTTTTTCCACCGGATAGAATGTTTCGGATTTGATTTCACCTTTGCCGTCAATCGCTTCGCCCAATGGATTCACTACGCGTCCAATCATCATCTCGCCCACCGGCACTGACAAAATTCGGCCGGTGGATTTCACTGTGTCGCCTTCTTTGATGCCAGTATAGTCACCCAAAATCATCGCTCCAACTGCGCCTTCTTCAAGATTCAGTGCCACGCCATACACGCCACCCGGAAATTCCAACATTTCCGAAGCCATCGCATCCGACAGTCCGGAAATCTTAGCCACGCCGTCCCCGACTTCCACGACCGTTCCGACTTTTTCAGTCTGCGTGGTCGCCTGAAAATTTTCTAATTGTTTTTTGAGTTGATCAATGATGTAATCTTTGTTCATATAAAATATCTAAAAATTTATTTACTTAGCTAAATTTAATCTCAAATCTTCTAATCTTTTCGCTATGCTTGCATCCATCATCTCATCCCCGACTTTTATAATAATTCCGCCTTTTATCTTTTCATCAATCACATTCTGCAAAACTACTTCTTTCGCTGAATATTTTCCTGCTACAAATTTTTCAATGTTTTTCAATGTTTCTGCATCTAATGCTTCTCTACTCGTAACGGTCGCGTCTACAATTTCATTCTCCTTATTCCAAATCGCGGAAAATTTTTCAGTGATTTTTTTCGCTAATTTCAGCTGGCCGTTTTTTTGCAAAACTTTCAGAAAATTTGAAATTACAGAATCAACCTCGCCTTGAGATTTTTCTTGGACTGATTCATATAATGCTTTCGCGTATTGATTGACTGTTAGTCGCATTATTTTATAATTCCTTCAATTAATTCTTTGTCTTTCGCGCTATCCATCTTTTCATTAATAATTTTTTCCGTTGCCATCACCACCAGATTCGCAATCTCTGATTTAGCTTCGGCCAGAATCTTTTCTTTTTCTTGTTCAATCTGTTTTTGCGCCACCTCTAGCATTTTAGTTGTTTGCTCTTTGGCAGAAGCCACAATTCCCTCAGCGTTTTTCACGGCTGACTCTTCTGATTTTTTGATGATTTCTTGCGCGTTTTTTCTGGCTTCCACTAAAACTGCCGCTTCTTTCTCGGAAATCTCCGCTAACTTTTTATGCGAAGCTTCCGCATCTTTCAAGCCTTTTTCAATCTTTTTCGTCCGCTCATCCAACATTTTCAAAACCGGCCCGTAGGCGAATTTGTATAACACCGCCAACAAGACCACAAAATTGATGATCTGAGCTAGTAATAGTTTTCCATTGATTCCTAAATTGTTGAGTAATTCCATATAATTTTTAATAATTTATCCTAAAGCTCAGCATAAGACTAAGCTTTAGAGAAACTATTAAACGAACTTGATGATCAAAGCGACAACCAACGCATAGATTGCAATAGCTTCGGTGAAAGCGATGGCTAGAATCATAGCGGTTTGGATCTTTGAAGTTGCTTCAGGATTGCGGCCGATTGATTCCATGGCTTTGGAAGCCAACATTCCAATTCCAAGTCCAGGTCCGATTGCGCCGACTCCGATGGCAATTGCGGCTGCGAGTGATTTTACTGCTTCTGTATCCATAGTGTTTATTGTTTTTCGCCTAACCCACGTATTTGCTTCATGGTCATCAAGAGAAAATATTTAAAATTAATTAACAAAATCGTAGCGGTCCGACCTCTCTCGACCAAAACGACCAAAAGAGGT
>Ga0334722_10001433_pt1 | contig 29840 bp, 26 predicted proteins | sample C3_bottom_MG_FD_207210 | JGI IMG/M metagenome (GOLD analysis project Ga0334722, IMG submission 207210) | Sediment microbial communities from Yellowstone Lake, YNP, Wyoming, USA - C3_bottom | ecosystem: Environmental > Aquatic > Freshwater > Lake > Sediment | place: USA: Wyoming | collected... | reverse complement strand
TCCTGTGGGTCAAGAAGAACCTGCTGTCGCGGCTCGAGCCGAGCAAGGTCGGCGGGGGCGTGGTAAAGAGCGTGACGGCCGCCGGTCCGGACCTTAAAGTGGAATATCTCAGGGACCATCAGGGTTTCGAGGCCGGTATACAGAATTATTCGGGCGCCATCGCTTTGGCGCGTACGTTCAAAACGCTTTCCGGGCTCGGCCACGCGGCCATACGGGCGCATATGGCGGACCTGGCCGGCTGCGCTTATGAACTTCTGTCCGGATTTAAAGAGATCAAGGTCCTGGGCGAGCGGGAAGATCTTGAAAAAGGCTCGCTTATCTCGTTCGTTCCCGCCGGACAAGCTTTTGCCGCGGCCGATCTGAATATTTTCATGAACACTTACTACAAGGACCGTTTTATAGCCCTGCGCTCGGGCCGCCATTGCGCCGACCTCGCTTCTCTGAACAGCGGTCTGGCCGGGACCGTGCGGCTTTCGTTCTTCGTGTACACTTCCAAGCGGGATATAAAGGACTTTGCCCTGGCGCTGAAGAAGTACATTTCGTTCTTAAGATAGAACCATAAATATGGAAAGCATCGTTTTCTTCGGGAAAGGCGGGATAGGCAAGAGCACGCTGGCGTCCAACGTGTCCGCGGTGCTGGCGGCCGGCGGCGGCCGCGTTCTGCACGTCGGCTGCGACCCCAAGATGGATTCCACCCTGTCGCTGATGGGCCGCCATATCCGGTCTTTTTCCGGCACGCCGGGCCCGGACTCGGAGGCCCGGCTGCGCGAATATATCTGCGCCGCCCCGGTTAAAGGCGTGTACTGTATAGAGGCGGGCGGGCCCCAGCCGGGAGTCGGCTGCGCCGGCACCGGCATCGGTACGATGCTGGATGCCATAAAGGGCGCCGGACTCCTCGAGAAGGACGGCTACACCGCCGCCGTCTTCGACGTGCTGGGCGACGTGGTTTGCGGCGGTTTCGCCGCTCCTCTCAGGCGCGGTTTCGCCCGGAAAGTAGTTATCGTCGTCTCCGAAGAACTTCTTTCGCTTTATTCCGCCAACAAACTGATAATGATGGTCGAGAACTACGCCCGCAACGGGGTTTATCTGGCCGGCCTGGCGGTCAACGCCAAGGACGGAGCGGGTATAAAGACCGCCGCCGACTTCGCGGCGGCGGTAAATACCAGAGTGCTGGGGGTTATCCCGCGCGATCCCGCGGTAACCGCCGCCGAGCGAAGGCGGGTGCCGGCGGTACTGGCCGCGCCCAAAAGCGCTTTCGCCCTGGAACTTGTGCGGCTTTGCGCGGCTATTCGTTCGGCCGGCCCGCAGGCCTCTCCGCCCAAGGCCCTTAGCGATCATGATTTTTCCGCTTTTATCGAGGGGCGTCTACAGGCCGCCACGCCCGCCGTCCGTCCGTCCGCAAAATCGTCGGGGCGCAAGGCCTCGTCCCGAGGGCTGTCGGCCGCTTTCATCGGCGCGCGCCTGAGGCCGGTCGGCATTGAAGGCGGCCAGATGATCTGCGAATGGACCTCCCGGGGCGGTACGCTGAAAGCGGTCCTGGCGCCCGCCGCCTCCGCGCACAGCGGTATGGCGCGTTTTTCGGATTGGGCGGTCTGTCTTCATCCTTCTTCGGCCGGGCTTCCCGCCGCCCTCGGCCTGGGTGAGGAGCTGGCGGCCGCCGCCGCCGGCCTCGCCGGTTTCAAATATTCGCAGCTGCTCGGTTATTTCGGCGGAGCGGGCGATTACTACGGCGAAGTCAACTCTTTTACCGGGCCCGAGGACAGGTCCCTGCCGTCGTCCACGCCTATCCGGCCCCACATGGGGCTCGGTCAGTGGCAAAGATTTATTTTCCCGGCCGGCAGCGTGAACCTCGCCATACCGCAGGGCGCGGTCATGGTGGAGCACGGGGACAGCGAGTGCCGTTTCAGCGGCTGCGACGGCGGAGCGCTGGGTTTCTTCCGTGAAACGGCGGGTCTGGGAGGTTTCGGCCGCCCCGCGCGGGGCCCCCTGCTGCCGAAGACCGACCCCTGCCTCATCAATACGGATTTCGGCGCGGCCGACGCCGCCCGCGGCGACGAAGCGCTGATACGCGATTCGCTGGAGACCGCCGCGCGCCGCACTGGCGACGGCGGGTTGATAGAATTTTACACCGGCTGTTCGCCGCTTTTACTCGCCAGCGATACGGCGGGACTGGCGCGGCGGACGGAAAAAGAACACGGCGTTACCGTGGTGCTGGAGAACTATAACAGCTTCGGCGAATTCGCGCCCGCCAAGGCCAAAGCGCGCGCGGCCTTCATGGCCAGGCGGCTCGCGGCGCACAAAGGCGTGAAACCGTCTTTTGACGTCAACCTTATCGGTTTCGGCGAATGCCGGGCGGAGCTTATCGCGCTGCTGGCCCGCTCCGGCCTGACGACCGTGTCGGCTTCTAAGGATTTTTACGCTTCCGCGCGTTCCGCGAAACTCCAGGTCCTGTCCGGTCCCGACGCCGGGGTTTGCGCCGCTTTCGACGACGCGGCTATCAAATGGATAGTGCCGGCCGCCCCGTACGGTTTTTCCGGCGTGCGGGCCTGGCTTACGGGCATCTCCGGGGCCCTTGGCCGTAAGACGCCGTCCGCCGGGCCCTCCGCCGAAGAGGAAAAGGAGCGCCGCGCTCTCGCCCTGAAGGCGGCGCGCTACCGCGCCGCTTTCGTTGCCGCTCCGGAGGATATAGAGCTCCTGGCCGGCGGCGCTCTCACGCGGGGCGTGCCGGTTTTGCCGGCCGTTATAGGGGCCGGTTTCGGGGCCGACCTGCTGGTCTTCGCGGCCGACGCCTCCGGCAGGAAAAAAGCCGCGGCCGCCGCCCTGCGCCTGGGTAAAAAACTTCAAACCGTATTTCCCGTGCGTTTCTTCTCCGATCCCGCCCGGCTGGCCGCCCTGCTGAGGCGGACCTCCGCCATGAAACTCGTTTATTCCGATATAAGGCTGGACCCGCGCGTAGTCGGGGCCGGCAGGAGCCCTTTCTCAGCCGCTCTTTTAGAGCCGGGTTACGGCGGGGCGCTTGAGACCGCGCGCAGACTTATCGAGCTTTGTGAATGTGATTTTAATGAAAAATACCTTAGCCGCTGAAAAATTCCGGAAGACCTATAATTTGCCGTACCTGCTGGGCGTCTATGTCGCCGCCAACGCGGTCAGTGACGCCGCCGTGGTCGTGGACGGTCTCAACTGCGTAATGCCGAAAGTGGATTTCCTGGCAGGCAACCACGATCTTTATTCCACGCTGCTCTCCGCCGACGGCCGCCACCGGGTGTTGTGCACCATGACCGGTCCGCTGCCTCAGCAGGCGAACCCCGAACAGAAACTTACGGCGCTGCTGGAGGGCGCGGCGGGCTCGGGCCGGTACGGCGTGGTCATGCTGACCGGCCTGCCTTTCATGAAACTGACCGGTATGGATTATGAGGGGATCGCTTCCGGTATCCGCTCCAAAGCTCCGGTGGCCGTGGTGCCCGCGCTTTCATTCGAAGGGGACTGGCTGGACGGCTACGCCAAAGCGCTGGACGCCCTGGTTTCGGTAATGCCGGTCCGCAAGGTACGCAAGATCCGCCGCTCGGCCGTGATAGCCGGCTATCTTTTTGACCGGAACGAGAGGGATCACTCCGCCAATATCGCCGGGCTTAAGAGCCTGCTGGCCGCGGCGGGAGTTGAACTGCTGGCCGTGCTGCCCGGAGGACTAAAATTCAAGGATTGGGAGCGGGCGCAGGCCGCGGAGCTGGTCATCTCGCTGCCTTACGGGAGGCAGGCCGCGGCCCGGCTGGCCGCCCGCACCGGCGCGCGTCTCCTGGAAACCGGACTGCCCATCGGGCTGAAAGGTACGTCCGCCTGGCTTTCAGCCGTCAGAGCCGCAGCCGGCCTTAAGGGGCCGCTGCCGCCGCCGCTCGCCGAGCTGGAGCGCGCGGCCGCCCGCGAACTCGCCCCGGCGCTGGCGGCGCTGGCTCACCGCAATATCGTTTTCTCCGGCGATCCTTACCTCTATTCCGCCGTCCGCGGGTTCGCCCTGGAACTGAACATGCGGATGCCGGCCGCCTTTATAAGTTCTTTCAGCCGGCCTTTATCCGCGCCGGGACCGGTCTCAAAGCTTTTGATGTTCGCCCCGCCGTCGGCCGAAGCCGTGAAGGCGCTGGCGGCGCTGGGCCGCTATGACAGGCCTCACCTGGCCGTCAGTGATTCGCTGGCCATAACGGAAGGCCTCTCCGGGGGAGTTCCGGCCGTGGAGTTCGGTTTCCCGTCCTACGCCCACCACTGCCTGAACGACGAGCCCTTCATGGGCTACGACGGGGCGAGGGCGCTGGCGGGCCGGATGCTGAACGCCGTTCAGTCATCCTCGCCCACGGGGGAACCCGAACCCGGCGGCCGATAACGCTTTCTTCATCGATTTAGCGTTTTACAACGATGGCGGTCATTAAATACAATATTTGAAATACACGGAGGAACCATGGACCTTAATAAACTCAACACTGCCGTTCTAAAACACAGGAAGGATATGATCGCTTTTGCCAGGGATATTATCCGCATCCCCAGTTTTTCCATGCAGGAAGGCCCGCTGGTGGAGCGCATCAAGAAAGAGATGATCAAGGTCGGTTTCGACAGGATAAAGATAGACGCCGTCGGCAACATCATAGGTTTCATAGGCAACGGCAAAAAAAAGATAATGATAGACGCCCATATCGATACCGTGGGCATAGGCGACAAGAGCGCCTGGAAAATAGACCCTTTCGCCGGGGTTTTCAAGAACGACACCATCTACGGCCGCGGCGCCACCGACCAGAAGCTGTCCATGGTCTCCATGGTTTACGGCGGCAAGATGATCAAGGAACTGGGCCTGAAGGGGGACTACACTTATATGGCCGTAGGTTCCGTTATGGAAGAGGACTGCGACGGCCTGCCGCTGCTCCACCTTATAAATAAGGAAAAGATAAAGCCCGATTTTGTCGTTCTGACCGAGCCGACCGACCTGAAGGTCTACCGCGGCCACCGCGGGCGCATGGAGATAAAAGTGGTGACCAAGGGCCGCTCCTGCCACGCTTCCGCCCCGGAACGCGGCGATAACGCCGTGGTGAAGATGTCGTCCATCATCCAGCAGATAACGGACCTGAACAAGAAACTTAAAAAAGACAAATTCCTCGGCAAGGGCACCGTGGTGGTGACCTCCGTGGAATGCAAGACCCCGTCGCTTAACGCCGTGCCCGACGAATGCACGATCTACCTCGACCGCCGTCTCACCGTGGGCGAAGGGCTCAAGTCCTCCGTGGAAGAGATCAAACGCCTGCCCGCGGTCAAAAAGGCCGGGGCGAAAGTGGAAGTGCTTTATTACGACGCCGTCGCCTGGACGGGCCTGAAAGTGGGCCAGGAAAAATATTTCCCTACCTGGGTCCTGCCGGAGAACCATAAGCTGGTGCAGGCGGGGGTAAAGGCGGGCAGAATAGCGCTGGGCAAGACTCCCGTGGTGGATAAATGGGTGTTCTCGACGAACGGCGTGGCGACCGCGGGCCGGCTGAAGATCCCGACCATCGGCTTCGGGCCGTCCAACGAGATCTATGCGCATACGGTAAAAGAGAACATGCCGGTGTCGGACCTGCTGAAGGCGGCCGTGTTCTACGCCGCGATACCCCAGTACCTGTAAACGCAATTCGGTCTTTTTTGTAGAATAGTGAAAGTTCGGGTCTTTATTTAAAATACCGGGAGATACAAAATGCCTATCGATACCGCCAATTCCGTAACCGAGTCCCTGGCCGAGCTGAAGAAACTTAACGCGGACCTGTTCGGCAAGGATTTCCTGCTGACCTGGGAAAAATCCGACGCGGAGCTCAGGTCCGTGCTCATAATAGCCGAGCTGCTGAAGGACCTGCACGCCAAGAATATCTCGCTCGACATGTTCAAGACCGGCCTGGCTGTCTCGAATTTTAGGGACAATTCCACCAGGACCCGGTTCTCCTTCGCCTCCGCCTGCAACCTGCTGGGACTCGCGGTGCAGGACCTCGACGAGGGCAAATCCCAGATAGCCCACGGCGAGACCGTGCGCGAAACGGCCAACATGATCTCTTTCCTGAGCGAGGTGGTCGGCATCAGGGACGACATGTTCATCGGCAAGGGCCATACTTATATGCAGGAAGTGGCCGAAGCCCTGGACGACGGCCATAAGAAAGGCGTGCTGAACCAGCGCCCCGCCGTGGTGAACCTCCAGTGCGACCTGGACCATCCGACGCAGAGCATGTCCGACCTGCTGTTCATAAAGAACCACTTCGGCGGCTTCAACGATCTGAAGGGCAAGAAGATCGCGATGACCTGGGCCTATTCCCCCAGCTACGGCAAGCCGCTTTCAGTGCCGCAGGGCGTCATCTGCCTTATGACCCGCTACGGCATGAACGTGGAGCTGGCCTACCCCGAGGGCTACGACCTGCTGCCGGAGACCATAAAGGTGGCCGAAAAGAACGCGAAAAAGTCCGGCGGCTCGTTCAAGGTGTCCAACAGCATGGAGAGCGCTTTCAAGGACGCCGATATCGTTTACCCGAAGAGCTGGGCGCCGTACAAAGTGATGGAGCGCCGCACTCAGCTCCTGGAGAAAGGCGACCACCCGGGTCTGAAGGAACTGGAAAAGGAATGCCTCGCGCAGAACGCTAAACACACCGCCTGGGAATGCGACGCGAAGAAAATGAAGCTTACGAAGGGCGGCGAAGCCGTGTACATGCACTGCCTGCCGGCCGACATCACCGACGTCAGCTGCAAGCGGGGCGAGGTGGCCGCCGATGTGTTCGAGAAGTATCGCATCGGCACCTACAAGGAAGCTGGCTACAAGCCTTTCATTATAGCGGCCATGATAACCGCCTGCACTAAAAAAAATCCGGCGAAAGTGATCGAGGCGCTGTACAAAGCCGGACAGAAACGGGTCCTGTAACGGGGCCGGACATCTGATAGCGCCGCCCGCCCAAGGCTGGCGGCGCTTGTTTTCAATTCAATGAAACTTAAAAAACCGGCTTCTAAAATACCCCCGCATGTCTGGTGGCGGCGCCTGGGCGCCGAATACCTCCTCACCAACGATACCGGCGCGTATATCACGCTTTCTCCCGGAGAGTTCGGGTTGTTTACCCGGACGGGCTCGCTGACGCCTTCCAGTCCGAAACTCCGGGATATGGAGGAAAAAGGGTTCCTGCGGGATAAGCTGGACTTCGGCGCCCTGGCGCGCGTCTGGAAAGAATCCAACGCCTACGTGGACCGCGGGCCCGGCCTGCACATTTTCATTTTAACGCTCCGCTGCAACCATAAATGCCTGTACTGCCAGTCAGGGGCGTTGTGCGAAGAAGGGAACCGCTCCGACATGGATATCAGGACCGCGCGCAAAAGCGTGGACTTCGCGCTGAGCGCGCCGGTGAAGGGTCTGACCATAGAATTCCAGGGCGGCGAGCCGCTCCTGAACTGGGCCGCGCTCAAAGAGACCGTCCTCTACGGGGAAAAGAAGGCCGCGGCCGCCGGTAAAGAGATAAAGTTCGCCCTCGTTTCCAATTTCAGCCTGATGACCGAAGAAAAGGCCGCCTTCCTTATAAAGCACGGCGTCGCGCTCTGCACTTCGCTGGACGGGCCGGCCGCCCTGCACGATAAGAACCGGGTTTTCGCCGGCGGCAGCTCCCACGCCCTTACCGTCAAGTGGATAAAATATTTCCGTAAAGCCTGCGGCAAGGGTTCCGACTGCGGGCCCAGCGCGCTTCTCACCATCTCCAAATATTCTCTCGGCAGGGAGAAAGAAATAGTGGAGGAATACGCGCGCCTGGGACTCGCCTCCATCTTTGTCAGGCCCCTGGCGCCGATAGGTTTCGCCAGGAACGTCTGGGACAAGATCGGCTGCTCGCCGGAAGAATTTTCCGGCTTCTACCGCAACAGCCTCGGCCACGTGCTCAGGCTGAATAAAGCGGGCGCGGCCATAAAGGAAAAAACCGCCTTCCTGCTGGTGAAGAAGATGATCGGGCTGGAAGACAATAAATATGTCGACCTGCGCTGCCCCTGCGGCGCGGGGCTCGGCCAGCTGGCCTATGATTTCAACGGCGATATCTATACCTGCGACGAGGCCCGCATGCTGGCCAGGCAGGGAGACGGTCTTTTCAGGATCGGCGGCGTTTTCAAGGACACGTACCGGCAGGTTATCTCGGCTGCCGCCGTCAAAGCCTGCGCGGCGGCTTCGAGCCTGGATTCGCAGCCCCTGTGCGCGCGGTGCGTCTGGCGGCCTTATTGCGGCGTCTGTCCCGTCTATAATTATCAGACCCAGGGCAGCCTCTGGGGGGATATGCCGGTGAACGGGCGCTGCCGGACCATGAAGGGCGTGTTCGAAGCCGTCTTCGGTTTTTTAAAGGATAAAGGATCCGTCGAAGTGTTCCGGAAATGGCTTAGGCGCCGTAAATAAATTAGGTTGGCATCTGGAGGCTCAGATTTGAGCCGGATGCGAGGCGTGATGACGATGGCATACTGTAGGTATGTTGAGGAAGAGCAACGAAGCATCCGGCCAAAGATGAGCCTCCCCCGCACCGTCGGTGCGGGGGCTGTCCGCTTTTGGGCTGCAACTGCGTCACGAATCGCTTGCATAGCGCTGCTATGCCGCGCTCTTCGTTCCTTGTTTCGCTCCAAAATCGGTCAGCCAGATGTCAACCTAATTTATTTACGGCGCCTTAAATGATCCGCAGCTCCGCCGGCATGTCCGCCGAACCTATATGAACGCCAGACCGGGTGCAGAAAAGATCCCCCATTCTTCGGCAAGCCCGCTGAAGGCCTTCCTGCTGAGCCTGCCGATGCTGGCCATAACGGCCTCCATGCTCGCCGGGAAGGCCGCTTTCGCGGCGCCGGCCAACATCTTCGCCTATTGCGTCACCCTGATCTTTCTGAACTCGATGTTCTTCATGATGATCCGGTCCGGCAGGACCGACAGGTACCGGGCGGTCGTGTTCATTACCATGGCGGCGGCGGCGGCGTTCTCGTTCATATCCTTCTACCTGGAGCTCCGGGGTTCGCTGGGCGTGAGCCCGTCCGAGATAATGCAGGGGCAGGTGCCGGCCTGCCATATAGTCCTGCCCATGCTCGCTCTGCCGGCGTTCATCTCCAAAACCATAGTTTTCCCCGGCTTTATAGCCGGCGGCTACGCCTCCATCGGCGTGCTGGCGGTCGTATGGCTGGCGGCGACGCTGGCGCTCGGAAAAGGCTTCTGCGGCTGGTTCTGCTTCCTGGGCGGTTTCGAGGACGGCTTCGCGCGCATTTTCAGGGTCCCGTTCATTAAAAAAATACATCCGGACCTCAGGCTGCTGCCTTTCGCCGTCCTGCTGATGGCGGTGCTCACGTCCGGCTATACGCTTACGCATACTTACTGCGAATGGGCCTGCCCGTTCAAGATGGTGACCGAATTCGAACAGGTGGTGTCGTTTAAACTGCTGGTGCAGAGCGTCATCTTCGTGACCCTGTTCATCGGCCTCGTGGTCGTGCTGCCGCTGCTCACCAAGCGCCGGGCGCAATGCTCTTTTTTCTGCCCCTTCGGCGCCATGCAGTCGCTGACCGGCAAACTGGCGCCCTTTGAAATAAGGATAGAGCCGGGAAAGTGTTCGCGCTGCGGGAAATGCATAACGGAGTGCCCGGGGTTCAATCTTGACATGTCCCGCCTGGAGAAAGGCCGGCCTTACGGTTCCTGCCTCCTGTGCGGGAAGTGCGTGGACGTCTGTCCGGAGAAAGCGGTTTTTTTCCACGTTAAAGGCGCCTCTCTTTCCGGGAACCTGGAACTGCAGCGGGTCTTTTTCCTTTACCCCGCCTTCGTTTTCCTGTCGGGGATAGCGGGCATGAACATACAGCAGGCCATACTGCGGCTGATAAAGATAATGTATGGATAAATTCAAACAAGCGGCGGGCTACCTGTGGGCGGCGGCGGCTTTCATCGCGGCCATGGCGCTGATGTCCTCCTACGAGGGGCTTGGACGGAGGCTGGCCGGTACGGGCCTGAAGATCTCGCCGGTCTTCTCCGGCGGGGAAATCGTGCGCACGCTGGACAGGGGCGCTTACCGCGTTTTTATACACAGGCCGGTCTTCGACTCGCTGGCCGGTGAAAGGAGCAGCGGTTTCGTGCAGGTGGACTGGGGGCCGCTGGAGGCTCTGCCGGCGAGGATGGAGGAGAACGTGGACTTCGACGGGGACGGCCGGCCCGACTTCGCGGTCGCGCTTGCCACGGCGCCGCTCGCGGCCTCGCTGAAAACCTCCGACCCCAGGGTATCCGCGGTCGGCAGCGTTACCGTCCTGGCCAGGCCCCGGACCGTCAGGCTGTACGAAAAACCGGAACCCGCCGGGGCGTCCGGGAGCATGGAGAAAATAGCCGTCAGGGTGCTGCTCAGAAAATAAGACCTCGATCGCGACCGGACCGGTTCCGACGGCGGCTCGCCGCGGCGGTAAAAAAGTATGACCAACGCAAGGATAGCCTCGCCTAACGACCCGCGGGAATGGGACGACTGGGCCGGTTCGTACGGCGCGGACGCGGACCTGCTGGGCGGGCTGCACGACGACGAACTGCTGCGCATGGCGGATTTCAGGGGGAAGCGGGTCCTGGACCTGGGCTGCGGGACCGGGAGGTTCGCGCGCAGGATAGCGCCCCTGGCGGCCAAAGTGACCGCCGCCGACTATTCGCCGAACATGTTTGAAGCCGCCCGGAAGAACCTCGGGGTTTTCGGCAACGCGGACGTCCGGCTGCTGGACATGGAAAAAGAGGACGTGGGTCCGGACAAATACGACATCATTACGGCCATATCCGTAATGCACCATGTCTCCGGCCTGGAGCGGGCCGTAAATAATATGAAAAACTCGCTGACCGGAGGCGGGAAGATCATCATTGTCGACCACGTGTACACGCGCAACCCTCTCAGGCTCGTAACATTCTATCTGGCGGCCCTGTTGAAGCTGGGGCCGCTGCGCTGCGCCGGTATTTTTTGGGGGATGATCTCCGGCGCGTCCCGCATGGCGGGGCACATGAAGCGAGAAGCAAAAATGACGTTGGCCGATCTTCGGAATGATTACCGCGAATTGCTGCCCGGCGCGCGGGTCCGGCTGGGCTCGGGGATCTTCGCCTACCTGGAGTGGACTAAGCCTAACGCATGAATTCTTCCCAGGCCAGCACCCGGTCGTAGTTCGTCCTGGCGCCGTTATATTCGATGCTCCCGCGTCCCTTCATCGCCAGTTCCCGTTCTTCTGCGCCGCCCAGCCTTTCAAAATCGAATTCGAACCTGATGTTCCCGCCTGAAGCCTCCGCGCGAAGCGAGAGGGGGGCTTTCATCCGGACGCTGACGCCCCGTTTCAGGACGGCGACCTCTTCGGTTTTAAGGTCGGAAACGGTCATTTCGTCCAGCGGGACGTATTTTTTATCCTTCCTGAAATAAACGAAACCGTTCCTTATCCCGTATCCGGGCCCCTGCCGGTCGCGCTCGCCGGTGATAAAGATAAGCGCGTAAAAATCCTCGTGGAAAACGCAGAGCCAGTCTTCGTAGCCGAACTGCCACTGGTCGGCCGGGCTGTAAACCCGCTCATGGGCGACATCGGCCGAAACCGCGGTGCGGACGCCGCCCAGTCTGAGGCTGCCCTTGCCGCCCATGAAGTCGTCCATGAGCATGAGCTTGTCGCCGGAAGGCAGCGGGATCGGGTCGCCGTGGTTGTAGAAGAAGGCCGGTTCCATCCGCTCGAAAGCGAGGTCGAGAGCGAACTCCGCGCCCCGCCAGATCTTCAGGGTATGGCGGGCCGCGCTTACGTTTATCTCAAACCCCCTTTTTTTTGAACCCGCTTCGAACCGCACCGACCCCGGCGTTCCCGAGAACCGCATTTCGTCGGCCTTCCAGTCGAACTTGTAAAGCACTTCGCCGCCGGTCTTGCCGCCGGTCAGCTTTTTAAGGAAGACCATATGCCCGGCGTAATAGCTGCTCGGACCGGCGTAATAAGTGCAGGAGAACTGGTAAACCGCGCCCTTGCGGTCGGTAATGAATCCCGCGTAGATCCAGCTGAAGAGCGGGAACTGCGCTTCGTCCTTATAATGGAAGCGGTACTCGTTCACGGCGGGCGTGTGGATCCCGTCCAGGCCGCCGCGCTGCGGCGCCGCCTGGCGGGCGAAATAGGCCCGCGTGATAAAGCCTATATTGGAGGTAATGAACGCGCCCGCTATCAGGGCCGTGCACGCTATCAGGGCTGGGACGATCTTTTTCATGTTTCCGTTCCGCTTTCCGGCGGGGCCAACGGTTAAATTATACAAAAGATGGCGGGCGGCTCCGGTGCCGCTCAACCTTGCGCAAAAAATATATAATTATGTCTGCCGGCCATTCAAAATCATGGAGAATCGACAGATGGGGCGAAAGGTATGCGTAGCCAGCTCGGTCGAGCGCTGTAAGTCGAACGCGGCTTTGAGCGCGCGCTGCCTGAATTATTTCGCGGCGAACGAGTGGGAACTGACGAAAGATTTCGGCGAAGCGGACCTGGTCATCGTCAACACCTGCGGCTTTCACGATTTCCTCCAGGACATTTCCAAAAAAGCCATCGCCGGCGCGATCTCCGACGCCAAACCCGGCGCCAAGGTCGTCTCCATCGGCTGTCTTAACCATATAAACCGCAGGATGCTGGAGGTCTTCCCCTCGCTCATCATCGCCGGAGAAATGGGCGATCTGGACGCTATCATAGGCGCGAAGGTCCCTTTTGCCGCGGTGACCGATTCTAATTTCGACGAGACCATGTTCACCAGGCTGGGCAGCGCCGGCTATGGTTCCAACGCCTATCTGCGCCTGGGCGGACGTCTGGGCGCGCTCTTCTGCAAGGTGACAAAAGGCTGGCCTTACCCGTTCGTGGAATCGGCCCACCTGCCGAAGGTGCTCGAAGAGATGAACTACGTGGCCGGCGACAGGAAGATCTATGTCGAGATCGGTTCGGGCTGCGTGGGGACCTGCTCCTATTGCGTGATAAAACGCGCGAGGGGTCCGGTCAAAAGCCGTCCCGCCGCCGACATCGTGGCGGAACTGAAAAAGACCTATAAGCCCGGGCGGGTGATAAACCTGGTGGCCGACGACTGCGGTTCATGGGGCGTGGATATCGGAAAGACCGTTTTTGAGCTGGTCGGGGAGATCTCCGAAGCTTTCCCGGACGCGGGCGTGGACTTCTGCTATATTAATCCCTACTGGATGGAAAAGTACCCGGACGAGTACGTGGAGATGTGCCGGACGAAAAATATAAACAGCCTTAATGTCTCCATCCAGTCCGGCTCCGACAGGATCATAAAGCTGATGAACCGCCGCTACAAGACGGACAACGTGCTGCGGGTCATGAAAAAAATACAGGCGGTTTCGCCGCGCACCATGCTTTGGGGCCACCTCATGCTGAACCATCCGGGCGAAACCATGCGCGACCTGCTGAAAACCGTGCGCGCCGCGTCGTATTTCAATTACTATATGATCTTCGCTTATTCCCCGCTCAGGGCGGACCCGGCTTCGTACCGCGCTCCGGGTCTCCTCACCCGCGCGGTGAAATGGTCCCTCGTGTTCTCAACGGAGCACGTAATGATGTTCCTGCGCCTGTTCTTTATTCCCCCGCGGAAACCGGCCGGCGGGACCAGGCCTTAACCCACGAAATCCCCGGATCCGAATACCCGGAACTTGACGAACCTGTAAGCGTCCCGCATGAAACCGAAAAGCTCCCGTTTAAGCACGTGATGGGCGAAAGTCACGAGGCGGACGCCTTTTTTACGTTTAAACAGCGAGAGCCACTCTATTTTGCCTATCAGATAGGGCCTGAAATAAAATTTCCTGTAAGCCGAACGGAAAAATCCGCGGCAGTCCACGTCGTGGACCATCGTCTGATGGGCGTTGTCGTAATCCCCCAGCGGGACCTCGGGGCGCAGCCTGCCCTTCGCCGCGTAATCCTCGTACGACCTGGTGCCCGGATACGGCGTCAGGATGTTGTATTTTACGAGGGAGGGGAAATCCTTGAGCGAAGCGTTCACGGTCTCCAGCATATCCTCTTCGGTCTCGTTCTCGAAGCCGAAGATATACGAGCCGATGGAATTTACTCCCTTCTTCCTCATTCTTTCGAAAAGTTCGGTCACGTCGTATTCCTGCTTGATCTTGTTCAGTCTGCCCCGGTTCTTTTTATTCAGGCTCTCCAGCCCGAAATATACCATGCACAGGTTGGCGGCGGCGAATTTTGAGATCAGCTCGTCGCCTCCTTTGAGGAAGCTCTGGACCCGCGTGGCCGCCATGAATTCGAAATGTTCCTGGAGACCGTTCTTCAGAATGCCGTCCAGGATCGCCATGCCGTGGTCGTAAGGCGCCATGAAGTCGTTATCGACCAGCATTATCCTGCCGATGAACGGGAAATCCCGCTTGATCTGCAGCATCTCCTCTATGACGCGCGCGGGGGAACGGAGCCGGTACCTGACGCCCTCTTTCGGGGCCTGGAGGCAGAACTCGCAGGCGAAAGGGCAGCCGCGCTTGGTCTCCATGTTCGTGCTGTGCTGCAGTATGGCCGCGTGGAGCGAAAAACCGTGATATTTTTTCTGCGGGAAGAGGTGCCTGGCCGGAAAAGCCAGGCTGTCGAGGTCCTGCAGGAGGGGGGCGGGAGGATTGCATACCGTTCTGCCGTCGCGCCTGAACGCGACGCCGGCGACTTCCGCCGGAGGCTTGCCCGCCGCCAGCGCGCTCATGACGGCTTCGCCTTCGTTAAGGACGCAAATATCGGTTTCCGGACATTCCGCGAGGACCCGTTCGGCGGAAAAAGTGGCCGGGAGCCCGCCGAAAACCACCAGAGCGCGCGTCGTTTCTTTTACGGCTTTCGCTATTTTGTAAGCGTTGGGGATGGTGCCGTATATTACCGGGACCGCGGCGATGTCCGGCTGAAGGAGGGCCAGGCGCTTTTTAAGCCGGCCTACGGACCGGCAGTCCACCGCGCAGTCTATTACGGAAACGTCGGCCCCGTCCTTGAGAAGCTGGGCGGCGACGCCGGCCGCTCCCAGATAGATCTGGTCATGGCTGAAAGTCCATAGTTTGTCCATTAAAGGCGGGATAATGAACACTATTTTTTTCTTCATAAATTCGCCGGTGCGGGCTGTTTCTCAGGGAGCAAAGGTCCCCGTTTAGTATATAACATAATTAGATTTTTAATCCAGAGCGGGGGGGCCTTGAAAACGGCGGCTCTATGTGCCACAATATATGTATATGTCATGACCGCCCTGCTTTAAGAGAGGGGGGGAGCGGTCTTATATCCAATTGAAGGCGGGGAACATTTATGAAAAAGTGGGTCATACTTGTCTTGGTTCTGCTGGGCGGCCTGCTTCTGAGCCTGCAATACTTTATAAACAAAGGCGAAAAAAAGGGAGCCGTGCGGACCGGGACCCCCACGGAGGAGCTGGGCGTGGCTTTGCCTCCCGCCTCGACCGGCTTTGTCATGCCGGAAGCCACTTACACGGAGGGCGCCGGAGATTATAACAACCTGGTAGTGCCCAAGCTTCTGACGCAATACAAGGGCGCCTGCGCGGGCGGCTCGCTCGACGAGATCCTGCTGGCGCATAATAAGCTGTGGGGTTACTTCGTCCCCAAAGCCAACGCCGCTTTCGAGTTCAAAGAAAGCGAGACGATGTACGGGTTCATGAAGGACTATACCGCGTGCGTGGCCGCGGCGCGCGCCGATGTGACTTTGTGCGATACGCTGCCGGCCGAGATCAATACCGACCTGGTGAAGATCCCCCGCGATCTTGGCCTCCGCCGCCAGTGCCGGAGACTGGCTACGCCCACTTTGTTCGCGGGCCATCTCCTGGGAAAGGCCAATGACGCCTCTATCTGCCAGGCGACCCTGGACGATCTTCAGCCGCAGGCCCTGGCGCGGATAAACGTCACCGACTATTGCCAGGCTTCCGATAAGGGGCTGACAAGTTTCAGGGCTTATCTTTTCAAGGTTATGCCCGACCCGAGCGCGGCCAAAGAGATAAACAGGTCTATCCCCAGCTCCAAGTCGGATTGTTCCGGGGACGCCTCCTGCCTGTCCCGCGGCCTTACCTACGAAGCGATAAAGAGCGGCGACGCCTCGGCGTGTCCCGCCGCCAACCAGGCGCCCTGCGCGGGCTTTATAACCAAGTCCGCCTTCGCCTGCGAAGCTGTGATCAAGGATATGTCAAAAGCTTATTGCGCTTCGGTGGAGCGCATCAAAAAGAAATCCGGCGGCTATGTCGGTCTCTCCAAAGAGGAAATGATGGCCGATATAGAGCAGATAAAGCTCAAAAAAGCCGAAGAGGACAGGCAGAAAAAAGAAGCCGAGAAGCTGCTGCAGGAAGTCAATAAAAAAGCGAAAAAGATCCTGGGCAAGGAATGACCGGGGGAATATTATGAAAAAGAAAACGTCCAAAATTAAGAAGAATATCAAACTGTTCTTCTCGAGCGAAGAGGGGAAGATGCTGGACTCCGACATCGTTAAGACCGGTCTTGCGATGGGTATTCTCGGCGCGGCGATGGTGGACCAGGCCAGCGCGCAGGTGCATGCCAACTACTTCACCTCCACCTATCATGTGAGCCACCAGAGCCACGGTTCGCACGGTTCGCACGGTTCGCACGGTTCCCACGCGTCCCACGGTTCGCACGGGTCCCACGGCTCGCACGGTTCGCACGGTTCGCACGGGTCCCACGGTTCGCACGGTTCGCACGGGTCTTACTAAGGCGAGCGCCCGGGTCCGGGTTCCAGAAAGGGCGGGGCTATGCCCCGTCCTTTTATTTCGAAACCAGATCCCCGGAGCCCGATCCCGGATAGTCCGGCTTCAACCGGTTCAGAAGAGCGGTGCCATGCTTAAAGGTTTGTTCTATCATTTCTCCCCGGGAAAGGACATAGGCCACGGGGTGCGTCTTTTCCGGCTTGCCGAAAGCCTGCAAGCTTCCGCAAAAAATAATATCGAGCTGGCGCTTCTGAGGGACGCGGACGCCGTCTATCCGCCGCCGTCCGCATGGAAGCACGGGCCTTTCATCCCGCTCGCGCCCGGAGCCGCCGGGCACGGGCTGAAAAGACAAACAACCATACTTTCGGCCCTGCGCGGTTTCAAGCCGGATTTTATGGTCACCGCGTTCTTTCCTTTCGGCAGGACCGGCTGCGCCGGCGAGCTGCTGCCGGCCCTCAGAAAAGCGAAAAATTCCGGGGTCAAACTATACTCGGCGGTTCCGGCGCCGTATTTCTCGCACAGCGGGAAAGACCTGCGCGGGCTTTTTCAGGCCGCGGAACTTTATGACCGTATCTTCATTCATTCGCCTCTCCAGCCGGACCTTAAATATATGGCGGCCGCGGTGCCTTTTGAAAAAAGGATAAGCGCCGGGCAATTCCTCGAGGTTTTCGAAAAACTCGGATCAAAGCTCTGTTTTACCGGTTATGTCCTGCCGCGGCGCGTGCCGGCCGCGCGCGGAACGGGGAACGGCCGCTTCATTCTGGTCCACCGGGGAGGCGGCTCCACCTCGCCGGACGTCATTACCTGCGCGATACTGGCCAAAGAGCTGGTGAAGAACAAATTGCCCATGACCGTGGTGGCCGGGCCGGCCAGTTCCGCGGCCGAGATGCGTTCCTGGCGCGCCCTGATAGAACGGCGCGGGATAAAAGGCGTTACGCTTTCGAAAAAGACCGGCGACCTGTTCGGTCTTCTCGCCCGTTCGGCCGTCTCGGCCGGTACCGCCGGTTCGACCGTGTACGAGGCGCTTTATCTGAATAAAAGGACCGTGCTCATTCCCTATAAAGGCGCGCCGGGCGCAGAGCACTCCGACCAGCTCGCCAGGGCGGCCATGCTGGGCGACGCCGCCGGTGCGATAGTGCTGGATTATGACAGGCTGAGCCCGGCGGTCCTTGCGGCGGCGCTGGATAAAGCCCTGGCGCGGCCCGCACCCGCTTACAGGCCGGCCCCCGGAGCGTTCGACGGCGCCGGGGTTTTCGCCCGGACGGTCCTGAGCGATCTGGATTATGTTTAAAAATATAACTTTGGAACTGACCTATCGCTGTAATCTCAACTGTGATTTCTGCTATCTCGGCCACTCGGGCCGGCTGAATAAACCCCGACGGGAACTTGCGACCGCGGAGATATTTTCGCTTATCGGCCGTTTCGGAGCGGGCGCGCATTTTTATCTTTCCGGCGGAGAGCCGTTCTTAAGGGCGGATATCTTCGACATTATCGCCCGCATTAAAAAAGCCGGTTCACATTTCGGGGTGAACACCAACGGCACTCTTTTGGTCCCCGCCAAGGCGGAACGGCTGGCCGCCCTGGGCCCGGACTACGTTATTTTCTCCTTGCACGGGTCCGAAGCCGCGCATGACCGGCTGACCGGCAAAAAGGGCGCCTGGCGCGGCCTTATGCGGAACCTGAAGGCCTTTGCGGCCGCGGCCCGGCCGGGCACGGATATTATCGTCAACTGCGTGGTCAATCGCGAGAACGCCGGCGAGCTGGCCGAAGTTTATAAGGCCGCGGCGGGAGCGGGGGCGCGGCGGGTGGTGTTCGAGTATCTGCAGTTCCTGAGACCCGGCGAGGCGGCGGGAACGCCGGCCCGGCTGAGAGCCGGCGGCATAATAACCCCCGTGTTAAAGGATTACGGCGCCGACGCCGCCCTGATCAACGCGCAGTTCGGCGCCATCCTCCGCCTGAAGAAAAGACCCGCGCATTTTGAGACCAGGCCGCTTATGTCGGAGAGCGGCCTTGACCTTTATTATAACGGGGAAATACGCCCAGTGGGGCCGTGCGGGAAGGCGCTGACCACGCTGAACGTCGAACCTGACGGCCGGATCAGGCTTTGCGCTTTGTACGGCCTGGAGGCCGGCGACGCTCTGAAAACGGATTTCGCCAAGGTCCTTGCCTTCAAGAAAAAGAACATATCGGCCGGCCTGCCCGGCGCCTGCGCGCGGTGCTGCCAGCGGCTCGAGATCTTCAGGCATTTCTAGCCGGGCGGTCGGGCGGGTTATTTCAATTTTTTTGCGGCGGTGGAAAAGAGCGCCAGCTCTATGCAGCCGACACGGGCCAGTTCTTTCAGGAAACAGGCATACTTCCGGAACACCTCGAAATCCTTTTCGCCGAGTACGGCGTGATGAAAATACGCGCCGCAAACGTTCCCCGGGGACTTGAGCGCGGCCAGGGTCTTGCGCTTAAGGACCGCGAGTTCCAGCGGCCTGGGCTTCCGCTCCAGGTCATACTCGTTCAGATTTACGAGCGCGGGCAGGAACCGCACTCCGCTCCCGCCGAAGTCCCCCGCGCGCTTGCTGGCCGAGAAAAATTTCAGTCCGGCCTTCCCGGCCGCTTTCACGGTGTCCGAGTTGTACATGTGGAAGGGCGGTACGAAAGCCGGGAAGAACAGGCGGCCGAAGTTCTTTTTCATCAGGTCGCGCCCCGCGCGGATATCGTCAAGCTGGAGGCGGAAGGGGCGGACCGGGCCGAATTCCTGCCGGATGAAAGGATTGCCGGAGTGGTCCGTATGGGCAAGTCCGTGCTGGACGGTCTCGAACAGTTCGCCGGCCGCCGGGTGCGCGGTCAGGAGGCGCCGCAGGCCGGGCTTTATCGCCGCCGGTATCACCGCGTAAACGGCGGGTATCTTCTCAGCGTTCAGGAAATTAAAAAGTTTGATGAACCGCCTGTCGGCGTTTCCGGCGTCGTCGTCGCGCATGAAAAAATATTTTTTCATTTAATCGGGCTGGCCTTCGGGCCCGGCATCCAGGGGTCCGCGGCAAAATAGTTCCCGGCCGCGGTTTTTGCCAGGAAACGGCTCCCGCCCAGGCATTTAAGCAGGTGAACGCAGGGCCGGCAGCGGGAAGGCAGCCAGGCAAAAGAGCGCAGAGTTCTCATATATGCGGAACCCCACGCCTCTTTAATGCCTTCGCCGAGCCGCTCGGCTATATAATAGCTCGGCTTGAAGAAACCGCGCGGGTCGTGTACCAGCCGCGTGTGGCCGTCGTCAAAAGCCGCGCCCAGCAGATGTTTTCTTTCCGCGGCCGGCACCAGGCAGAGCGGGAGAGGGTTCGCCAGCAGCGTGCGCGGCCCGCCGGGTTTCAGCGCCGCGATAACAGCGGAGAGCCGCTTCATGTCCGCCGGCTTCAGATCGAATTCGCCGCCGGCGGCCGCGTTCCTTTTATCCAGCATGGGCCGGTATATTTCCCAGACGTCGGCCTTTAGCTTTACCGCCAGGGCGCGGTAGGCCGTGAAATTATTCAAAACGTCCCTGGAGGCCACGGTGCCCAGTCTGAAGACGCGTACTTTGGAGCGCAGGCGGCGCATGTTCGCCAGTTTAAGAGGGAACAGGCCCTTTACGCCCGTGGCCAGGCTTTCGCTCCCGGCGTCGTGTCCCTGCAGAGAGACCAGGACATTGTCTATCAGGGGCGCGGCTTTCTCAAGGAGGCCGCTTCCGGGGACGGAGGCGTTGGTGTTGACCAGCGTGTAGAAACCCGCCGCCTTGGCGGCTTTGAGCATCGGCAGCAGGTTCGGGCTCAGGAAAGGTTCCCCGCCGGTGAAACGTATATCCTTTACGCCCAGCGCCCGCGCCTCCGCGAGCAGTTCCTTTAATTTTTTCAGCGGCTGCTCCCCGGCGGTTTTCCCGGCGAAGCATACGCCGCAGTTCAGGTTGCAGTCCTTCGTGAGTTCAAAGACCACTTCCCTGGGCGCGGCCAGCACGGGTTTCAGTTCCCCGCGCAGGCTTTTAAAAAAAACCCCGTTCTTTTTCAGGCCGGGGCATAAGGCTTTAAGGGCGCAGGCGGCGCAGGCGGGGATCCGCGCATGGCCCGCCCCGGCTTTGCCGGCGTAAAGGATATGGTCCCAGGCGTCGGGCATGAAGCAAAAAGGCGCGCCTTTGATGAAGACCGTGAAAAACGGCTCCAGCCCGTTCAATGCGGCGTAAAACACTTCCCTCGCCTGCAGCGCCCGGCCTTCATCCAGCAGGGAAAGCGTGACCGCGGAGTTCCGCGGGTCCACCGCGAAACCGGCCCCGATCGCCTTGAATTTACCGGTCAGTTCCTTTTTGTCCATCACTTAAGCCGCCAGAAATATCCGCCTTTTACAAAATCCCTTTTCACGAGGCCCTTCTTTATGAGAGCCTCGCCGGTGACGAGCACGCTGGAACCGTCCTTGCAGTCCTGGCACAAGGCCAGCCCGGCCGCCAGCTCCAGTACCCGCGCGGTGGAGATGCGGTCCTCTTTTTTCAGCACCTCCACGAAGCAGCGTTCCAGGCCGTTCAGATAGCCCGGTTCCGGTCTGAGCTGTTTTGCGGGCACGCGCTTGAGGACCGGGCGGAACCCCTTCCAGCCGAAAAGTTCAAGGTAGCCGGAGTCTACGCCGAAGCATCGCTTTCTGAAAATGCAGCGGGCGCACGGCGCCCCCCGCACTTTCGCCCCGGCGACAGTATCGTCAAGATCGCGCTTCGCGCCGCCGGGAGAAACGACCACGGTGTTGAATTTATAAAGGTCCACGGCCTTATCTTCATGTCCGGGCAGGAGGCAGGGCGGCATATTAAGGGCCTTGATGCCGCCGCTGAGTCCCGCCGCGGCGGCCAGGTCCAGCGCCTTTACCATCGAGGGGGACGCCGCCGGCATGCTGATGCCGAGCGTTCTGAAGTTGTCCCTCATCCGTCCGGCGTAAATGGGATAAATGAGCACGAATTTGGAGACGCCGCGGTCCATGAAAAATCTTAAGGTCCGCCTGAGGCTCCGGTGGTTTTGCCTCGTTATCAGGATATTGACGCCCACGGAAAGTTTCAGGGCCAGCATGTTGTCCAGGCCGGCCAGGCTTTTTTTAAAAGAGCCGCGGGTGCCGGTCAGTCCGTCATGGGTGCGGGCGTTGTCGCCCAGGAAAGTGAACTTGCACACGGTCAGACCGGACCTGGCCAGTACGGCGCACAGACCGGGGTCGGAGAGCTTCATCCCGTTCGTCTGGAGGCGTACGGCCTTGAACCCGACCTTCCGGGCCGCGGCGGCCAGTGCCGGCAGGTCTTTACGCAGCAGGGCTTCGCCCCCGGAAAAACCCAGCCGCTTGAAACCCAGTTTTCCGGCCGCGTAAATATGCCGCACGGCTTCTCCGGTGCCGCTTTTTATCTTAGGGTCAAAATCGCCCTGCGAGCAGAATCTGCACGCCAGGTCGCATTTGTGATCGAGGATTATCTCGCAGCAGTCTTTAGAAGCCATCCAAAAACCTCTCCGCGCCTGCAAACGCGGCTTTTGGCCGCCTGCGTCGTTGCTCGTCCTCTGCGTACCGTACAGGTACGCCTTCGTCCTCGCGCCTAGCATTCGGCTCAAAATCCGCGTTTTCGCGTATCAAAGGGGTTTTTGGATGGCTTCTAATCATAGGATCGTGGATCGGCAACGGCGGCAAGGACCTCCCTTATTTTTTACTTTTCGTCTTTTTTCCCGGGGCGTTCTTCCCGCCGCGCGGCCGCAGTTCCGCGAAGTCCCTGACCGGAACGAATTCTTCCCAGCCGTAGAGGGCCGGATATTCCCGCCACGGGCCTTCGCAGATCGGGAAATACTTGCATTCGCGGCAGCGCGGCCCTTTGGCTTTGCCCTCATCGCGCCTGTAAGCTCCGTAATCCTTTATAAAGCGGTCGGCGTCCGCCACCGGGCCGGCCGGGATCATGCGTTCGGCCACGCAGGCTTCGTATCCCTTCATCAGGCAGAACGGTATGGCTTCGGTGAAACAGGGCACGCCGCGCTTCATGCCCAGGTCCAGACCCTTTTTGATATAGGGCATGACCGCGGTTTTACGCGGCACGATGGTTTTTTTATTCTCGGCCGCGGTCCCCACGACATGGATAAAAGCGAACTGGTACTGGCTCACGCCAAGTCTTATAAGCAGGGCGGCGATCGCGGGCAGTTCTTTGTAATTCAAAGAAGTGACTACGGTATTGGTTATCACCGGCAGGCCGGTCTTGGCGGCGTTGGCGATGCCGGCCACGCTCTGGGTGAAACTTCCGGCCGTGCCGGTCAGGGCGTCGTGGGTCGCGGCCTTGGCGCCGTGGAGACTGGGGCCCAGTTCCGTGACGCCGGCCTCGACAAGCCGCCGGCAGAAGCCGGGATAGGCCAGGGTCCTGCCGTTGGTCTGGAGCTGTATGCCGGTGAACCCGGCCTCGCTGGCGATCCTTACGAGGCGCAGTATCTCGGGGTGCATGCTGGGTTCGCCGCCGGTAAAAACCACGCCGGTCACTCCTTCCGCGCGGGCTTTTTTCAATACCGCGGCGACGTTCTTCTCCGTGCGGTCGGGATAGATGTCGCGCTTGTGCCCCTGCGCGCAAAAGCCGCACTTGTTGTTGCAGCGGAAGGTGATCTTGATGTCTATGCGCGTGTCCATAAGCCGGTCTCCGTAAAATTTATCGGTTCCTCACCGCGTTCGTTCCCGCCGCCGCCGGCTTTTGCCCCCGGAAAAAGAAAGACTCCAGCACCAGGCGGGTCACCCGGCGATCGGAAGCCGCGGCCTGCAGTCCGCCAAGCCGCCCGTACATGGCGCTGTTATCGCAAAAAGCGGCGTTCCCGTCCAGAAAGAACTTGTCCTTGAGCGGCCCCCGCCGGACCTCGATGAACCGCGGTCCTTTAAGGCATTCGGAAGAACAGGAGGAGTTGAGCTTTCCCGACCGGTAGCAGCAGCGGGAAAAGGCGAGGAGCTGGAACGGATAATGAAGGTGCAGCCGCAGCGCGCCTGAATTCAAAGCGGTGTTCAAAACGGAGCGGTTGTCCACTTCGACCGAGCTGACGGCGGTCCCGAAAAGCCGCGCGAATCCGGCGGACGCGGTAAAAGACGAGAAATTGGCGGCCAGGGCCCTGCCTAACGATACTTTGATCCCCGCGCTTTTGCGCGCGGCGAGGGAACTGAGCGCGCCTATATCGTTCACCACGACTTCGCCGCCGTCCTTCCAGCTCTCCATCAGGGTTATCAGTTCCCGGAAGCGCTTCATCCCGGCGTCGGTCAGGACGGAGGAGGCGAGGGTTATTTTGCCGCCGTACAGCGACCTTAAAGTTCCGAGCTCTTTTACCGTGGGCAGTTTCAGCTGGCAGAATTCGTCGCCCGCATAAACCCGGTCGAAACGCTCCATTAACCGCGGTTCGGGCTCGCGCAGTTCTTTAAGGGAAAGGATAACGGCTTTTTCCATATTGTCAGGCAGCTTTTCGGCGTTTCCGGTCCTTTTTGTCCCTCATCTCGTCGAGGAATTCCAGCGCTTCGCTCACGATCCTTTTTGTGAGGTTCAGGTCGGAAGACCGCGGGACCTTGAGATAGCCCGCGCCCAGTTCGTAGAATTTTTCAAGCGATCCGTACCGTTCGGCCCCGGACAGCGCCGGGAAGCGGAAAGGCCCGCCCGCGGTCGAGAAGCGCAGAGCGCAATTGCAGGCCGCGAGTTTCAGGGCGCTCTTCATTCTGGGGGCGTCGTGCAGGCTGCAGGCGCCGTTGAGATTTACGCAATGATCCGCCGGGGAGTACATGACCTCCGTTTCCAGCTTTCCGATATTCTTCATGAGGCCGCCGGCCTCCGCCGCGGTCAGAAGCTGGGGGAGAGTGATGCGCGAAAAGCCCTGGCGGGAATAAAATTTAAGCGCCTCGGTATTGAAGCAGAAGCCCAGGGTGCTCAATATGAGGGGGCTGTTGAAGCCGTTCCCGCGCAGGAAGGCGGCGAGGCCCAGGTCCCTTATTATGAGGCCCGTGCCGCCGTCGGAAATGAACCGGGCGGTTTTTTCAAGGATAGCGGGGTAGCCCTTTTCCTCGTAGATCTCGTTGACGGCCAGGTAAAGCGGCTTTTTAGAGCGCGCGCACAGGCCGGCCAGTTCCTTCAGTTCCCCGGCGTCCCGGAAGCCTTCGGACGGGGCCCTGTGGCTGTGGATGGACGACATGGCGCAATAGATCTCGTCCGCTCCCATGGGGATAAGACATTGCGCCTGCTTTAAGCTGGTGACGCCCGCTACAAGTTTCATGTATCGCCCTCAAAGAACGCGGAAGCACGGGAGACCCGCAAGGTATTTTGTAAGGGGATATTTTACCACTTTAGACGGGGAAAAGTATGGAACACCCCGGACGGAGGCGATCTTATACGCGATCCGGGTTCCTTGGAAGTTTTGTAGAATATTTATGGGTTGGATATGGGCAACACGATATTGATCGCCGAGGATCATAAATTCTCGCTTACGCTATTGGCCAGGTATTTCCAGGCCTTTGGTTTTACCATTTACCCCGCGGCGACTTGCGGGGAAGTGATAAAGCTGGCGGACCAATACAAGCCGGACTGCTTCCTTCTGGATTACCATCTGGCCGACAGGACAGCCGACGATATCTGCCGGTTCGTACGCGGCAACGAGTACCTGAAGAAAGCCCCGATAATCATACTGAGCGCTGACACCGAGCAGGCCATCAACAGCTATGAGATCTGCCAGGCCGACGCATTTATTGAAAAAGGCAAGCCTTATTCCGAATTGCTCGCGCTGGTCAAAAGGCAGGTAAGGCGCGCAGACTGTGACCGGGGCGTTCTTAAAACACCGGATCTGACCCTTAACGCAGTGACTCAGAGCATAATGCAGGGGGAGCGGCCGGCGTTCCAGCTTTCGCCGGAACAGTTCCGGTTCTTCGCGCTGCTTTTTGAGCGAAGCCCGGATTTCGTGGCGGAAGCGGAGCTCTGTGCCCATGTCTTCACTGACGCACCGTCCAAAAAACAGGCGGCCATCGCGTCGCTGGCCTACCGGCTCCGTCGGAAACTCGGCCCCCAACTGGCCCGGCGCATAAAAAGCAGTAGATCTCGCGGCTGGATATATCTCCAACCGCGTTTGCGCAACAAGCCTTCCATGCCAGTCCTTTTGCCATTCTAAAAGCCTCCAAACCCCGGTTTAAAAATAAATATTTGCCATCCCTATCGTCGTCGTTAAATCCCCGCGAAAATGACGACAGCGACACTTGACATAAGTCAAATTGTCTGGTAAAAAGTATCTTGTTAAAGAGTAGCTGTAGGATACATCACGATTCACACCAAGAAGTGTCGCCAAAGAACAAAGCAATTTGTGTCGTAGGCGGTTTTTTTGTTGGGTCGAGATGGTGTGCAACGGGGATAGAGTTAGTCAGTTAGTCAGCAACGTCCCCTATCGGGCCTGGGTTGCGTTGCGGGAAGTGTTTTTTTATTGAAGAGCGGTAGTTGTGTCGTAAGCCGAAAACAGCAGGGGGAGAAATTATGAAGGCCATTACTTACATGCTTGCGGGCGCTCTCGCAATTTTTGCCGGGACAGATCTTTGGGCGGTTCCAGCCGGGTTTAATGTCCAGGGCCGCCTTACCGACGCTGATGGCATCAACAAGGACGGCACTTTCCAGATAAAATTTTCCGTTTTTGCCGGCGATGCGGGCGGTTTCCCCGTATGGGAGAAGAATATGCCGTCGGTGCCCGTTAAAAACGGCAACTTTCAGGTTGTATTGCAGGGTCAGGGCGACAACTTCGCGCAACTCGAGAGCGCCATAAACAACCTTGAGACCGCCTACGTGGAGATCAAAGTCGGGAGCGAGCCGCCCCTGGTTCCCAGGCAGCCGCTATTGAGGTCCCCGTTCTCCCCGGTTGAAAACCTGGCGGGTGCGGTAATGTTTTTTGCCGGGGGAGCCTGTCCGGACGGGTGGTTGCTGCTTAACGGTTCCACGCTCCCCGTATCCGGCGCCTATGCCGCTTTATTCGCGCGGATCAATTATCTATACGGCGGGAGCGGCGGCAACTTCGTGCTTCCGAATATGGCTGATGGCACGTTTATCCGCGGCACCGGCGGGAATGCGGCGGCGTCGGGGGTAAAACAGGCCGACGCTTTTCAAGGCCATTTTCATAAGGTCCTGCGCAGGGATGACTATGAACCCTCCGGGTGGGGTTTTGCGGATCCGCGGTGGGCAGCCGGGAGTTCTTACAACGCAGTCACGCATGGAGCCGGCACTCCTGGCGCTGACCTGGTCGCAAAGACTATTGAGAGTGACGGGCCAAATGGGACGCCCAGGACCGCGTCCGAGACGCGCCCCCAGAATTATGCAATGATCCCGTGTATAAAGTATTGATCCGGATTGGCGGGTGGCCTGCAAACTTGGAGAACGGGTAATAGGTTTAATCTGTGAAGTTGGACTTTGTATATGCAATTAGGAGGAACTTATGAATATGCGCGTTACGGTGATTCTCGCAGCAATGGCGCTCGCCTTAGGTTTAACTGCCTCCGCCCAGGTAAATCCGCTGGCCTTTTATCCTAAATTTTTCTGGGGAGACACCTTGGATAAAGGGGTAATACTCGTCAGCCCTTTAGAAATGGTGCTTATAGATTCAATGGGCGTAAAGTATGGGAAAGTGTCCGCAAAAGACAGCGTGGATATTGTATTCATGTCCCCGGACGGGAAAAAACTGGCATATACCGCCGCGTCCAAGGTTTGGCTGGTAAAAGTTGAAACCGGCGAAACCCAGTTAGTCGCCAGCGGGGATTGCGGTTATTTGCGCTGGAACTCCGATAGCTTAAGTTTTATGTTCGTTATAAGCGAATACAAAAAAGACACCTCTCCCGCCAGCCTAAGCATAAAGTTATTCTGGGCCGACGGCGACGGGAAAAATGTGAAACAGGTGTACCCTTAAAACAGTTATGCCCGCTAACAGTTTATTGAAAATGTTTTTATGGGGAATGGCCGCCATTTTGTTGGAAGGCGCGGCACAGGCACAGATAACCGTATTGTCTTTGCCAAGGTATGGCCAGGTCAGCGGGGGCATAGGCACCGGCAGTTATGCCCCCTATTGGAATGTTTACGGACAGCCGCCGGATTATGCTGTGACGTCTTCTATGCCTCTCCAATATTCAGCTGATTGTAACGGCAGCGCATCCGCGGCCAAATCTTATGTTTTAGGTTCAATTAGCTGCGGCCCAGATCAAGATAGCGCCAGCTTCTCGGCCGATTATAAAATGGATGTCTACGCGGATGTCGTGCCCGGCAGTAATGTCCAGGTAAAATTCCAGGCCAATTTAGCCATCAACTGGACCGGGGGCGTTATGGACAACAGATCTAGTTTTTCCTTTTCGGCTTTGGTCGGGGAAAATAAGGGGGCTGGGATCAACCGGAACTCTGCGCCTGTTTTAACAACGGGTTCCTTGAGCGATAACAGGCAATGGACCGCGGCAGTTCAACCGCCGGTAAGCTCGGGGTATACGACCGGCGGGAGAATATATTACAAACTCGGGACATTTGATGTGGCCGGGACAGGAGGACTGTTTAGCAGGAACACATCCGCCGCGTTTCGCGGCGAAATAACCGGCATTGAGGCGCGTTATCTCGGGAAATTTCTCGCGGTAAATGATGGCGACAATCAAACTTATCCTGTGGCGAGGGAGCTGCCTAAACCATTGAGCGTAAAAGTTTCCGAGGGCGAGACGAGCGCGCTTGCTTCTGGTGTGCCGATAACCTTTACTCTGGTCGAACCGGTAAACGGCGCTAAATTCTCAAATGGCCAGACCAGCATCGGCGCCGGTACGGTTGACGGCATAGCCGCGGTTAAATTAACTCTTGGCGTCTCGTCTGGAACATATAAGGTTACAGCCTCCTGCCCGGCCGCTATCTGCACCTCCGGCGCTAGCGAAGTTACCTTTACGGAAAACGCGATTACAGCGCAGCAGGCGACAAAGCTGACGGAAATGTTTTGCGACGGCGCGCATTTTTATGGGCAAAAGCTTAAAAATCCCCTAAGAGTAAAAGCCCTTAACCTGTATACAAACAAAGGCGAAGAAGGTTTTGGTGTGGCATTTTCTCCTGTCGGCTCGCCCCAGGGAACGATTCACACTCCGAATTCCAATACCGACGCCAATGGCCTGGCAGGAACCGAATTCACGCTTGGCAATGACCTCGGCACCTACACAATAAACGCCCATTGCGGGCAATGTCTGGCCGGTCAGAATGTGACCTGTCTGGTGAGAAGTATCGCGCCTCCCGATGCGGACAATGACAATCCTAACGTTGACTTAAAAAAGCGCAAGCGCGGGGTGAACATCGTTGTCGCTCCGGGGGAAGTCTATCCGCAGGACGCCGGCGGCAATCCGACGGAAGCCCAGGTGACGATAACCGGCGCAAGTCCGAACACTTCATTCACGGCCCAGGTCGTGGCAGGGGCGAACACCGGCGGCCACCAGCACCACGATGCGAACCGCACGAAGGGAACGGTGGCCGGCGCCGGGCCGACTTCCTGCACCGGATCCGGACCCGTAACATGCGCCACCGACACCAACGGCTACGCGCAACTTAAATATACTTCCAGTGAAGTAGGCGGCTGGGACAATGTCCTGGTGAAAATGGACACGGGGGAGGAAGGGGATGCGATAGTGAAGGTGAGGGTGCCGGGGCTCCTGTATCTTCCCTCAGGCACGGCCTATACGGCTGAAAGCAACGACGTAAAACATCCGAATTATCGTTATGGAAACACCGCGCTTATAAACGCAATCCAGCAGATAGCGCAGGCATATATGGCGAAGTATAACGCAACGATATCGGTCAACGACATGAGCCTGATAAACGGCGGGGTTTTCGATGTAAAAAGCGACTGGAACGCAAATCCACATCAGTGCCATAGGAAGGGGACAAGTGTGGATTTTAACAGGAAAGAAATTGACTTGAACGGTAGAGCAAAACCGGTAACAGATATTGCGGAAAAAATTGGTTCGCTACTGGTCCCAAACAATATTAATTGCCGCAGAATAGTGGAAACAGACCCAACGCTGGCACATTTCGAATGCCCGGCTTCGTCTATATGTCCATAATTGAGGAATAATATGAAACTACTAATCAAAATATTTTTAATACTAGTGCTTGCGGTTCCTGTCTGTGCCGAACAAAAATATTGGGAAAAAGGGA
>Ga0334722_10001432_pt1 | contig 29849 bp, 36 predicted proteins | sample C3_bottom_MG_FD_207210 | JGI IMG/M metagenome (GOLD analysis project Ga0334722, IMG submission 207210) | Sediment microbial communities from Yellowstone Lake, YNP, Wyoming, USA - C3_bottom | ecosystem: Environmental > Aquatic > Freshwater > Lake > Sediment | place: USA: Wyoming | collected... | reverse complement strand
ACAGCTGGAGTTGTGTTACGAGAAAAACTGGTACGACGGTTCTGTATAGGAGGAGATAATAATTCTTCCCTTGCCCAGTCTGGCAGCTGATCTTCACCTTCTAGTGAATAGAATTCTTCTTCTTCTTCTGGTACTTCATTCGATGGCTCTATTGAAGTAGTTGTTTTACATTTAATAAATGGACTCAACATTTTTGAAAATTGTTCATATAATTCACGCATCGTTCGTTTACTTTTCAATAATTCCAACAAAAAACTACATAAATCGTTTCGATGCAGTTGAGATAAAGACGATAACGTAGGGTCATGTTGTTGTCTGACATACTCCATTAAAGCATCTTCTAAATTATTATCACGAATAAAGTATAATACTTCTTCTCGTTTGGCCTTTGACGTGCGAGGACTGACTTTAGGAATCGATGGATTAGCAGAAATACTGTTAAGCTCATTAAATAAAGCCAATTTTGATTTACGAGCACTTCCGTCCGAAGTCTGTTTAAAGGACGATACACCATACCGACTGGCAATCCACCTCAAATCACGATCGCTGATTAAATTGATATCTAGAATAGGAAGTTCAGGCAATGTCTGTTCAAGTGGATCCATCCTAGATTGCTTGCTAAATATATTTCTCTTATTTGTCATCAATTGTTGATTGCACAACACTGACATTTTCTGATTTTAAATATCAGAAAAATCTTTTTAATCAAACAATAGGATTATCCAAACAAGTGATAATTTTTCATTGTATGATGATTATGAAAAATATACAGATTAAATTTAGGCGGGAAGAGGCAATCCAAACATGCTCTGGAATACAGTGCTGACGATACTCTGACTGTTTTGGCCAGTAATACCTGCACCCTGTGCGGTAGAAGCAAAATTGAGACCTGCAAGAGCAGCACCAAATCCAGAGCCAGAAGACTGTACAGCGCGAGCAGCCGTTTCAGCAGCAGGCAAGACGGCGGCAGGATTAGTAAGACCCATATTGAAGTAATCAGGAAGAGTCTTGCTGAACGTCTCCCAGGTATTGGGATGCTGGAAGCTGCTAATGTAATCCACAAAACTGGCAGGACGATAGCATGACTGGATAGATGGTTCAATCAAGTACGTCATGACAGTTCGGCTGATATTAGACATAACAAGCGCCAACTGAAGAGGGTAAGCATCCGTGGGATTAGCGACGTTGTAATTAGCAATATTACCATAGACATTGTTGTTCAACAAAGTGTTCAAAGTCGTCATATATGCACTCAAGTTAGTGAAGAACGAGGCACGATAGACCTGAGGAATAGTGTTCAATAGCCAGAACAGAAGCTGAGACCACTGCTGAATAAAACAAGTATAACCAGTAGCAGACGTCAAGTCAGAAGGAATAAATGGATTCTCGATCAAGGCAGGACCAAGATTCAAGCATGCCGTAATGATCGGCTTGAAATTACCAATCCAACATAGAGAATCCTCCAGACGAACACGGACAGTGTGGCACTGAGTGTATCGCTCATTCAATTTCTGGAATGAAAGAGTTACACAATCACACGGCAACAAGTTATAGAGAATGTTGGCAGGAGTATTTTGATGAGGAAGCATACCTAGAGGATTAGCATTGATGTGAGTTACGATATCGCCGCATTGGATTTGTACAATGTCAGTGCACGATCTACCGTAATTGACAGCTTGAGAAGTGCAAGCTTCAACGACTTCGGCCAGCTGACCACACGGTTCAGTATCGATGATGATGCCCACCAAGTGACGATTAATTTGGCAATTGGAATCGGTATAGAAACGCTCGGCAAAGATATCACAATTGTTTGCACAAGGATCTGCTCCAGCCGGACAGAACGGATGAGGAGGAACCGGCGGAGCATTGTTCGGAGGACAGCATGCTTTGCAGGCAGGACCTTCAATGGTAGTCTGGAGGAACATTTGATTGATATCGAGGGCTGTTTTGCCTCGGAACGACCATTGAATGGTACCATATCTGTAACAGATACAACCAAACAAATCAATGTAAACAGCGTGGGGATTGCAAGATTCGCAAGTCGTGTAATTATCAAAGCATGCTACTTCAAGGATAGCATCAACCACACCTGCAATGAAGCTGGAAGAGACAGCGATGGCATTGCAGCATTCCGTCATACCCGTGACGATACCAACAACCAGACCGCAGTCGTTAAGGACAGGTGCACCTTCCGAACCACGACCAACATTCAAATTCGTTGCCAGCGATTCATAGTTTACATCACCCTGTCGTGAAAAATGAGTATTGTCAACCACAACACCCTTTGAATACGACCTTGCTCCAGTGCATCGAGAATCGGCAATAGTATGAACAGTGTTACCAGGAGTATAGCATTTGCTGTTTCCAAACATCAGATACTTTTGTTTCTTGATTCTGGGCAAGCACTGATTCCATTCATCGCAGTGTTCGATACGGTAGATACCGACACCCGTTTCAAAATCAAGACCGACTAAAAAGGCACGATAACTAATGTTTTCTCCACAGTTGTTTACATTGTAAACTTCTGCATAGAAATCAAAGAAATCGGCAAAGCTTTGACCAGTGCAAATTCCTCGCAATACTTCAACAAAGCCAGGCATACTCTGGTAATTATTGACAAGGTTAGACGAGGAAGTGGGAGGACAACAGCAGTTGTTAACTGCTTGTCCAAGGGTAGTAAAATTCATACCCGGTTGCCAGCACAAACAGGCAATATAGGTAAAGAACATTGCAGCCATCATAAGAATACTCAAAAACGGGATACCTGAGACAATGAACCCTTGACGAATGAAGAAACCGGTCGTCGATACGGCACCGATACCTGCTGAAAAATGAGTGCTAGGGTGTAAATCGTTCGTCGCAGTACCATAATCCTGCCAGAAAACACGGAAATTGGATACAGTTCGGAGCGTAACAACTGCATCACCGAATTTTTTGTAAATGTCAGAAGGACAAAGTACATCTGCATTTTGTTTAGGACGAGCACAGGTACTCTCCAAACAGGTAGTTGTTGCAGCAACAGTCGAACGTGCAGTAGAGGTCATGATGTATAGTGTGTGTTTAATTAGAGATAAGATTTTTTCTAAAATAAATAATGCAGTACGGTCATGTTTTGAATGTTTATGATCCTCTTAATTTTGATATTGGATTATGGTCTCCAGATTATGTAGCCGGCAAGAAAACAACACATTATGAATTATACACCTATTGTTATATTGATACGATACAGGAACTACTTGATTTCGATGAGAAAGGAGTTGATTTTATTCAAGGAAAAAGTTATCGTTGTCATTTGAAAGATATACGATTCAAGAACAATGCTAGATTACATCCGGATTATGGTATCGCCAAAAAAATGTTGATTCAATGGACGGATTTTACAAATGGATGGGTGTTACATAAGATCTACAATATTGATATTTACGATCGACTCATTGTCGAATTATTTGATCCGTATACGACACAATCGTTTAAAGATTATTTATTAACAAATTTTCCATCGATCTTTTGTTCTTATCAATATCATAATACGCCTACTGTTCATTTGAGTGATTTCTCATACAATCGAGAAATAAAACGACCCGATAGTTTAGAATTACCTGCTTATGTCCAACGAGCACCATTAATATTGCCTACTTTTTTGTAACGACCTTCATAGTCGATTGAAGAAAGGCTTCCATCAATTTTTCTACCTTGTATTGATACGTATCTCCTGGTTTTTCGTAATTATAATGAGCAATGGCTTCAGGATGAATGGTCGTTGTTCCATCTTGATTTTGTATACTTCCATACATGATAGCAATATAGTTTTTTTCACCTTGTTTTTTTCGTTTACGATCATCTGCTTCTTCAACGATAAAACCGGAGAAACCACGTTCAGCTAATCGTTTCATAAATTCATTTTCAATATGCGATGGAATATTGACAGGTATATCTTTTCGTTTCTTTAATTTTTGATGACGGAATGCTTCTGTAATACCCATTTCTTTCAAAAAGATATGTGCTGACTTGTACATAATAAATTTAGCTGTTTCTCGGTCCGTGTGTTGACCAGTGCCTAAAATGAAATCATTTGTTGTACGAAGTCGTCTTATACCATTGAATAAACATGTTCGTTCTTCTTCGCTTGAGGCAATAGATGTTGAAATTCGTTCAATAAAAATAGAACGAACATTTTCAGGCAAGGATAATGTTACTTTCCATTCCATATTAGGTAAAAGTGAAAAAGAGAGAAGTGTATCTTCTGCTGAATCTTCAATAGAGAAACATCCAATGATACGAAGTGTTTGTTCCACATACGTTTTTGAATCTTTCTCTTTGAACAAGTCGAGGTCAGTCGTCGACATAATTGAAAAAAAGAAATTATACAATAATGTATTGCCAGCAGATGAATGGATCGTGTTAGCGATTGTATACAGTGCACCCGTAAACGCCTCGACTAAATCTTCGCGAATAGATGCAATAGGCGTTTGCCAAGTTCGAAATAATAACGTAAGACCAAGTGCGGAACTAAGATCAGATTGAAAAGTTGTTGACAATAACCGACTCGTCAAATTGGTAATTTCGTCAGGCGTCATATTCTGATCATAAATAAATTCGACAAATGCAGCTTTTTGAGTTGCATCGCCTAATGTCTCCAATTTCTCGTAATTTCGTTCCAAATTAAATGTTTTATCCGTAAAAGCATCCAACCAGATTGTTCTCAGCATTGTTTCAGAAACAAACGCATCCATCGTTTCATTGGATATAAGACATAGTGGTAGAATACTAAGAATAAATGCTTTCAATGCCGACAAATAAGCGTTTTCGTTGGCTATCCAGAGTTTTGCACCGATTGGTATAATATATTTATAAGTACTTACTTTGTTATCAAGTTGATTCTCCATATTAATATTTTTCATAAAAACAGACGGATTAAAAGGAAAGGTAGGTACAATAAGTGCATTTTTCTGATAACTAGCTATAGCCGGCATTCCCATTGCAGAAATTATTTTTTCTAATTCCGGAATCGATCGTAAATCTATCTTTTCTTGATGAACAGGTAGTTTAGATGCAATGGCAGGATATCGATTAAATTGTGTCGATTTAATTGTTTCTGGCCACTTGAATGATTCCGATTCATTTTGTTGGATAACAGGTGCCGATGAAACGATAGGCTGTTGTTTTATAACAGCAACGGGCTGAAGTGGACGTTCTTTTAATGTCAATGCATCAATGGCCGATTTATTGACAGGCAGAAAAACGTCATCCTTTACGAGAAAATATATTCGGTTGACATACGTTTTTGTTTGAAGATATTTTATCATGATATGTACGAATTCTTTTTCTTGAGGCGTCAAGTCCGATATGGAAGATATATCGCTACAAACAATAAAAACAACACTATTGTTTTTTGGTTTCATAGCTGTTATTTCAAACGTTTCCCATATAGATGGCCAAGATGTTTGTTTTGGTGAATAATGAACAATCGTTTTCATCATTGTTATTTTCTTCTTGAGTTCGGCATTATCTTGAATAAACAAACATACTGTCTGACAGTCGTTTGTTTTTTCTAATTTAGTAAAAAGATCAATAACAGACGATGATGCCATTTTTAATGCTAATTGGATTTTTAATTTCAATTTAAAAATGAAAACAAATGGAAAAGTATTGTTTGGAATTGTTTTATTTTTGATATTGTTAGGAATACTATTTATAGTTTCAATCAGTATCATAAATAGTAAAAAGACAATTTATAGTGGAGGATTACCAGAATGTACAACTGATGACTGTGATATAGATAAAATAGATGCAATTTGCTATAATCAATATGAACCGAATCTCTGTCGTCAATATTGTACTAGATTGAATACATTCGGGCGGGTATGCGAATCTTCTTTTTGCACGGATCCTAGCTTTTCAACACATAGTACTGCCTACTTTGACTGTAAAGAAAATGGAAATTTGACAGTCAAAACAAAGGTTATAAAGCCAAGAGGTATGCGACGATAACTGAAAAAAAATGGTTTTTGATTTCGACTTTGAAATAGAGTATGCGACGGGCCAAATCAATGCCTTTAAACGACTTAAAACCATGGAAAAAAATCGATTGTTGTACAATGACTACCTCCAATTTTTAAAAGAGAAACAAAAACCTATCTTACCACCCCAAGTCGTTGATTCAAAAATTATTTCAAGTGGAAAAATAAGTTACATGTCGTCAAAACAAGAGATACAATACGAAATGGATAAAAAAATGAAGACTGATTTTTTATCCGATGTAGATGTGTTTTTATGTGACAATCTATTAATGGATTGTTATCGTATAAACAGCTGTTTTATGAATTATTCATTCGTCCAATCTACTCAAGAGTTTATCAAGAATTATGAGCGAACGAGGAACGATCGCGATATTATATTATATAATCAACCTACTGATTTTTTCAAGACCCGAAAACCTTTTTATTCTATACCATTTATTTCATGCAACTTGGAACCGGAACATAAATCGTTCATCGAAAATGAACGATTTATAAATGCAAGAAATTTCACGTCATGGGAGGACGTCAACCAATTGGTACAATATGAATTATACATGTTTAATATTCAACACTTACATGTTTCAAGTGTTACAGCAAATGAATACATATTGAGTAATGGATGTCGCATTATACACAATGGATTGTTTTTGTTGGACGATTTTCCTGAAATGAGCTATCGTGAATCAGTGTATTCTGTCGATATCTATTATGGCGGTCGTATTTTTAAAGCACGAAAAGAGATATTGAATACAAATGAAAAAATAACTCTTGATACACTAAACATGTCATCGCTTGAATTATCTAATCATTTGGGATGTTATGTTGATGATACTGTAAAAAAAGCATACGATGATATGATTCTATGTAATATTGGAAGAGCCGATAGCGGTCAAGCTGCTGTCATGTATCGAGTTTGTAGTTTGATGAAAGCGGGCATTATTGAGAAAGATTCTGATAACGATTATTGGTTTCAACATATAGCATATAAACATAATCCATATTATGTGTTTGGTTTTGATAGATTAGTACCTTTTGCTAACTATGGACTCTTGTTTTTGTCATTCATGGTTCAAATACACGAACAATTAAGCTATCAAGGTCAGACGATTTTGGGCGATTCTATGATAGAAAACAGACACTATGGTATTTATTTATTTTTACTTAGTTTTATATTAAACAAGTTTTTTCCATATGAAGCAATCTATGATTTATACGATGATAAATAATGATAATAAATAATCCATGCCTATAAAATGATTGTTTTTGTTCTGCCTGTTTCGGGAGGATATATGCCTGCCCAACTTGCATTGTTAACAAATGTGTTGTCCATCGATATTAAACCAGATAAAATATACAGTTCATCTGGTGGAAATATATCAGCATGTATTGCGATCGCATGTGATTTTAATGCAAAAAAGATAAAACCATTTTTACAAGAAATGTCAGATAGTGTACAAATCAAACAGAATGCATATTCTCGTTTAAAAATGATTATACAAATGTTCTCTTTCTCAGAGAACAAACCTCTTTATTCTATTTATGGCATGGATTCATTTTTCAATAAACATATAACATCCGAACGATTAAATCAAGTTGAATTGTACACAGGTACTTATAATCGACTCTCGGGAAAAAGTATTATTTTTTGCAATAAACCAACGAATGTATCCGAACATTATAATGCATCTGATTCGTATTGTATTGCGCAAGCCAGTGCAACGATTCCCATGTTCCTGGAGGATGTCTTGATCGATGGCGAACCCTATATTGACGGCGGAATTCAAATGTCATCACCAGCTATTGATTTATTACCACATATAGCTCAAGAAAATGAACATATTTGGTATATTTTAGGAAGTAATGTTCATCATAATGATATAAAAATATGGCCATCGAGTACGATTAATGAAACATTAGCTTTGTTTAGCGCCATGACGACTGGTTATATTCGTTTAGAAACCACATTTTTAATCAATCGATTCAAATCAATGTATGAAAATTATAAGTATATATTGTATGAAAAGGCAACACTCGATACGTTAAAGGACGTAAAAAACAAAAGTATATATAGTACAGCATCTCTTGTAATTATTTATCCTTTTTTTAATCGAAACACATCCTTGTATGATATTTCATATAAAAATATTGTAGAATTAATTGATATAACCAATGAGCATTGGTGTATAGAACTGTATTATTTTTAAAATGAATTATATTGTATTGGATCAAACGATCGAATTGTGTTCATCAAAAAAGAATATCGATATTCTTTTTCCATCGATTTATACATCAAGATTTCCATCTGAAAAAAATGGCACTTCACTCTCATTTTTTAGCATTATTTATTCGGTTCGGATAAATCGAAGACGTCCCATATATATAACCTACACCTATTCAAAGGAACAGGATGACAAATGGTGTTATACGCTGTACAACCGAATTTACAGCGATATATGTAAATTATTACGCCAAATAAGTCATCCTTTTACAATGAAGGTTGGATTGGAATTGGATCTAACTGCGACCGTTAAAATAGGAAATATTACTCTTTGTAAAATATTTCAAGTAAAGCGTGTTTATTTATTTGATGGAATGATTGAGTTTAATCGTCTAAATAGAATTCGTCCATTTATCTCGTCAATTAAACATGGACGAGTTTTTGAGTATATTGAAAATTAGCATAATAAATAAGTATGGCAACTGTAAGCAAAAATAAGTCAAATAAAATGGCAATTGCTTTTGGTTTTCGAATTACAGGCGAGTTTTTTCCATATTCCAGTTTATCATTCTTTTGAACTTGCTTTTGAATCATAAGAGAGCGTTTTTCATATTCCAGTTTAGCATTTTTTCGGACTTGCTTCATTTGATGAATAGTAAGTTCTTCGCATTTTTCTCTCATTAAGAGAGAAAGACAGCTCTTGCATTTGCATAATTTTGTATGAAAATTTGCCATTTTTTTCGAATAAACAGCTTGAACGATACATTATATGTTTTTTATAAACTATAGTTTAGACTATATGTTCAAGCCGGTGGTATAATGTATGATACTTGTTGAAATGTATCAATAACCGGTATTCGACTTGACGTTTTCTCCTTTCTACGGTTGTCGGCAACCGTAAACAAAATATATCCCATAATAGTTAATGTGCCAAATCCAATCAATGCATAGCGTATATTTCTTGCTTGTGTACTTTCTGAAAAATCAATCTTTTCGTCAACAGATTCTAACATTTATAGAAAAACTTTTACCATATTAACTAAAGATGTCGAATAAAGATCGGAATATAGTAATAGGATTAGCATCCACTATTATTATATTACTTGTCATTACTTCGATTTTAATGATTATTGTGCTTGTAAAAAACTCAAAGATGTCAAATGATACGTCAAAACTACAACAACCTATTCGTCGTTCAGTTCCTCCTAATATCAAAAGACTTCAATTACCGCTTTCTAAACCTCTACCTAAATTTGTTCGTAAATCACCTATTGTCAAAATACATTATTGTGAAACAAACAATGACTGTGGCGAGAATGAATCGTGTGATATTTCAAGGCTGTGGAAAATAAAAGAATTTGATGGAGAGTCATGGACAGGTGAATCTTTTCCATTAAAAATTGATACATGTGAAAATATGGGGTTATCCATTCTAGATATTGCTGAAATAGGCACTAAACAAGTTATTTCAACGGATAGTCAAGTTTTTATCTTCAAAAACAACCGTGATGAACGAGTTGTTAAAACAAATATTGTTGCTCATGATTTAGCAGTTGCAGACACAAAACTTCTTGCACGATCTTCCGACGGTTTCGTGTACAGTTATCCCATTGAGAAATTAAATGATGATGTATGGCTATTTATGCGAGAATTGAATTACGGTTCAAATATAACACATTTAGATGCTTCTAAAGATCGTCGATCAGTCATTGTATCCGATCCATCTCAAACCAAATTATATGTCGATCAAGTATTTGTAAAAGCCGTAAAACACAATGGTCAGGTTTTTATTGGCAACGATCTGGAACAGGTCGCCATTGTTGAGAATAATACATGCACAGTCTTTCCAGAAGGTGAAACATTTGACAGTGTTTCATTTGGTATTTTCGATTCAAATGGAACATTTCATGGTATTCGTTCTGAAAACGAACAGGAATGGAGACGTGTCAAGATGATTGACGATGAACCTGTTTTTTTGTCGTTCCGCACATGTGAACGTAAACCAAAACAAGTTGTTTAATTACAACATCCAATGGGCTATAGGATAGCATGATCGACAACTGGGACAATTAATCGTAAAGATACTAGAATTTGTTGGTGGTATAATATTGATATTTTCGTGACAGGCCGGACAAGAGTCAACAGCATCATAATTTTTTTCGTAATGTTTTTTACGATAAAATTTATATAAAAGCCCTTCTAGTTTATCCTTGTTTTGCTCTGATGTTCTTAGTTGTTTAATAGACGCTAGTAATGCCTCATCTTGTTCTTTTTGTTTAATTAAAACCAACTTTAAATTGTCAATCAACCATGTTATTTGTGTAGTATGCAACTCATGGATAACTAGTCTATTACACTTGGAACAACAAAGAAGTAAATCATTTGAGAAAATAAGTTTATTAGTATCGTTACAATTACACAAAAAGCTCATTTCATTAATTAAAATATCCTATTAATTAATATTGATTCTATTTTAAAATGGATTTACTTGTAGATTTTATGGATGAAAAGGAGTTATTTTTCATCTCACGATGTTGTAAAAATTGGCAAAAGTATACAAATGGTCAATTGACAGCTGACTCTATTTGCCGTTCTGCATCAAGGCTAACATGGGCAATTGAATCTAATATTCCTATCAATTACGATCTTGTATGTGATTATGCAGCCAAGACAAACAGATTAGATGTATTAAAGTTGGCACGACAGCATGATTTTTATTGGAGCGAACGAACTTGTAGTTTTGCAGCTGAGAATGGTCATTTAGATATGTTAAAATGGTTACACGAGAATGGATGTAAATGGGATGAACTTACAACGACTTATGCTGCCGAACACAACCATTTGGACATACTCAAATGGGCACATGAAAAAGGATGTAATGTAAGTAAATATGCCATGTTGTATGCTGTCATGGGTAATCATTTCTCTGTTGTCGAATGGCTATACGAAAACAATTGTCCATGGTATCCAAAATCTTGTTCAGTAGCAGCATTAAATGGTCATTTTGATCTGTTAAAATGGCTTTACAAAAAGAATCCAGATACGGATTCTTTGTCAACATCTCATACTGCTTACATTGGCCGCTTGGATATGCTTTCCTGGCTATATGAAAATGGTTGTTTAATAACGATTGATTCTGGCTATTTTGCAGCTAAAAAGGGATATTTAGATATTTTAAAATGGCTATATTCCAAAGGATTTGATTTTTTTATACTAAACGAAAGATTGTACCAGTATGCTGCAACGAATCAACATTTTCATGTCCTCGAATGGTTGGAATTACATCATTGTCCAAAAGATAGTACAGCATACATGTATGCTGTTAGCAAAAAAAGGATGGATGTATTAAATTGGTTATATGAACACAAGTGTCCATTATCTCCTACTGTATTCAAAATGGCTGCAAAAAATAACGATTTGACTTTATTAGAATGGTTATATGAACGCAAATGCCCATGGGATAAAAGTGTTGCAACAACTGCCTTTATGTACAATCGAATAGTCAATTTAAATTGGTTGATAGAACATGGATGTCCCTATGAATCGTGTCTTTTTTCAGATAAAACACGTTCTTATTTTTTGTAATTTACTGTAAAAGATCAGGCATTTCTTGTACAGGTGCAGATTTTACATCTTCCTCGTATTGAACATCTCCCTGAGCGGCTGGGGCAGTAGAAGCAGCCGAAGGATTCAATGCATTAATAAACATACTAGATACCTGAGATGTAACATTAGGGTCCATAACAGATTTTACCATATTCTGAATATCCTTATCATTGTAAATTTGATTGAATTTAGAAGCAAGATCGTTCGGAGGCGTGGTAATCAACTCATTAAATATTTTTCCAAGTTTAGCTTTTTGTTCATCTCCAAAAAAGGTAGCTAGCATATCAGAAACATTGTTTGAAGTAGGATTCGGTTTTGATGACGATGATGATGCCTGACTATCCGGCTGAACTTGAGAGACGATATTTTTGAAAACGTCCGTCACATTCTTGATGAGAGGATTGTCGAGAGGCGATTGTGTTTTCCTGGCATCCGGCAATGAATAGGAAGATGTTGTAGCCATATCACCTAAATTCTTAGTCAATGTCTTGATAGTATTCAGCATAGGTATAAAATCGTCTGTTTTACCCGTCGCTTTAGCCGTTTCGGCTACAAGCCGAAAAATATACAATTCCAATAAATGATCTAGAACGAGTTCCCGCTTATCTTTAGCAACAGATTCAGGTAAATCAGCCAATTTTTCTACCGTTTTGGCTGCAATTTCATCACATGAACGAAAATATACAGAGAAATTAATTTTTAAAACATCGTCGTCTTCAATCTGAAACATGACAGGCGGAGATACCGTCCAATGTCTAGATTGTCTGTCTTTACAATTCAGCAGCCGTTTGTTCTTTTTGGAAAAAAGAGTAATCGTTTCAAGTTTTTCATCGAGTGTCAAATAATTAAAAGCCTCATTAAAAAATGTAGAATGCTTTGAAATGACAGACTGAAATGGTTTTTTCATAACAGTAAGTTGGGTAGCTTCTATTTGTCTGAGATGAAAAAACAATTCTTCGGCGGCAGCATCAATAGCAGTCTGAATCGATTCATTATCCGGCACTGATTCCATTTTTACATGAAATGAAATCATTCTTTAAGTAAAGAAGATTGATAGAATGATTGTAAGAGATTTAGCTAATAGTGTGGTTATATTCAATCCGCACCGCCAGAAAAAAATTCCATCCTTTGGTATCGTAGCATATCATCATACTACGCGTAGATTTTTAGTTGTATGCCGTCGATTCTCTCCAAATTATATCACTGTTTTACGGGGCGCTTTCAAACGATCGAACCTGCCAAAATTGATTTACGGGATGACATTGGACGAACAAAATTCACTCATGTCCATTTTTAATGGGAAAAACAATATTGAAAAGCTGATTGAAGAAGTATGTCCTTTTTCGGATAGAGAATATGCATGTATGCGATTCAAAATCGAACAAGATTTAATGCTTCCAGCCTTGGAATCTGCATTTCAGAAAAAATATTTCTCAACTAAAGAATGGCTATTTCCAAAAGGTCGAATCGAACGAAATGAATCATTTCTAGATGCAGCCTATCGTGAATTTCGAGAGGAAACAGGTGTTTCAACACCTCTTCCAATTCCAATCAATACGCGACCGATTGTTGTTTATCATAAAGGCGATAACGATTTTTTCTATGAAACACGTTATTGGGTGATTAGTACAGATGAAGAACTCGTCTTCCCAGAAAATTATAAAAATTATGAAATTTCCGATTGTCGCTATTTTTCTCTAGCCGATCTGAACATTGTCTTATCAGAAACCCAAAAACTCGTGTTACAAGAAGCATGTGCAACATTATTATGAAATTTATGGTCTGCTATAAACAGTATAAATACAGGAAGAAAAAACGAGATGGTTGATCATTATCTACTAATTCTAAAAAAATATTTAGAATGGAGACTGAAACGAAAATGTTGACGACTATGTCGGACGGAGAATTTGAACAATTGAAAAACAATTTCAAAGTGATTGCCCCGACCAAGAAAAATTTCGGAGATGAAAAAATAGGAGGAGACTATCAAGAATTGAAGATTCAAATGGAGACCAGAAAAGATAATTTTACATCTCTTTTTTTTGTCCTTGGCGATTTTAAATTTTTTATTAATAAGTCTAAATATGGTCCGTCCATTGGTATACCGTTGGATCCAGAGGTTCCGAGCGAAAAATTATGTATCGATCGTCTAAATGACATTTATGAAAAGATAATCTCGGATACGTTGAAACATGCCAATAAAATTAGTGGCACGCCTCTTACGGATATGACGATACGACAATATATTGCCTCGTATGTGAAACCATCAACAAAGGGTGGTTATATCGTGTGGTTGAATATGGACGATGAGACTTCGAAATTTCCGACGAAAATCTTTGCAGGCAATGTAGCTCGTCCTACATCTGTTGAAACATTGATGAAATACAGGTTGACGGGTCAAATTACGATGTCTATTGGCAGTATCTACAGTGGTAGCAAATTCAAGTTGAGTATTCGAACTCGTGCATCCTCCATTAAGATTACGAATTGTGAAATGAAAGAGCATGTATCATCGGATACTACTGAAGATGAAGTGAGTCGTCGTGTTGATGAAATGTTGAAACAGACTGAGAATGGACAGCCTGTTTCGTATAAACGTCCTGTTTTTTTGAGTATGAGTGAAAAAGAGAGTTTTGAACATAACGAATGTGAAGAGCTGAATTCGCTTGCTAAACGTAATCGTGTAAATTAATGTTTTATCGTCGTTGTCGTTATCGTTGCATTGTGTTGTCGCCGAATAAATAATTGAACGAAATTATTCCAATACTCTTTAAAATGGCTGTATTTCGTCGTGTCGGTGAAAACGATAATGCTCGTCCATGGAATATTAAATCATCCCCTTTTAAGAAAAAATCAACGGATAAAACAACGTTGTATCCTTTATTTGAAAATTGTGCTTATTTGCATAAAAATGATGCAGCCTTGTATAAAATATTCATGGATTGTAGCAATGGAAAATTTCCGCCTGGATTCTCGTTTAAAGATGGTATAATTTATTATAAGCACGGAAAGATAAAACGACAAGAAGAATTAGACAATGATCTAACAAAAGCATCGTTAAAAATAATAACCTTTTTGAAACTTTATCATGGAGAATCTAATGTAATAGATACTTCTATGACAAACAATACCTTTTCGTATAAAAAAGAAATCAAAAAGAAAATACGACTAAAAGATGATTTAATCAATATTTTCATATCAGATGTATTAACTAAAAAATATATGCTAACATCTGCTGAACAAATAGTATGTAGACGATTAATTACAATAGCATTTTATGCAGATATTCTTTGTTTTGAAGATATATTATTCGATGAGAATGATCAATTTATTACAATGATAAACGGTATAGACATGACAAAATTTAATGATACACGACTCTTGAGTTTTACATCGTCTGTTAGAATAACACCACCTATCAAGCGTGTACGAAAAATAAAAAAATAATACTATTTTGACAATACAGATAATATTTTTTCACGGTACTTTTGATGCAAACGACTTGAGCCTGTAATAGGCGTATGTGGTTGTTCAATCATAACAGATTTAGGAACATCGTCATTCATTTCTGATTTTTCAAACGTTTCAATAATTTGAGATATTGTATCGACTGCATTGGTTCTGTACCAAGGATAAAGTCCCGATTCAATATCTCCGTTTTTCATAAACATCGAGAATAATCCAGCACCGTTTATATCTAGCGAATTAATAGAAATCGTAGGAGAAAAAGGTTGATGCTGATAGACCCATGTAAAGGATCGTATTTCTAATTTACAACATAATTTAGAAATAGCATGATTTGCCATAAATTTCTTCCAGCTATAGCCATTTAGAATAGATTCGTGTAATATTTCACTACTTGGAAGTGACGTTTGACATTGACGACATTTTGAAACGGATATAAAAGGGCGACGTATATCTTGAATCGTTTTGTATTTTTCAATATTCAAAATAGGATCCCGAATTTGCATCCTATAGCTCCGACGACAACATTCAGAGCTTATATCATATTCTTCAAAAAAATCAGCCCATTTTTTGTTTTTTTCAATTGCCAGGTACAATTCTTCTTTTTTCTGTTCTTTTTTACAAACAAAACAAACGGGATCGAAAACAAGTCGTTTTTCGATAATTGTTTCGCCGGTTATTCCATCCGGACAAATTGTTTCGCGTTTCAGCATTTTTAAACTTATTTTTCTTTTACGATGTCTTTCTTTTATAGCATGAAGCACCGTCCGATATTGGATTTGAAAACGGCTAATATGACTACGAATACTGACGAATTTCCAGTCGATCGAGTCAAATTAGAAAACGATAAACATGCATTGAGTAAAGAACTGATATTTACTCAAGACGAGCAGCTTTATACTGTTGTGTTTAGTAACAATGATGCTTTTTCAGCTTGCATTGGAAAGTATTATGCGATTAATCTATCGTGCGAAATATGCGGACGACTCTATCCTAATCTGCCAATGATGGGAGTTCCAGTATTTGATACTCAAACTGTTCGTGTATCGACACACGACAAGCCTATTTTAACGGTTCAAATGGAAGGCGTGTTTTGCTCGTTTGAATGTACCTATTTAGCTTTGTCGTATATTCATAAAAACATTATTCGTTTCGATCAAAAAAATCCTATTTATTTTAATTCCTTTAGCATATTGAACATGTTATTTAAATTATGTTATTCTGATGAACCTTTGCCGTGGATTTCATCTGAAAAGTATACAGTTGATAATTACAAACCATTTGTTCATGATAGTTTACCTAATGTTGTTTTATTGCCTCTAAAATTATCACGGAAAGAGATGATAAAAAAATAAATGGTATCAATTTAAATGAATTGATAAAAAGTCGACTCTAATTAATTCGTATTTTCTGTTTTATAGAACGGTTAGTAGAAGGAGGAGTAGGAGTAGTTTCTTGTATAAGTCCAGGACACTCTTCCTTGCATGATTCTGCAAAATAAAGAAGTTTTGCATCTTCAAATGAGAAAAATGGTTTTCCTAGACGTTTATTCACCAACGAATGTAAAAACCAAGTCATTTGTAAATAACCTATATTTTTTCCAGAATCGTCGACAATATCTTTGTATTCGATAAGCGGATGAGACATTAGAAATTTTTGAATATGAGATCGACATTCTTCACATGGAAAATATTCTGCCAAAAATGTTAAAAAATCAGTAAATGTTTTTACTGTTGAAGCTGTTTGGGCATTAGCAGATAATTTATGTAAAACGTACCATATACCTGGTCCGACAATTTGAACATTAACTGACGACGATATCATTTTTATTATAGAATATTTTATTCTGTTTGGTGTTGTTTAATAAAGGTTTCAAATACACCACAATGACCGATCGACATTTGAAACTTGACAGCTTCATCTGGAAGTGCATAAATCCTCAAAAGACCTCCATTTTCTGAAATATTGGCCATTTTACTTAAACATCTAATTACTTGTTTCTTGACATTAATCGTTGTAATAATACTTCCAAAGTCTACATCAGGTGCATTTTTTGTAATATCTAAACAACGTATGTTTTCGCCAATCGACTTGATTAATTTTATACGCGAAGGACCAAACGGCAGCACATGAATAACTTGACCATAATTGTCAATGGATTCTAAATGTAAACCCCGTTCATAGCAGACAATCCTTATATTACTAACATTAAAATCGGCTTGATTCACCATGATAGAACAATTGTGACAAAATTGAGCCGTACTACCGACATAAATAGGTTTTTCGCCATAATCAGGCAAAAGAGCTGGAAATGAATCAACCTGTTTGATAGCAATAATACCTCTAGATTGAACATTGAGACCAAGATGAGTATACGTTGCTATTTCATAGAATAGCTTGTCGCGGGTATCCATACAATAAAATAGACGAAAAACTTCTTTTTTTCCAATATTTTTGGTTACATTACTGACGGTATTCAAATTGATTCCAACTGTAATCTCGTTTTCGGCATCTGAAATATAGTATTGTATATCCGTTGATCGTATCAAAAACGTGTTGAAAACAGTCTCTAGCCCGTTTGAACGCATGTATTCTATTCCTCGAGATGTAAAGCATAGATTCGCATCGATGTTATGCGGACGCACATATTCAATCAAGTTTCGGAAATTATATGCATCTTCGATTTGAGCGGCCATTAACAACGTACTAGGTAAATCTGCAGGCAAAACATCTAGTATCGGTTCAGCTTGTTTAGAATACGGATTCATGATTTGGTCAATGATCGATGACATATCTTCTTCTACTTCTGAATCACGTATCTTTTTTGGTTTAGGCATTTTATTAAGAACACAATCTTCTATTAATTAAAGTATAGATTTTTTTGACCCAAGGATGATCTGGCATAAAGCTTGTTTGAAAATCACCATTGGGCTTCCGACAGCCTAATAATTCATAATGATGTGATAACTTCAAAATAAAAATACTAACACGCTGTTTATACAACAATTGAAGATCAGATGGACTCACATGTATATCTTGAGTGGAAGCATCAATGATGTATATGTCTTTATTTACAACATTAGATACGTGTTCACGTACAATATAAGAAATACTAGTATTTGATTTCAATTGTCGTTCTAAATCTGTCGGATCGGGCGAATTTTTCAAATAATACCCGTTTCCAATGATTGACAAATAGGTATCGTTTTCGTTTCCATTATGGACAGGTACATTTAAAGATGTTATAAGTTCTTGTCTAAACATATTCACTAATTGACGCTGACTAATTTGTTGATTAAATAAAATACCTTCTCGATACGGAAAATAAAACGCATTCAAGATAGCATAAAAAAAGGCATTTTCTCCGTCCATGGGCGTAATAATACGTACCATAGCTGGGTAGTAAATAGGAGAATCTTCCCAATGTAAGAGCTCAGACGAAACAGATAGAGGTTTTAAATCATACTCCATTTTTAGATTCAGTAAAATACAATTAAGCTGTTTCTAATAGTGATAAGAGAGAATTAATGGTCGGGTTCCTATGATAACAAATAGGAAAAATGGCATGTTTCTCCATTGTTCCAATATCTTTTTCAGAAATAACTTTTAATTTGCGTCCTCCACCTGAATGCATCCGTATAGCCGATACATCTAACAACATGCCAGATGGAAGATTCATAACGCGTTTAAGGAAAACATCTTTTTGGAAATCATCGACATTGTCGTTCGACACTGTCGTCATATATTCAGAAATTTCATGCAATAATTCAAGTGTATAGCGATTTGATTCAGGTTTATTTTTCATTTTTAAAGGCGATACATCTGTGTTAACTAAATTAAAATTTTCAACATGTATAAATGTTGAAATTAAAAACTTTTGTTGTTTATACGTTATGTATCATTGTTTTCATATGTTCATTGATTGCATGGATTAAATTGAGGGATTTACGTGTTGAAAATCCAGATTTAAACACTGCTTACATTGTTGTATTTATCGTATGGGTATTGGCTACTGTATTATTGACGATTCTCATTCTTGTTGATTTTATTTCGTTTATTCGCTATAAAAAACTAGTACGTTGCACACCATGCAAAAATGAAGAAGTTTCAACACATGTAATTACTGTGCCTCAAAAGACACAAGAAGAAAAACTATTAGATGTATTGAATTCGGCCGCTAGTTGTTCAAAACGATCTATATTTCAAAAACTACCTGTTCCGATAAAAGCTTAACACAGCAGCATACAAATGTCGTTGGACAGTCTGATCAAGTAAACTAAATAAAATAATATCATTTGTTTCTATCGATTCGTCCAATTCATTCAATGATTTTATAATTTGTCGTTTATATTCATCCGGTACTCTGTTAATTTCGTTGCATATCCACTGTTGTTGCTCATTAGACAATGGATTATCCATTTTAATAAAAAAATGGATCATGTTGTTCAATTAAGTTTTATGTTTATATGTACGACAACCTCCAGAATTCTATAAGAGACGATTCTGATCGATTAACAGACTGATTCAGAAAAAAAATACATTTTAAAACAAACAAGAATGGCAGGAAAAGCAACGATAGGATTTATAATAACCATTGTTATTTTACTTGTAATTATTGGAATTTTAACGTATTTATTACTTAAAAAAGAAAATAAATCTTCCAAAATAAAGGAATCTGTAGCAGCCATAAAGGATAAACTTCCAAAACCGTCTCTACCCTCTATAAAATTATAAAAAAATGTTCATACAAAATATGAACATTTTAATTAGTATGATGATGTTGTTCGATCAAGTTCCATGCTTTTTTAGCTTGTATGGGATGCTACATTCCGAATGACGAACAGCCGGCATACCATATGTCGGCATTCGATGAGGGATGACTGGTTTTTGACGAGTCGTAGCAGGTTGACTCGAAGAGGGTTGAGGCGGTGGTACAGGCTTGGAAACGGAAGGTAATGTATTTTTCATATCATCTCGTTTAGCCAATTCATTTACCCAGAGAATAATATTTTTACCCTTTGGTAGTCGTTCATAGACCACATTGACATTTTTATTCTTTCGTGCATCGGATGTGGCCGTCATTTTATTCCAGTCAGCACGTTTAACGAGAAAAAGAGAAGGAAAAGCAGTAATATGATCCTCAAAAAATAAAGGAACCTGTTCATTCCATGAGCTTTTTGTCATAGTCGGTTGACTAAAATGAAGAGGATAAGCAGTACCGTTAATCTCTTTTTTAATGTTTGGCCATTGATCCTTTAAAAAACGTTCACATGCTGAACATTGATCAGATGTATACAATAATAATACTGGGAGATGAGATGTCATTTTACAATCTTATTAATAGTTATTAAATATATTTTATGTTTCCATTCTCTATTTTATTTGATTACTTAAAGGAAAAGAATTCAAGACAACAAATGACAGTATCACTCGGCTGGGGACTTCTTATTTGGCTTATTATTGTTTTGTTCATTTTTGTGATTGCACGCAAATTATATATCACGCTTGTTAATTCGTTTATGCTGGCCATCTTATTCGGATTACTTTTCTTGCTTATTTTTGTTCCATTTAGTACCGGTTACGATCGAACGGATCCATGGTTAGTGATTTATATTACCGTTTTAATTATAAGTCCTGTTATTTTAGCAATTTATATAGTAAAAACAGCCGTTACAGGAAAAACAGATAACAATAAATTGTTCTATTTTGGCAAGTATAAAAGCAGCACTGAAAAAAAAGAGAAAAAAATAGTTCAGCCTGATATGTCGTTTATCGATGATTTCAAAAAGTGATAGACAAGGAATGGATTCTATTCAGATTAAACCACGGAATGAAAGTTCTGGTGATTTTTTTAAAGAGAATATACCGACCGTATATGAAAAAATGGAATTAATGAATATTCCATTGTTAGTGAGTTATTTAAAAGATACACCCGATGAACGATTATTCGGTCCTACCGTGATCGTAACAAACGAAATGATCGAATCGGTGGCTGTACTACTTAAAACGGTTATGGATATAGATACATTGTGTTTGAAAACAATCGTCAATGTTTGGATAAAAACGCGAGCCATCTGTCATGAAATTCCAGACGAAAAAATTCAAAAAATATACGGTGGGAAAATTGAAAATACAATGAATGATGTATTTTCTTTACTCGGTCCTGTTCACGGTGATGAAGAATGTCGAGGACGTTGTTTATTAACAGGACATCGAATGATGATTTGTACATGTTATGAAGAAGATGAAGAAGATTGGTTTACATCTTCGTGTGATATATGTTCAGTACCTATTCGGTACCGAAATAATTGTATTCGTATACCTCTTGATTCAGGAGGATGGTTTGGATGTTTTTGTTCATTGCACTGTTTGAAAATGAAAAAAAATGACACTACATACTTGTTGGCTTTATTATTTTCAAAACAAATCGAGGAAATTGGATTAATTACAACGATATAATACGTTTCCATCTTGTAATAAAACAGTATCGTTGTTTTCAAATTTAAAATTGGACAATTCATGCTGTGCTTGATCATTAGAATCATAAATCCAAGGCTCGATTGTATCATTCAAGCATTCCAATTGATGAAATTCATTTATGAAATTGGCGTCATCCATTGAATACGGAGAAATGAATGAAAAAATATAATTCAAATAAGCAGGATAGTTTTCTTTAAAAATACGACCACTCAACTGTTCTACATGAGATATCACTATTTCATAAAGCTCAAGTGCATAATACGGCGTGATTGTTCCTCGTTCTAAAGACGGAAGAACAGAAACAATTGTATCAACCGTTAGTTCGTCGTTCTTCATGTAGTAAAAAGCACACGATACAGGTATTCTATCGCGAACAGATGCGCGAAGTAGTAGCATATCCAGCGGCTCTCCATTTTCAGATATTAAATTATGATTCATTTAAATAATATTGTTCCTGTCAACAAATAATGAATAGTCTACACCAATGGTTTATAAACAGCTATACAAGAATATGCGAAACATTTGCTCTTTTCTTCTTGATGAGGCTTGATGCTAGAGAGATGAAACCAGTCAATTTAGAATTAATACGCTCTTTTTTAAGAAAGGCAACTAGTTGCGAGGAAAATAACGTAAAATCTGACACTATCGAAATTATAGTAGATCAACCGATAGAAATGACAATGATATACGACGAACAATCGACCTCTAATGACCAAAAAATATCGGATAATAATGAGAAAAAGACTGTCATCAAGCGTATTTTATCAAACGACGAGTGGATGAACATTGACTAATTTATAGAAAATGCAAACTATATTTATACATATAGTTTATAAATAATATGTTTTTACCACCCGAAATTTTAGAGATGATTCTAGAATGCTGTACTCTTGATACGCTTCTCTATATTGAAAAATGCGGTATTTTAGTATCAGAGAATGTATGGAGAAATATTGGAAGAAAAGATTGGAATACAATTGTTTCAAAGGAGGACTTGTTGAATCCTAGAAAATATTTGGAATCACTATGTCCAGATATATGCGTTTTTCCATATGATGTAACAGATGACTATGCTATTATAGAAAATATCGTTTACCAGCGAGGAAAATTTTCAATAAATGGACTACCTACAAAAGAAGATTTAATGTATCAAGTAGCCTGCATTGTTTTAAAATTTAAAAAGCCGTTTTATCGATATCATGTATCCACCTTGTCAGGTATTCAACGATATAGTCTTTATCGTGTATTTTGATAAGATATACGATCAAAATAATTAAATAGGGGTTTGAACAGAACCAAACACAAGCACCGGACATCCTTGAAAGGGAGCCCATGTTGAATTCAGATAGCATAAAAATGGCCATGAACCATTTGGTACAACAAGTGTGTTTGTACCTGCCCACATAATTTTAGTTTCAGGTAATTTACCGGGCAAGCCACCATCATTAGGAATACCTACACCGGCAAGTGTCGTTGGCTGAGAATCGCTCGATCCATTGTTTCGGTTTATAGTATTGGAAGGACCTCCTCCTACTGGATCCGTTGAGAAATAGACTCCTACGCTTCTCATTGATCGCGTATCACAATTAATCGTGTTTGCTAAACAAGGATCGATGTTGAACACATACGAAACACCTTGTTGTAAAATAAGAGGTCGAGCAGCTTGATTATTGATAGCTAGACACAAACCCTGTGTTTCGTTAATAAACTGAGGATTCATAAGCCGGCCAGACAATGGTGACGTAACAGCTGGAACAGCATTAATATAAAAGAAGTTCTTTTGAAAAGGCATCGTTGCACTCCCTGGTGCTCCTAATTTATACGTCATGCTGTTAATGTTACGACCAAATCCGTTCCATTCGTCAACTATATAAGGATTCAATGCTGCAAATGAACCATATAAATTCATACCTGATTGCGAAAAATCAAGATCCGAACGAACACCGGGTGCTAACCGAATCAAGCTTTGTTCCTGTGCGAATCCGCCAAACGCTGATTCACGAATCTGTTCTTTTTGTGCCGGTGTCTCATTACCAACAATATCGTATGGTGCTTCTCCAACAGAGTCTACTTGAGCAGTCGGAATTGTGGTAGTCGGAATTGTGGTAGTCGGAATCGTGGTAGCACGAACCTTGGTGAAATACGCCTGTTTTGGCGTTGATGCAGGAATCTTATCTCCATTCCAAAACGATCTCTTCTTTCCAGCAGTGGTAGACATTCAAGTTTTAAATATTACGAAAAAAACTTTACAAATGTCTCTTTCCATTTTAAATGGAACTTGGAAATGTATTGCATTAGATGGACACGAAGAACAATGGATTATTCATGTTGGCGACAGTATAGTAGTACAAAAGAAACAAGTCATGTCTGTCGAACGACGATTACTCACTTTTCCAGATAGACTGAAAAAAATGATTCAATATATGAAATATTCTCTTCATACATTGGAAAAAATTCATGTATTACGTCAGCAAATATGTATTGAAACAGAAATGCAGACAAAAATATGTGAATTTCGTGGAAGTAAATTGATGCCGTTGGAATTTGATCAACCGGTGATTGTTATTCGAAAGGATACTGTACAAACTACAGGAAATGCATTATTTCAAATCGCCAAGGAAAAAATGAGAAAGTCAACATTTATTGTATATACACGTTTATCATCACACGACGAATGGTGGACAGACGATGGATTTTTTTCATCTATTCAGCTTGAAAATACGTTTCCTGGCAACACGTCTTTTCAAATGACAATGTACAAAAAAGTTAAATGTCCCGATGAGTTATTCATCTCTCGTTATCCCTATTTAAAACAACATGTCGTGTTAAAAAAAAATAAGTTGTTTTTTTCATACGGACCTCTTTTATTTCCTATAACATTCAAGCGCCATGATTTTTATATTGTATTTGATGGCATTGTCCCATTTATCTATCTCTCTTTTTTGAAATGTTTATTATCGTTTTTGGTCCATGAACTCGACTACGAAGACTATGAGTCACCATTGAATGATATGGCGATGTTTAAAACAACCTTCAATATGTACTTTAATCCAAAATATGTAACACATCCTCCTTTTTTTGTTCATAAGAAAGATACTGTTAAAATTCAGCATCTTTTTAAAATGGGAATACAACTTACAGATATTGACGTCAGTCAATCGACCGTTTTCAAACGGAATCCATTTGAAAACTATTTTTTTTATTCGATCGGCGAGAATCCTTTTATCCGACTGGTTCATTATCGTGAAGGAGTACATGTTAATTTTTGGCCAAATGGTCATTCAAGCTATAAATCTATAAAAAAAGAAATTATTAGAATGGAACACAAGGCAAAAATTGTTCCTAAACTTGAATTACAACATGTTTATCGTCATCGTTTAATCGTCTGGCTGGAAAAATATATGTTGACATTAACATGTCCTTTCTTTACTGGTTATATGCCAGAATTTCATGCTATTTTATATGAACAATCCTATCCAGATTATTTGTCTGCCAACTTTAAAAATGCATACGTATTTGAATTTATAAAAAGATTGACATCATGGGAGAATGTCGATTTCTCTAAAGTATGGCCTTTTATCGAACAGTATTTTGATCGAACTATTTATTTGTTGAATGGACTAACCTTGTCGTTTGAAAAATCACCTATTTACCAGACACATGAGAAAAAACACGATCAAGGAATGCTGCTCATTAAAGCATCTATGCATCAGACTGGATATTCGGCAATTGGACTGGATAGTATTCAATGCAATCAGATACACTCCTTGTATTTATCACAGCATACTGTAAAATTAAACGGTGTGGATTTTTTGCCCGGTAGATGGTCATCAAAATTTCCACTCGAACAATGGATCGATTCAGTCTGTAAAATGAGAGCTTTACTTTATAATGAAAATGGGCATTTACAGACCGTTTTTGTGGCACCTCAAACACCGATGAATATTCCAGTAATGACTCGAATTGTCCGATGTGATAGTTTGTCATTGACGCGTATTCCTACCGCTAAAAGTAAAAAAAACGAGAAAATAACAGGTTTATTTTTCTCAGATGGTGTAGATCCATTTGGATTTTATGTTCCTGTTATTCCGTGCGACGATACCTATTCTACGATAGATATACGAAATGAACCGGCACTTCTTTTAGCTATCAATCAACAAACAAAACCTGATTTGATCGATATACGAAACCAACTGTTGTACATGATTCGTCACGCTATTTACTTGGCTGGCTCGCCTCAAAACTTAATGAAGAAAATAAGTCCTATTTGTTCCGGTACAACGTTTGATTTTTCATCCTTAAAGATGCCAATCATGATGGACGAGCCATTGGACGACTACTTGAAAAAATGCCATCCTGTTATTCTCTATTCTGAATCAAGCAGACTGTTTATGTTCAATCTGGATCAAGAGGATTATAATTCTATCTATAATTATATTTTTTCATGTAAACATCAAGTTAATTTTATTCCGCCTATAACGTCTGTTTCAACTAATCAGATACATGAACTGAATTTTTAGCATTGCCTTTTTTTCAACTTACTAAAATAATGTCAGTTGTAGATACGACTTGTGGCTCCAAAATAACGTCTCAATTTGTCTTATCGTCTGTCGGATATATGAAACTTCAGACTTATATCTATGCAAATGATATTTCTCTTGTTCCTTTATTGACTTTATTGACGAATCAGTATTATGCTGCTATCCAACCTTTTCGTTCCGATGCATTCAATGCTGTCCGAACGGCAATAAGTGCAGTATACGACTACTTTTATCTGTTGGTCGAATACACTATTCGGACGATAGCTCCCCAAACATACACTTATTTTCAAACAGTTTTTAATGCTTATTTTAGCCCTATCGTTTGCTGGATCGTTAAACAAAAGGCCTATCAGGGAAATTATGCAGCCTTGATTACGTCAATTGCTAATGCATGGAGTGAACTCGTATATGGTGTAGCGACCCAATTTTTGTCGTCTTTAACCACGGCAGCTATTCGTACTCAATATTTGAATACTATTCTTCCTGCTTTTAATGCATTCATCCAAAATCTTATATCTATACAGTCTGGAAAATGCGGCGTGAAATGGGAAAATATTACAATTGATATCACACAGCCTGTTCCTAGGCAGTAGATAAAATATCGTCTTTCATTATTAATTTCAATCATGTTTTTTTTCATTATAAAAACATCTATTCATGGCTAGTTGTACAACTTGTTCAATTGGAAATAGATCCAGCTCGGCATTTCTATCTTCTCCTACATATATTACATCACAATCTAGTTTTTGCGAAACCAAGATAGCGTGCGAATACGATTTGACGTTATTTGCAGTTTCATTCGTTACAGATTTAGTGAGTATTCAAACGGGTGCAATCGATGGAGATACTGCAATTAATCCTACTATTCTAGCCAATATGATTGTTACTATTAGTTCATTAAACTTGATTGTTACGACATTTATGAACCAGGTTCATTCTTTAAAATCGCCTGTTTACGCATGTATTAAAACGGCTATAGCAAATGTCTATGCTCAGCTGCTTGCCTATCTATTGCTTCTTATTTCCACTAGTACAGATCCTCTTCCCAATAGTCTTATACAAGTTCAATTGACTTATATTGAGCCGATTGTTTGTTATCTACTCAATTCAAAAGTATACGAAGGTCCATGTGCCGATATTTTATCGATAGTGGCTGTCGCATGGTACAAGGAGGTATTGAATATCATCCTTGAATTAAACGTTCCTTCTATTACCGAATTAAAGCAGGCTATTCAAAGTATTTCCAATTGCTGTGGACTTTCTACTCTACCCGATTTTCCTTCTATTCAGTAGCGTTAGAACTAACACTTTGTATGTCAACCAACAACTGACCGATACCATCATTATATTTTACAAAAAATACAATTATGATATTTTTAATTTTGTATATAAAACAATTATGGCATGTAGTACGTGTTCAGGCGGGTCAGGAAGCAGTCAATCTTCTATATCTGGATCATGCGGCGATACTATTATTAATAAACAACTTTATAACGTTTCGACATTCATCAACTATTACATTGTCGCATATGGAGAAGGTCAGACAACATCTTCAACGTATCTTTTCAATTCATTCATTGCAGCTGAAAAGAAATACAAATCAAGCGCCTATAATGCAATTAAATCTGCTATCGCTTCTGCCTATTTGGCGTCCATGTATGTCCTTTTAGTATCTACTCCTCTTGCAACAACAACCTATACTCAAGGTGTGATCGATGCTTATACATCTCCAATCGTTTGCTGGATTGTTTCTCAAAAGGCATACGATGGTCCATGTGCTGATCTTGTTGAGAATATTGCTAATCTATACAGTAATTTTATAAAATCAGCTTTAGGGAGTCTTCAGCCTTTACTTCCTAATAATGATCTAGCTGTTGCAGCATACGCGGGTTTGAATGCTACAATCGACACTCTTATCAAAAAGAGCAATTGTTGTTATATGACCCCTCCCAATATTCAAGTACCGACATTTACAATCATTCCCAATTAAAATTAAAATTTAAACTATAGTTTGAAATATAGTTGAGTAAAACATATAAATGTTTGATTTTTTCAAATTGTTTATTGAAAAAAAATGGAGAAATCATTGCTCGATATTCAAACGGCAGTTAAAAAACTTGCAAGTACCGGAAATGTATCGGAAGAATCCATTTACGATCGCATACCGTTGATGCTGGATATGATTACGACGTATGTCAAGGATGAAATTATTGAAAATACATTGGTGGATAAAACACGTTCATACGAAGAATATGTTGAAACGCCATGTGGACATGTATTTCAAAAAAATTTTATCGATGGAATGATTACGGCGAACATAAAAAAACCAATTGATGAGGTTATGTTGATACAATGTCCCTACAAATGTAGCACTACATTTTTTGCATCTCAGCTTCGTCCAGTCAATTCAGCTATTTGGCAGAATGTAAAGTTTTTTTTGCCACAATGCTATTGTCATAAATGTGATATGCTATACCCTTCTTTTGCTAAAAATGAACATGATGAAATGTGTGTAATGTGTAAATCATGCAAAGAATTTCATGTATTCTCATTCTGTAAAAAAATGAGAATTCGGATTGAAAACAAATCGTCGTGTGTTTATGAAAAGGACAAGACGGTTGACAATCTTGATGACTATTTGACACATTTAACGATATGTTCCTATTGTAGAGGTCTAGCAGGCATTAAAAAATACGAAGCATCTAAATACCGTAAAAATCCTATTCGGACAATCGCATAGTTTATTAAAAATGATAGGATACATACTCTTTTTCAAAAAGAGCTAAATCTTTCTCCCAAAGACTTTCTGCTGTATTGTTTTTGTAAAATAAATAATCGTCCTCCAATTGTTTGCGTTTATTTTCGTCTTCTGCAACATTCTCTTTACTGAATGAAGTCAGCGAAATATCATTGTATATTTTTGGATTTTTTATACCGTTTTTCTCTAAATCTACAAGAATATCTTTTTTGGATCGATTCATAATTGGAATGGTGCCGTTTGAAATAAGTTGAATTAATAAGCGTCGATCATCGAATGCATCCAATTTCTTTTCAAAAACATCCATATAATGACTTCTTCTTAATATATAGTAGGGAAGTCGCCATTTATAGAATTCTTCTAAAATCGTATAAACATCTTCAAAATTGACAGGGTAGTTTTTTTCAGATAATAGAACCATGTTTGACAGCCCAAATGTTCGTTTTAGTTTCAAGTCATTGTCCGTCAAGGCTCGAGCATTAATGATTGAATATTTCAATGTCGTTTCATTCGAATCATCTTTGAAATCACGAATCATCCTGTTTTCGCGTAATTTTCCAAGATACTCATAGTACAACTGGCCAGGCGTGCCAATAGGAAGCTCGTCTATTTTGATATCGCTTCCTATACATCTTTTAATTCCTTCACATACCATGACTGTTTTTGTGCCTTTTGTAATAAAAACAGATTCTTTCATGCCTATATCTTCATAATCTTCTGTTTCTACCGATTTACATTTGTTTTTTTCAATTCGTATGGTC
>Ga0334722_10001431_pt1 | contig 29862 bp, 26 predicted proteins | sample C3_bottom_MG_FD_207210 | JGI IMG/M metagenome (GOLD analysis project Ga0334722, IMG submission 207210) | Sediment microbial communities from Yellowstone Lake, YNP, Wyoming, USA - C3_bottom | ecosystem: Environmental > Aquatic > Freshwater > Lake > Sediment | place: USA: Wyoming | collected... | reverse complement strand
ACAGCGCGCACAACCGCAGCGTCACCTGGGCGCATCTGCTGCAACAGACCAGCGAATGGGAAGGCGAGTGCTTCGGCCTGCCGGACCAGGTCGATCGCTACCGGACGGTGCAATTTCACAGCAGCCCCGTCACGGGCAAGAAAGGCGATGCGCGGCCGCTGCAGTCGCCGGGCGCGTACTGGGAGTACAACGACGTGCGCATCAACCAGCTGTCGCTGGCGCTATTGCATTTGTTCGGCCGCGCGCTGCCGCAAGTCTTCGATGCCGAGATCATGCGCCCCTTAAGCGCAAGCACGGACTGGCGCTGGGTGGGCTACGATCACGCGTGGATCGAATTGAACGGCAAGCGGGTGCAGTCGGTTCCCGGCGGCAGCCACTGGGGCGGCGGCGTCGCGATCAGCAGCCTGGATCAGGCGCGCATCGGCCAAATGATGTTGGACGAGGGCCGGCACCAGGGACAGCAGATCATTTCCTCCGAATGGATCGGCAGAATGCGCATACCCTGCGCGATCGCGCCGTTTTACGGCTATCTGATCTGGCTGAATCGCGAGCGCAGCGTGTTTCCGAGCGCGCCCGCATCCAGCTATTTCGCGATCGGCGCCGGCGGCTCGATTACCTGGGTCGATCCGGACCGGCAGATGGTGGTGGTGGTGCGCTGGATCAGCGCCGAGCATGCCGACGCGTTCTTTCGCGCCGTGGGCGAGGCCGTGGACGCGTCGGCCTGAGTCGACGCTTAAGACTATTGCGGCGGCTGCAGCAGTCGCCGCATCGATTCGGCGGAGAGCGTATGCGCCTGGCCGAATCCGGCGACAAAGCGTGCCGATTCTGGCCGAATCAGGAACATCGAGAAGTCGGCGAAACCGAACATCGGTTCCGCGTCGGGGAAACGCGCAAGATACGCAGCCCTGAATTCATTCAGCCGGAGCGAGTCCGGCGCTATGCTCTCGGCTGTCGCCTGCACCGACACCCGCATCAAGCCCAGCGGCGATGTTCCGCCGCCTTCGGCTTCGGCGATGAGCAGGCTCACGCGCGCATCGGCGAGCATGTCCTTGGTATGCGCGGCGAGCGTGCTGACGTGGGTGAGGAAGCCGTCGCCGGCGATGGCGTACGGCACCATGGAGACATAAGGCGCGCCTGCGCGCAGCGTGCCCAGTGCCGCAGTCGAGCGCGCTCGCAGCAGCAGCGCCAGGCGCTCGGTCAATTCAGCGTTCATCCGATATCTCCCGCCCCCTACAAGCCGCGCGAAATCAGTTCCTTCATGACTTCGGAGGTGCCGCCGTAGATGCGCGACACGCGCGCATTGACGTAAGCGCGCGCGATCGGGTATTCCGTCATGTAGCCGTAGCCGCCGTGCAGCTGCAGCATGTCATCCAGGCCCGCGCACATGGTTTCCGTGGTGAACAGCTTGGCGATCGCCGCCTCTTCCACGGTGAGCTTGCGCCGCAGGTGCTCGGCCAGGTAATAGTCGACCATGATGCGCATCGCCGTGGCTTTCGCTTTCAGCTCGGCGAGTTTGAATTTTGAATTCTGGAAATCGAACACGCTCTGGCCGAATAATTTGCGCTCCCGCGTATAGCGTATGGTCTCGGCGAGCATCGCCTCCATGGTCGAGGCCGCGCCGACGGCGATGATGAAGCGCTCCTGCGCCAGTTCCTGCATCAGGTGGATGAACCCCTTGTTCAGCTCGCCCAGCAGGTTCGCCGCCGGAACGCGCACCTCGTCGAAGAACAGCTCCGCGGTGTCGGCCGCAACCAGGCCGATCTTGTCCAGCTTGCGCCCTTTCTTGAATCCGGGCCGGTCGGCCTCGACCAGAAACAGCGACACGCCTTTGGCGCCGGCGGCGGGGTCGGTCTTGGCCACCACGACCACCAGATCGCAATTGAGGCCGTTGCTGATGAAGGTCTTGCTGCCGTTGATCACATAGTCGTCGCCCTGCCTGACCGCCGTGGTGCGTATGGCTTTGAGGTCGGAGCCGGCGCCGGGTTCGCTCATGGCGATGGCGAGGATGCATTCACCGCTCGCGCACCTGGGCAGCCAGCGGCGCTTCTGCTCTTCCGTGCCCAGGCGCTGGATGTAGGGCGCGATGATGTCCGAATGCAAAGCGAAGCCGGGCCCGCTGACGTTGGCCGCAGCCAGTTCCTCGATCAATACCGCGCAGTGACCGAAGTCACCGCCACCGCCGCCGTATTCCTCGGGCAGGGAGGTGCACAGCAGGCCTTCGCGCCCGGCCTTGAGCCAGGTCTCGCGATCGACGCAACCGTCCGCATCCCACTTCGCCTGGCGCGGCAGGCACTCGCGCTCGGCAAAGCGGCGCACCGTGGCGCGGAACATTTCGTGGTCTTCGCGGTACACCGTGCGCGTGATCATTACCCTACTCCCTTGATCATTGCTGTTCGTGGCGACTCAAATCGCGCCGCCGTGGCTGCGGGGCTGCGACGTTGTATAAAAACCCCCACGCCCTCCTTGGGGTTATCCATAACCGTGTCTTCTGTACGGATGCGCTTTTCATCCGTACAGAAAACACAGTTGGCGCGCGTCCCCCGAGAGGACTTGCTTCGCGGCGCAGCGCGCAGGTCTTACCAAAACCTGCACGGACGAAAAAACCGTCCGTGCGGATCGTCGCTTGCGCACGGATGATGAACCCATCCGTACGCAAGCGGCGATCTTTGAGGAACCCCTCTTCGTCGTCTTGAAAATGACCAATTTCAAACGAACATTGCGCCGGCTTGCGCCTTGTCGCGCACGATCTTCGGGCAGGCGTAGCGCTCGCCGTATTTGGCCGCGAGCGCATCGGCGCGCGCGGCGAATTTCGCCACGCCCACGGCATTGATGAACTGCAGCGCGCCGCCGGCCCAGGCGGGGAAGCCGATGCCGAAAATGGAGCCGATATTGGCGTCGGCAACGTTCCGAAGCACACCCTCCTCCAGGCAGCGCGCCGATTCGATCGCCTGGATATAGAGGATGCGGTCCTTCAATTCCTGCATGTCCCAGGCGGCGCCGGGTTTTTCGAACAGGCGCTTCAACTCGGGCCAGAGGAATTTCTCGCCGCCCACCGGATATTCGTAGAATCCACCGCCGCCGGCGCGCCCCGGCCGCTTGAATTCGTCCACCATGCGATCGACCAGCGCGAACGCCGGGTGCTGGCGATAGGCCTTGCCCTCCGCGGCGAGATCCAGCGTCGCCTGTTTGCGCACCATTTGAGACAGCTTCAGCGACACTTCGTCGGCGATGGCGAGCGGCCCCACCGGCATGCCGGCCTGACGCGCGGCGTTTTCGATCACCGGCGCCGGTATGCCTTCGAGCAGCATCGCCTGGCCCTCGCTCACCCAGGTGCCGAACACGCGGCTGGTGAAAAAGCCGCGCGAATCGTTGACCACGATCGGCGTCTTGCCGATCTGCTGCACATAGTCGAAAGCGCGCGCCAGCGTTGTTTCGGAAGTCTGCTTGCCGACGATGATCTCGACCAGTTGCATCTTGTCCGCGGGCGAGAAGAAATGCAGGCCGATGAAGCGCTCGGGATGCTGCGAAGCTTGTGCCAGCCCGGTGATCGGCAGGGTCGAGGTGTTGGAGGCGAAAATGCCTTCCGCCGCCAGCCTGGGTTCGGCCTCCTTCGTTACCTGCGCCTTCAGCTCGCGATTTTCAAACACCGCTTCCACGATCAGGTCGCAGCCGGCGAGATCATCTGCCGAGGCGGTCGGTTTGATCAGCGCCAGCGTCTGGCTCGCACCCGATTGGTCCGTGCGGCCTTGCTTGATGCGCTTCTCCAGCAGCTTCGCGCCGTAGGCTTTGCCCTTCTCGGCCTGCTCCAGCGTGACGTCCTTCAGCACGCAGGAAACGCGGCGCGAGGCGTTCACAAAGGCGATTGCTCCGCCCATCATGCCGGCGCCGAGGATGCCCACCTTGGACGCTTTCCATTTCGGCAGATCCTTCGGACGCGAGGCCCCCGATTTGATCGCGTTGAGGTTGAAAAAGAACGCGGTGATCATGTTGCGCGCGACCTGCCCGGTCATCAGCTTCGCGAGATAGCGCGACTCGTTGCGCATGGCGGAATCGAAGTCGGTCAGCGTGCCTTCGACGGCGCAGGAGAGTATCGCCTCGGGCGCCGGATACAGGCCGCGCGTCTTCTGCGTCAGCATGGCGGGAGCCACGGCGAGCATCATGCCAGCGCCGGGAGCGCGCGCGCCGCCGCCGGGTATCCGGTAATCCTTGCGGTCCCAGGGCTGTTGCGGTTCCGGGTTCGCCGCGATCCAGGCGCGTGCCTGTGTCATCAGCGCAGCGCGATCGGCGGCCAGTTCGTCGACGAGCTTGAGTTGCAGCGCCTCGGCCGGGCGCAGCAGCTTGCCTTCGGCCAGCAAGGGCAGCGCCGCCTGCAGACCGAGCAGGCGCACCATTTTGGTCACCCCGCCCCCGCCCGGCAGCAGGCCCAGGCTCACCTCGGGGCAGCCGAGTTCGATCTTCGGATCGGCCAGGCAAATGCGCCAGTGCGCGGCGAGGCAGATTTCCCAGCCGCCGCCGAGTGCGGCGCCGTTGATCGCCGCCACTACCGGCCGGCCGGACAACTCGAGTTTGCGAAACGCCGCCTTGACCGCCTCGATGCCGCGGTACACCTCGGGCGTATCCTTTTCGGTCATGCGCAGCACGCCCTTCAGGTCGGCGCCGGCGAAGAAGCTGGTCTTGCCTGACGCCAGGATCACGCCGCGCAGCCGGTCTTTTTCGGCAATCACGCGATCGACGCAGGCGATGAAATCCTTGTGCCAGGCCTCGGACATGGTGTTGACCGGGCCGTCGGGACTGTCGAAAGTCAGGGTGACGATGCCCTCGGCATCGGTTTCGTAGCGAATTTGGTTCATGAGTTCTTCTTTCTCGCAGGTATCAAAATAGTTTGTCATTCCGAGGGCCGAGCCCGAGGAATCTGCTTCTCATGCGACGCAACAGCAGATTCCTCGCGTTGCGCCCCGAAGGTCTCGATCCCCCTCGAGGGGAAAGTCCCCTTGGGGGGCTCGGAATGACAGTGCGGAGGGCGGCTCCTGTGCTGGCCTCGGTTACCTACAGCCGCTCGATGATGGTCGCGATGCCCATGCCGCCGCCTATGCACAGCGTCGCCAGGCCGTAGCGCAGGCGGCGCCGCTCGAGTTCGTCGAGCAGGGTGCCGAGGATCATCGCGCCGGATGCGCCCAGCGGATGCCCCATGGCAATCGCGCCGCCGTTGACATTGACTTTTTCCGCCGGCACGCCGAGTTCCTTCATGAACTTCATCGGCACCACGGCAAACGCCTCGTTGACCTCGAACAGATCGATCTGGTCCACCGTCATGCCTGCGCGAGCGAGCGCCTTCCGGGCGGCCGGCGCCGGCCCGGTGAGCATGATGGTCGGATCGGCGCCGGTGATCGCGGCGGCGACTATGCGGCCGCGCGGGGTCAGGCCCAGCGCTTTGCCTTTTTGCTCGCTGCCGATCAGGATCGCCGCAGCGCCGTCGACGATGCCGGAAGAATTGCCGGCGGTATGGATGTGGTGGATGCGCTCGACCTGGGGATACTTCTGCAGCGCCACCGCGTCGAAGCCCATCTTCCCCGGCTGCTCGAACGAAACTTTCAGCGCACCCAGCGCTTCCATGGTCGTGCCCGCGCGTATGGTTTCATCCTGCTCGAGCACGGCCAGGCCGACGCGATCGATCACCGGGACAATCGATTTGCTGAAATACCCCGCGTCGCGTGCAGCGGCCGCTTTCTGGTGCGAGCCCATGGCGAACGCGTCCACCTGCTCGCGCGTGAAACCCTCCAGCGTCGCAATCAGGTCGGCGCTGATGCCCTGCGGAATGAAGTGGGTGGCGAAACTGGTTTCGGGATCCTGCGCCCAGGGGCCGCCGTCCGAGCCTATCGGGATGCGCGACATCGATTCGACGCCGCCCGCGACCACCAGGTCCTCCCAGTCGGAGCGGATTTTCTGCGCCGCGAGGTTCACCGCTTCCAGGCCGGAGCCGCAGAAGCGATTGAGCTGAAAGCCCGCCGCCTTCCAGTCCCAGCCCGCCGCCAGCGCCGCAGTCTTGCCGATGCAGGCGCCCTGCTCGCCTACGGGCGAGACGCAGCCGATCACCACGTCGTCGACCTGGGAGGTATCCAGATCGTGGCGTTCGGCAAGGGCGTTCAGCGCGCCCGCGAGCAGATTGACTGGCTTGATGTCGTACAGGGCGCCGCTGGACTTGCCGCGGCCGCGCGGGGTGCGGACTGCATCGAAAATCATGGCTTCGGCCATGGTGGTCTCCCGGATCAGGTTGAAGGAGGACGGGCGCAAGCGCAGTGCGCCGCAGAGCGTTGATGATACCGCTGTTCGAACGGCGGCGCGTGCTGCGTGCGCCAGATCGGCCTCCGGACATTTTCCGAACCGAATAATCACGGCTTGAGAAAGCAGGAGTACACTGCCGTGCGCGCCGTCAGGGCGGCGCGGAAACCGCGCTGGATCGAGCTGCCGCAGCGCAGTTGCAGAAGAACGTCGTTACACGCAGGAACACTGCCGCACCGCATGAAACACCGATCGTTTCAATTTCTTCTTTTTGCCTGCTGGCTGGCATCCCAGGCAATCGCGGCGCCAGCCGCACCCCCTGCGCCCATCGAAATGGCGCCCGAAGCGGAGCGTGTGCCCGTTTGGCAGGCGTTGCGTATCGTGGCGCCGGCCGATCGGCGGCTTGAGCCTCTTCAGGCCGCGCAATTGGCGGCCGGCAGTGCCGCCATGGCCGTCGACAGTCCGGAGCGCGTCCTGGGGCGCGGCACGACTCCTCACTGGGCTTTGTTTTCCCTGCACAACCCGGCGGCGTCCGGGCAGCTGCGCCTGCTCGCGGTGGAGGCGACCACCCAGTTCGATACCCGACTCTACGAGCGCGACAGCGCGGGCGCATGGCGCCAGTTGGAATCGGTGGCTGATGCCGCCGCGGGGCGCATCGGCGGCGGCACCATTCAACCGGTCTGGGCACTGCAGCTTGCGCCGCGTGCGACCACCGACCTGCTGCTGCGGATCGAGGGTCCGGCCATCGTCCGCTTTCCGGTGTTCGTCTACAAGCCGACGCGCTTTGCCGAACGAATTCGCACGATTCATCTCGCGTTGGGCATCGCTCTGGGCAGTTGCCTGTTCATAGGCGTATACGTCGGATCGCTGCGCCGTTATCTCGGCGACCGGTCAGTCCCTTTGTTTCTTTGCATGCTCGCGGCAGATATGGTGGGTGCGTTGTGGCTGACCGGTTTTTTGAGTGAATTGTTTCCCGCCCTTCCGGAAAGCACCCTCAGCGCCATCGGATTTGCCGCCTATGCGATCTTGTTTGGCTGTGGCAGCCTGCACGCGCGCATCTACCTGAATCCTGCCGCCTGGGCGCCCAAGACCGACCGACTGCTGCAGGCGCTGGGCTGGCTCTGGCTTGCGTCCGCGCCCTGGTTTGCCCTGGCCTTCCCCGTCGCGGCGCGGATAATCATCGTCTGGGGCGGAACCGGCATCGCGCTGATACTGGTTGTCGTGTCCATCATGGCCGCGCGCAGGAAAATTCCCTTCTCCGGGTTCATCGCCTCCGCCTGGCTGGCTTATCTTCTCGTCGGGTCGTACTTTCTGATCGCCCGCGCCATCGACAATCCCCTGTTTTGGTCGTCGAACACGGTTGCCTTGATACAGACCACGCTGATCGCGTTTCTTTTCGGCTTTGCGACGATAGAGCGCATGATGCGGCAACGAGATCTGCTGGTGGCCGCCCGCCAGGAAGCCGTGATGCAGCGCGAGAAGGCGGCGGCGCTGATGCGCGAGCGCAGCCTGCTTTTCGCCGCGACCAACCATGATCTGCGCCAGCCACTGCTCGGCGTCGGCGTATTTGCGCATCTGCTCAAGTCGGCAGGCACTCCGGCGGAGCGGGAAGAACTTTCGCAGAAGCTGGAACTCGCGCTGAAGGAGGTCGACGACCTTCTCCTCAGCATTCAGCAGCTCGCGGTGGTAAACGAAGCTTCGTACCATCCGGTCCTGGAGACGGTGAAGCTCGACAAGCTTCTGCTCCCGGTGATAGAGGAATACCGGGGCCGATCGGAACACAAGCACGTCACCATCCGCTATGTGCCCTCGCGCCTGTCCGTCACGACCCACGCGCCTTACTTCCTGCGCATCGTCCGCAACCTGCTCTCCAACGCCATCCGCTATACCGATAGCGGGGACCGTATTCTGGTCGGCTGCCGCCGCGGCGGCGGCTTACGTCTGGTCATTGCCGATAGCGGTCACGGCATGACCGAAGAGCAGACGCAGCGGGCATTCGACGCATTTCAGCGCTTCAGCGCCGACGCGTCGATTCCGAATGGGTTCGGACTTGGCCTGTTCAGCGCCAAGAGCCTTGCCAAGGCCCTGGGTCTGACGGTCAGTCTGCGCAGCCACAAGGGTCACGGAACGGAGTTCAGCATATTCATTCCCTCGGCCGGAAGTGCCCGGCAAGCGAAGGAAGGCAAGGCCTGACCGGCATGCCCGGCAACCAGCCGCGCACCAGACCTCGGCGGCATCGGGTTGTGAGACACTTGCACCCGCGAGACCACCGGCGCGCATCTCGACTGTTTGACGAGGAGATCAAGACATGAGCGACCCCACGACCGAATTCCGCGCACTGATCGAGCGCCTGACTCAGGCGATCTGCCGCGGCGACGGCGCCGCAGCGGCGGCGTGCTTTACACCGGACGGCAGTTATCACGACGGCTTCTATGGCGAATTCCGCGGCCCCGAAGCGATCCGCGGCATGGTGGAAAACCATTTCCACGCCAATGCGCGCGACTTCACCTGGACGCTGTCCGATGCCCTGAGCGACGGCAAGCTGGCCTATGCGCGCTACGCTTTCTCCTATGTCTCCAAAATTGCGGGCAGCGAGGGCAAGCGCATATTCTTCTCCGGCATCTCCCAGGTCCGGCTCAAGGACGGTCTGATTGCGCATTACGGCGAAATATTCGACCGCGGCGTAGCCTTGGCGCAGATGAACTTCGCGCCCGAGCGGATCGCGAAGTCGCTGGCGCGCTGGGCGGCCGAGGAAAAGGCCGGGAGAAAATAAATCCCCCAAGCGCGCTGTAATCTGTATAATCCGCCCCGCATCGTTCAATCCCAGTCTGTCCGCTGCTCTCGCGGTACTCTTTCAGTTCCCCGATTTAACCAAAAATAATCTGCCTGGACTGGCATCGCGTAACCAATCGTCGACAGGCCGATACCAGGAGCTTTACATGTCTTTTTCCGCACTCGGCCTGCGCGCCGAACTATTGCTTGCCGTCGGCGAGCAAGGCTATACCAAACCCACCCCGATTCAGGCACAGGCGATACCCGCCGTGCTCGCCGGCCGTGACCTCATGGGCGGCGCCCAGACCGGCACCGGCAAGACCGCAGGCTTCGTCCTGCCCATGCTGCAAAAACTCGCCGAGCAGGCGGGCGGCCCGCAAGGCCGCACGCCGGTGCGGGCACTGATCCTGGTGCCGACGCGCGAACTCGCCGCCCAGGTACAGGCCAGCGTCTATACCTACGGCAAGCATCTGCCCAAGATCCGGTCGCTGTCCGTTTATGGCGGCGTCGGCTTTCACCCGCAGGTGCAGGCGCTGAAGCGCGGCATCGACATCCTGGTGGCGACGCCAGGCCGCTTGCTCGACCACCTCGCACAGCGCACCGTGGACCTGTCCAAGGTGCAGGTGCTGGTGCTCGACGAAGCCGACCGCATGCTCGACATGGGCTTCATACCCGACATCCGCAAAATTCTTGCGCAAATACCGAAGCAGCGGCAGAACCTGCTGTTTTCGGCTACCTTCTCCGACGAGATCAAGAAACTCGCCGATGGCTTCATGCGCGACCCGCTGTTGATCGAAGTCGCGCAGCGCAACACCACCGCCGAACTGATTTCCCAACGCGTGTGCCCGGTGGACCGCGAAAAGAAGAAAGATCTGCTCGCACACCTGATTACCACCGGCGACTGGAAACAGGTGCTGGTGTTCACGCGCACCAAGCACGGCGCCAACAACCTCGCCGAAAAACTGGTCAAGTCCGGCATCCGCGCCGACGCGATTCACGGCAACAAGAGCCAGCCGGCGCGCACGCGCGCGCTGGCCGAGTTCAAGGCCGGCAAGATCAAGGTGCTGGTTGCGACCGACATCGCCGCGCGCGGCCTCGACATCGACGAACTACCGCACGTGGTCAATTTCGAGCTGCCCCACGTGGCCAACGACTATGTGCACCGCATCGGCCGCACCGGCCGTGCCGGCTCCAGCGGCGAAGCCATCTCCCTGGTCTGCGTAGACGAACTCGGTCTGCTGCGCGACATCGAACGCCTGATCAAGCGCGACATCAAGAAGGACATCGTGCCCGGATTCGAAGTCGACCCGCGCATCCGCGCCGAGCCCATCGTTCAGGGCAAGCGCGGCGGCCAGCAGCAACGCCGTCCGTCAAGCGCACCGCGCAAGCCCGCCGGAAACCGCGGCCAGAATGCACCGCGCCAGCCTGCCGCACGTGCCGGCGGCAGGAACAGCCGCGACTCGAACCGGCGCCCGTCCGCGTACTAGAAGCGAGCAGCCAGGGGCGGCGGAATGCCGCTCCAGGTTCCGCAGGGAAAAAGCCGGTCTAGACCGGCTTTTTCGTTTGCCCGGCCGCGCAAGAGAAACCGGCGTTTGCCCACGTTATCATTGAGCGCACAGCCGTAACGCAGGTATCATTCGCCCGAAATCACCCAGCGCCAGGAGAGCTTCCCCATGAAAGCAGTGCTTTGCAAGCAATACGGTTTGCCCGATACCCTCGTCGTGGAAGACGTGCCTGCGCTCGCGCCCGCAGCAGGCCAGGTGGTGGTCAGCATGAAAGCCGCCGGCGTCAATTTTCCCGATGCGCTGATCATTCAGGGCAAGTACCAGATGAAGCCGCCGATGCCCTTCTCGCCCGGCACCGAGATCGCGGGCATCGTGAAAGCCGTCGGTGAAGGCGTAAAGCAGCCCAAACCCGGCGACGCGGTGATTGCCTATGCGGGCTACGGCGGATACGCCGAGGAAGTCATGGTGGATGCGCGCGCCTGCATCGCTATGCCGCCCGGCGTGGACTTCAAGGTGGCCGCCTCGTTCATGATGACCTACGGCACGTCCTATCACGCGCTCAAGGATAGAGCGCTGCTCAAACCCGGCGAGACCCTGCTGGTGCTCGGCGCCGCGGGCGGTGTCGGCAGCGCCGCGGTCGAACTCGGGAAGCTCATGGGCGCGCGCGTGATCGCCGCCGCGTCGAGCGACGACAAGCTCGAAGCGTGCAGGCAACTCGGCGCCGACGCCACCATCAATTATTCGAGCGAGGATCTGCGCGAGGGTGTCAAACGCATCACCGAAGGCAAAGGCGTGGACGTGGTCTACGATCCGGTGGGCGACAAGTTCGCCGAGCCGGCGATGCGCGACATGGCCTGGGGCGGGCGCTATCTGGTGATCGGTTTCGCCGGCGGCGAAATTCCGAAAATCCCGCTCAATCTGCCGCTGCTGAAAGGCTTTTCCATCGTCGGCGTGTTCTGGGGCAGCTTCACGCGCAAGGAACCGCAGAAAAACGAGGCGAACGTGCGCGAACTGCTGGGCTGGATCGCCGGCAGCAAGCTGAAACCCCTGGTGAGCGCCGCCTACCCGCTGGCGCAGGCGGCCCGTGCGCTGAAGGACGTGATGGAGCGCAAGGTCAAGGGCAAGGTGGTGCTGGTCCCGAGCTAGAGCTTCAGCAATCCGGCTGTCCCGCCGGCGGCCGCGGCTCGCGCACATAGCCCAGGCGCGCCGGTATCTCTTCCGACTGGATCAAGCTCAGCGGCAAGCTAGCCGCGCCGGTGTTGAAGTAGACCCCGGCCGCGTCACTTCCCTCTTCGATCAAGGCGAGCAGCCGTTCCTCGTCGAGCGCATGACCGTCCGCGTAGGACAGCGCTTCCAGTCCGCGCGGCAGGTCGCGATCGACGAGCAGCCCGGGCCCGCGCTCGGTGACGAACAGCAGATTGCCCGCCTCGTCCATGTACGCCGCCTGCAGTTCTGCGCAGGGCGCGCCCGTATGCGTTTCGAACGCCAGCGGGTGCGCGCTTGCGATGCGCAAGACCAGCGGCGTGTAATCCAGATTGACGTAGACCCGCTGCGGGCCGTTCTGGAAGTACCAGCGACCCGCGTCGTCATGGGCGTAGTTGCGGCCGATGAATTCGATCAGCTTCGTATGGGTGATGCGCTCGAAGCGCGCGCCGGCATCCACCGTGCCGACGGCGGACGCGCTCTTGATCGACCACTGACCGCGGCGGTCTAGCGCGAGCCAGCCGTATACCGCAGGCACATCCGGCCATTTCGCCATAGCGCGGCTGACAATCGGGTCCATGAACTCGAAGCTCTCCCAGCTCGACACTTTCTCTTGCCCGCGGACGGGGCGCATGGCAGTATAAGCGCAAATTCGATCTTGACGCCGTGCGTGCACGGATGTTGCGACGTCGCTTGCCCGAGGAGTGTATGGATCCCAAGTCGGTTTATCTGTCCCGGCCGTGGCTGAAGTTCTACGAGTCCGGCGTTCCAGCCAATCCCGAAGTGCCGCTCAAATCGGTGCCGCAGGCCTTCGACGAAGCGACCGCCAAATTCGGCGCCAAGACCGCGCTGGTGTTCTACGGCCGCGAGATCAGTTTCCGCGAATTGCGTGAACACAGCGACCGCCTCGCCGGCGCGCTCGCCGGGCTCGGCCTCAAGAAAGGCGACCGGGTCGGCCTGTATCTGCTCAACAGCCCCCAGTTCGTCATCGCGTATTTCGCCGCGCTCAAGCTCGGCTGCACCGTCACCCCCATCAGCCCGGTCTACACCAGCCACGAAGTCAAGTTCCAGCTGGAGAACAGCGGCGCGCGCGTCGTGATCTGCCAGGACATCCTGTTCGACAAGGTGGAGAAATCCGGCGCGGCACTGGACCATATCATCGTCACCAGCGTCAGCGAATACCTGCCGGGGCTGAAGAAATTCCTCGGCAAAACCTTCCTCGGAAAAATCTTCGGCGACATCAAGATCGGCGCGCCCGACATCCCCAAGCGCGGCAACGTGCACCAGTTCCAGGACCTGGTCGCCCGGGCGGGGGCGAACCTGCCTGCCGTCAGCATAGACCCCAAGGTGGATATCGCCGCCCTGCCCTATACCGGCGGCACCACCGGCAGCCCCAAGGGCGTGATGCTGACGCATTACAACCTGATCGCGGCGCAAGTCTCGGGCCAGGCCGCATTCCCGGGATTCGACGAGGGCAAGGAAGTGATCATCGCCTTCCTGCCGTTTTTCCATATTTACGGCCAGGTGGTGCTGATGCTGAACGGCTTGATCCAGGGCCAGACCCTGGTGCTGTTCACCACGCCCGACACCGAGGGCATCCTCGAGGCGATGGAGAAATACAAGGCCACGGTGTTCTATGGGGTGCCGACGCTGTACGAGTACCTCAAGGACCACAAGGACACAAACAAGGTCAACTGGAAGCGGCTGAAGATGCTGATCTCCGGCGCCGACACCCTGCACGAGTCGACGATGAAGGACTGGGCGAAGCGCACCGGCTCGTCCATCACCGAGGGCTACGGTCTGTCCGAAACCTGCGCGGCGAGCCATGTCAATCCGCGGACCCGCCCCAAGGCCGGATCGTTCGGCCTGCCGATACCGAACGTGATGGCGGCCGTGATCGAACCGGAGGGGACAGCATTCGTCGCGCCGGGGGAAACCGGCGAATTGATCCTCAAAGGGCCCAACGTGATGCTCGGCTACTGGGGGAAGCCCGAGGAGTCGGCCAAGGTGTTCCTCGACATCGACGGCGAGCGCTGGATGCGCACCGGCGACATCGTGCGCATGGATGAAGAGGGTTATTTCCATTTTTTCGACCGCAGCAAGGACCTGATCAAGTACAAAGGCTACTCGGTGTTCGCCAAGGACATCGAGGACGTGCTCTACGAGCACGCCAACATCAAGGCGGCGGGGGTGATCGGTGTGCCCGACCCGGCGGTGGGACAGAAAATCAAGGCCATCGTGGTGCTGCAGCCGGAGGCGCGCGGCAAGCTGTCCGAAGAGGACGTGCTCGCTTACTGCAGGGAGAATTTGGCCGGCTACAAAGTGCCGCACATCATCGAGTTCCGTGGCGAGCTGCCCAAGACCGACGTGGGCAAGGTGTCTCGGCGCGAGTTGCGCGACGAGCACGCGACTTGAGCGCGGGCACGTGAGCGCTCCCTTCTTCCGCGTACAGAACCTGACCAAGCGCTTCGGCGGGCTGGTCGCGGTGAACAATATTTCGTTCGAGCTGCGCCGCGACGAGATCGTCGGCATCATCGGCCCCAACGGCGCCGGCAAGACGACGCTGCTGCGCCTGATCACAAAAATTCTGAAGCCGGACGCAGGCAGCATCGTCTTCAACGGCGAGGACATCACCGGCCTCAAACCCTGGGACGTGGTCAATCGCGGCATCGCGGGCACCTTCCAGAACACGCGCCCGTTCCGCCACCTGCCGATCATCGCCAACGTGATGGTGCCCTGCCTCAATCCGCGCTCGCAGCACCGCGGCGAATGGGTGAAGCGCATCGAGGCGAAAGCCATGGACGCGCTGGAATTCGTCGGCATCTCCGACCTCGCGCTGGAACCGGCCTCGGCCCTGTCACAGGGAGATCTGAAACGCCTGGAGGTCGCCCGCGCCATCGCCTCCGAGCCCGAACTGCTGCTGCTCGACGAGCCGCTGGGCGGATTGAGCCCGACCGAGTCCGCGCTGCTGGTGAAGTCGATCCGGCGCCTGCACAAGGGCGGACGCTTCGGTCGCCTGCATTCCGAGGGCCCGGCGGTATTGATGATAGAGCACAAGCTCAAGGAGCTGATGTCCATCGCCGATCGCGTGATCGTCATCGATTACGGCGAAAAAATCGCCGACGGCTCGCCATCCGAAGTGGTGAAAGACCCGCGCGTGATCGAAGCCTATCTGGGGACCGAGCATGCCGCTGCTTGAGGTGTCCAAGCTGTCGGTGCGCTACGACAAGGCGCAGCTGCTGAACGAAGTTTCGCTCAGCGTCAACGAAGGCGAACTGGTGGGCGTGGTCGGACCCAACGGCGCCGGCAAGTCCACCATGCTGCGCGCCATCTCCGGCCTGGTGCAATGGGAAGCGCAGACCAAGCGCGGCACCACCGGCGACATCACAGTCGAGGGCTCGATCCGATTCAACGGCCAGCCGATCGAGACTTTGCCGGCGAACGAGATTCGCCAGCTCGGCCTGGTCCTGTGTCCGGAACGGCGCCGTCCGTTCAGGGAGCTCACGGTTTTGGAAAATTTGCAGGCAGGCGGCTATCTCACGCGCAGCAAAGGGGAAATGGAGCGGAACCTGCAGCGCTGCTACCAGCTGTTTCCGCGCCTGAAGGAGCGGCGCGACCAGGTCTCGGGCACGCTCTCCGGCGGCGAGCAGCAGATGCTGTCGACGGCCCGCTCGCTCATGTTCGAGGCCAGGCTGCTATGCATAGACGAACCTTCCCTCGGCCTCGCGCCGAAAATCCGCCAGGAGTTGTTCGCCGCCATCGAGCAGATACACCAGAGCGGCATCCCGGTGCTGTTGGTGGAACAGGAAGTCGGCACGGTGTTCCAGATGGCCGACCGCAATTACGTGCTGTCGCAAGGCAAGATCATCGCCGAGGGCTCGGGCAAGCAGCTGATGGCGGATGAATCGCTGCGCGCCGGTTATCTCGGTTTGTAGTCTCCACCGGCGCGCAAGACTACTTCGAACTGTATCGCTTGAGCTTGCGCGGACGGCGCCCCGTCCGCGCGGATCACCGCTCGCGCGCGGATGAAAAGCATATCCGCACGCAATCGGCGATCTTGGAGAAAACCCTAAACTGTTTTTGTTTTTTCCAGAACCGTGTTTTCTGTACGGATGCGCTTTTTATCCGTACAGAAAACACGGTTGGCGCGCAGAGCGCGCAATGCTCGCCCGCGTACCTAGGCGGACGTAGGGGAATACTTCGAGCTACGGCCGCAGAGCTTGCACGGACGGCGTCCCGTCCGCGCGGATCGTTGACTGCATGCGGACGAAAAGCACGTCCGCATGCAGTCAACGATCTTGTATAAAACCCCGGTTGGATGTGGTGTTGACTCTAGCGCAGCTCCGCGCCGCACAGCCGGCACTGATGCCGGCTGAACACGTTCCGGTTCTTGCAGCGCGGGCATACCAGCTCGATCTTGTCACGGATCCAGGGCGTGAGCCCCTGCGGCATGAATAACAGTACGAGCAGCACGATCACCGCGAAGATCAGCAGGCGGATTTCCTTGAAGATGTCGAAACTGGCCAGAATTTCGGTGAGCGGGTACAGCACGAACACCGCCACCACCGGGCCGTAGATGGTGGCGATGCCGCCGAATATGCCCCAGATCACGACCTGAAACGACAGCGCCACCTCCAGCGAAGAAGGACCGGCGACGCGCATGAAATGCGCGAACAGCGCCCCGGCAAGGCCGGCGAACAATCCCGACAGCGCGAACGCGAGCAGCTTGTAGCGCGTGGTATTGATGCCCGAGGCGCGGCAGGCCACCTCGTCTTCGCGGATGGCGTGAAAAATCAGGCCGGTGTTCGAATCGCCGATTTTCCACATGCCGAAGCACAGCAGCAGCATCAGCACCACGGCGACGTAGTAATTGCCCACGCTCCCCACCATGATCCGCTTGAGTCCGGAGACACCCAGCTCGCCGCCGGAAAAATCGGGAAACGCAAACAGCACCCCGGTCAGGATCAAGGGAAACGCCAGCGTCGCCAGCGACAGGTAAGAGCCGCGCAGCCTCAGGCAGGGAATGCCGACGAGGACGCCCGTCACCATGGCCAGCGCGGCGCCAAGCGGCACGGTGAGCAAAGGTACCCAACCCAGGTGGTAGGACAGCAGCGCCGAGGTGTAGGCGCCGACGCCGAAAAACAGGGCGTGGCCGAAATTCACCTGCCCGGTGAAGCCGGCAAGCAGATCCCAGCTCGCGGCGAAGATCGCGAAAATCGCGGTCATGGTGATGATGCGCAGCACGTAGGGATCGTCGTAGAAAAACGGCAGGACGAGCAGCAGCAGCGCAGCGAAGAAAATGAAACTGCGGCTGGGCAGCACCAGCACCTCGTGGCGCAACTGCGCCCACAGCCACTGCGGCCAGGCGAGCAGGCCCTTCACCGCTCTTCCTCGAACACCACGCCGAACAGCCCTTCGGGCCGCAGCAGCAACACCACGATCATGATCGACAGCGCTACCGCGCCCTTGAGATAGGAACCCGAGGGCACCGCGAACACGGTGATCGCCTCGACATAGCCGATGATGAAAGCGCCGATCACGCTGCCTTTCAGGCTGCCCAGGCCGCCGAGCACGACGATGGCGAGCATGGTCACCAGCGGCGCCAGCCACATCAGCGGATCCACCACGAACACCGGCGCCACCACCACGCCGGCGATCGCGGCGAGGGCCACGGAAATGCCCACGGTGTACATGGCCACGCGACTGACGTTGATGCCCATGAGATTGGCGATTTCCTGATCGTTGGCGGCGGCGCGTATCGCCAGGCCGAGGCGCGTGCGATTGAGCAGATACCAGGTCGCCACCAGCGTAACCGCCACCACCGCCAGCACGATCAGGCGCTGATAGGACACGCGCACGCCGATGATGGAGGTGACGCCTTCGACGGCATTCGGTATGCCGAGGAAGCTGCCGCCGAAGGAGACCAGCAGGCTTTCCTGGAAAATCAGCGCCAGCGCGATGGTGGCGATCAGCACCGCCGACTCGTGCTGGCGCACCGGCTCGATCACCAGCTTGTAGCAGACGAGAGACAAGGCCACCACCGCGACGACGGCCAGCGGAATGGCGAGCAGCAGCGGCATCCCGCCCACGACCAGCAGGCCGTAGAGTGCAAAGGCGGCGAGCATGTAGAAAGCGGTATGCGCGATGTTGACGATGCGCGCGACGCCGAAAATGAGAGAGAATCCGAGCGCGAGCAGCGCGTACACGCCGCTATTGACCAGCCCGCTGATTAAGATGTCCTGAAACATGTTTGCGCTCCCCCCGCCCCTCTGGGGCTGGGGGCGCAGAACTGTCTTGCAAAAGTTACTACTTCGGCATCTTGAACGGTTTCATGCCCTTGGTTTGCGGCGGCCAGAACGCCACCTTCTGGCCGTCCTGCCACTGCACCGCGATGCCCGAGGTCTTGCCCACCGCCCAGATCAGATCGTGGCTCTTGTCCCAGGTGGCAGTCGCCGCCGCACCAACAGACTCCATTTTCTCGATCACCGGGATCAGCTTGTTGGCGTCGATGGTGCCGGTTTGCTCGATCGCGGTCTGGAGAATGTGGATCGCATCGTAGGTCGCGGCATTGTAGGTCGGCGTCTTCTTGAAGCGCTCCTTGAACGCCTTTACGAACGGAATCGTCTTCGGCGTCGTTTCCACTTCGGAAAAAGTATCCAGGGTGGCGACGTAGTTGCCCTTGCCGGCGGTGGCCTGCCAGAAGCCGTCTTTCTGCGCCTCGACGTTGATGCCGAACGCGACCGCGGGCAGCTGCAACTCGCCCATTTGCCGTCCCAGCACGATGCCCATCGGACCGGATACGATGGTGAACACGATGTCGGCGCCGCTGCGCTTGATCGCCGAGAGTTCGGCGGTGACGTCGGTCGCGATCGGGGAGGGCTGCCAGGTGCCCACGACTTCCATTTTCATCTTGGGCAGGTTGGCCTGCGCCGCCTTGACCAGGGCCTCGGTCCACGCTGCCTTTTCCGACAGGATCGCGACCTTGGGTGTCTCCTTCTTCAGGTCCTTGCGTATCTGTTCCCCCACAGAGCCCAGGACGGCAAATATCGTGCGCGCGAGGTCGGCCGACTTGGTCGGCGTGATGCGGAACCAGTACTTATAGCGCTCATAGTCCTTGGTCACGTTCTCGCACAGCTTGGCATCCGCCGCACCAGCGCCGAGAAACAGTTTCTTCGCGTCCATCGCCACTTCCTGCATCGCCAGCACCGCTTCGGAGCGGAAGCCGCCGATGAGGAAATCGGCCTTGTCGCGCGTAATCGCGCGCTCGATCGCGTTGGTGGCGTCGGGCACGCTCTGGATTTCGTTGGTGTCGACCTTGACGAGTTCGATCTGGCGCTTGACGCCGCCGACGGAAATGCCGCCTGCCTTGTTGATTTCATCGCGCGCCATTTCGGCGCCGGCCCAGTGGTTTTCGCCCTGAACGAAAGCCATGGGGCCGAGGACGGCGATCTTGATGCTCTGCGACCAGACGCCCTGGCTGACGACCAGCCCGAGCGCGGCAACAGCGGTAAGCAGCAGCTTGCGAGACATGATGACCTCCTTGATAAGAAAACGGTGGCCGGCGCCGCCTCCTGGCGCGCAGCCCGGGCAATATTCTATTTGTGCTTCCATGCTGCCAGTTTCGGCGCTGGATGTCCATGTCCATCTGACCAAGAGCAAGGCTGCGCCTTGCTCGCAGCCCTTCTTCCGCCTATAGTACGGCGCTCCAAGACCCTGTAACGAGACGAGGGGACATATCCCCTCGTGCTCCCCTAAATCAGCCCGCTGCGAAATGGCGTTCGCGGCGGGCCTGAACGAAACCGAGGACACCGGGAATGGCACGCGAACAATTCACCTTCTGCCACAGGCTGCGCGTACGCTGGGCCGAAGTGGACATGCAGCACATCGTATACAACGTCAATTATTTTCTGTATTTCGACGTCGCCATCACCGAATACTGGCGCGCCATCGGCATCAATTATCCCGACGGCATAGTCAAAGCCTATGGCACCGATCTGTACACGGTCAAGGCGACGGCGGAATACCACCGCTCCGCCGAGTACGACGACTTTCTCGATGTCCATGGCCGCACCGCAAAACTGGGCCGCTCCAGCATGCAGTTCCTGCTCGAGGTCTGGCGCGGCGACACGCACCTGGTCAGCGGTGAACTGATTTACGTCAACGCCGATCCGGCGACCAAGAAGTCCGCACCGCTGCCCGAGCCGCTGCGGCAGAAGATCATCGCTTACGAGCGCGTCCAGCCCGAATAAGGCTGGCCGCGATCGGCTAAAATGGGCGTTCTCCCCATTCTTCAGCGGAAATCATCATGCAGGTTCGCGACCAGCTTTATATCAACGGCCAATGGACGACGGCCAAAGGCAGCAAGTCGATAGACGTCATCAACGCCTCGACCGAGGCAATCATGGGGCGCATACCCGAAGGCACGCCGGCTGACGTCGACGCCGCAGTGGCGGCGGCGCGCGCCGCTTTCGACGGCTGGGCCGCGAGGCCCGCTACCGAGCGCGCCGGGTTTCTGCAGAAAATTCACGAGGGCCTGAAAGCGCGCATGGAGGAGATCGGCCAGCTGATCGCCGGCGAAGTCGGCATGCCGCTGAAACTCGCCACCATGATCCAGGCGGGCTCGCCGACCGCCACCTTCGGCATGTACGCCAAGATGCTCGGCAGCTTCGCCTTCGAGGAAAAAGTCGGCAATTCGCTGGTCCTGCGCGAGCCGGTCGGCGTAGTCGCCGCGATCACGCCGTGGAACTATCCGCTGCACCAGATCGCAGCCAAAGTCGCGCCGGCGCTCGCCGCGGGATGCACCGTGGTGCTCAAGCCTTCGGAAGTGGCGCCGCTCAACGCTTTCGTGCTCGCAGAAATCATCCACGCCGCCGACCTGCCCGCAGGCGTGTTCAACCTGGTCACGGGTTACGGCCCGGTGGTGGGCGAGGCCATGGCCGCGCATCCGGAGGTGGACATGGTGTCCTTCACCGGCTCCACCCGCGCGGGCAAGCGGGTGTCCGAGCTTGCCTCGGCCACAGTGAAGCGGGTGGCCCTGGAACTCGGCGGAAAATCGGCCTCGGTGGTGCTCGAGGATGCCGATCTCGCCGCCGCGGTCAAGGGCACGATCAACGCCTGTTTCCTGAATTCCGGCCAGACCTGCTCGGCGCACACGCGCCTGCTCGTGCCCGAGAGCAAATACGACGAGGCGGCGAAGATCGCGGTGGAAGTGGCCAAGGGCTTTACCGTCGGTGACCCGTTCGGCGGCGCCGCCAAGCTCGGGCCTCTCGTATCCGAACTGCAGCGCGAGCGCGTGCGCGGCTACATCAGGAAAGGCATCGAAGGCGGAGCGCAACTCCTGTCCGGCGGCGCGGACGCGCCCGAAGGCTTGCCCAAGGGCTATTACGTCAAGCCCACCATCTTCGGTCGGGTGAAGCCCGACGCCGCCATCGCGCAGGAAGAGATCTTCGGGCCGGTGCTGTGCATCATCACTTACAAGGACGAGGATGAAGCGGTGAACATCGCCAACAGCACGCCTTACGGCTTGGGCGGCGGCGTGTGGTCCAGGGACGAAGAGCACGCGAAGAAAGTGGCGAAGCGCATGCGCACCGGCCAGGTGGACATCAACGGCGGCCCGTTCAACCTGCAGGCGCCGTTCGGCGGCTTCAAGCAATCGGGCAACGGCCGCGAGCTGGGCCGCTTCGGGCTGGAGGAATTCCTCGAGTACAAGTCGCTGCAGATGAAGCCGGAAGCCAAAGGCTGATGGCGATCAAATATTACTGGGAAGACTTCACCCCGGGTTGGGTCATCGAGACCCCCACGCGCACGCTGTCGGAACAGGACATCGTGCGCTTTGCCCGCGAATACGACCCGCAGATTTTCCATACCGACGCCGAAGCGGCGCGCGCCACGCCGTTCGGCGGCTTGATTGCGAGCGGCTGGCAGACCTGCGGCATCACCATGCGACTGATGTGCGACGGCTATCTGCTGGAAACGTCCTGCGTCGGTTCGCCGGGTCTGGAAGAACTGCGCTGGCTGAAACCGGTGCGCCCCGGAGACACGCTGCGCCTCAGGTCGACCGTGCTCGAGTCCACGCCTTCCGGCAAACAGCCCAATCGCGGCACCGTGCTGTTTCGCTGGGATACGCTCAACCAGAACGACGAGATCGTGCTGTCCATGCGCGGCCGGCAGCTGTTCCTCAGACGCGCACCGGCGCCGCCGGAGCAGGATTCGCCCAAAGCATGAGCTACAAATATTACTGGGAAGACTTCGCCCCGGGCCAGGTGCGCGAGACCGGCGGCCACAGCCTGAGCGAAGACGAGATCATCGAATTCGCCAGGAAGTACGATCCGCAGCCGTTCCATATCGACAGGGACAAGGCGAAACAATCCGCTTTCGGCGGACTGATCGCCAGTGGCTGGCAGACCGCCGGCCTATGCATGCGCATGCTCTGCGACCTCTACCTGCTCGAGTCCGCCAGCATGGGCTCGCCCGGCGTGGACGAAGTGCGCTGGGTGAAACCGGTGCGCCCGGGCGACACGCTGCGCCTCAAATCGACGGTGCTCGAGACCCGCGCCTCCGCGAGCCGCCCCGACATGGGCACGGTGCGCTCGCGCTCTGAGGTGTACAACCAGCACGGCGAGCTGGTAATGCGCATGTCGGGTGTCGGCATGTTCCGGCGGCGCAGTCCCGGAACCTAGCAGGGTGTTGAAAAAGGGGGCATGCCCCTTTTAGATCCCCCATATTGGGGCTGCCGAAAATCGCTTCCCTCTGAAACAACATTCCCGCGTTGCCTATTTCCGCACTCGGGAAGCGATTTTCAACAGCCTGCTAGCGCTTTCCGCGGCTCAGCGCTTCCTGCCGTAGCCGATCAAACCCATCAGCAGCCGCGCGCAGCCGTACGCGCTCCAGATCAGAGCGCGGCGCCATAGCGGCTGGCGATGCCAGGCGCTTTTCGCCACCACCATGGCCCCGTCCTGCATGTGGTCGTGCAGGCTGCGGTACAACTCCTGCGAAAATGCCGCGTCGTCGACGACGATATTGGCCTCGCGCGCCAGCATCAGGCTGAATGGATCGATGTTCGACGAGCCTACGGTGGCCCAGCGCCGGTCAATCACGGCGACCTTGGCGTGCAGGAAACTCTTGTGATATTCGTAGATCTCCACCCCGGCATCGAGCAGCGACCCGTACAGCGCGCGCGTGGCGAAATGCAGCAGCACGTATTCGACCCGGCCCTGCAGCAGCAGCATCACGCGCACGCCGCGCCGGGCCGCGGCGCGCAACGCGTGGCGGAAACGCGCGCCCGGGAAAAAGTAAGCGTTGGCGATGATGATCTCCTCGCGCGCCTCCTCGATTGCGGCGAGATAGGCATCCTCGATGTCGGATCGATGGCTCAGGTTGTCGCGCACCACCAGCGCGGCGCGCTGGCTGCCCTGCGCCGCGGCGCTGACCGCTGGATGCCGTTGCTCGCTGCGCCGTAGGCTCGCCCAGGCCACCCGGTGCCACAGGCGCTCGGCCTGCACCAGCACGCTCGCGATCAATGGCCCCTCGACGCGCACGGCGTAGTCGTAGCGCGGCGGTGTATGCCGCGGGGTGTGCATGTCGTCGATGATGTTGATGCCGCCAACAAAGGCAACCCGGGCATCGACCACCGCCAGTTTGCGGTGCAGGCGCCGCAGGCGGTTGCGCCGCAGGGTCAGGGGCGAGGTCTTGGGGCCGAAGATCAGCACTTCGATATCCGAGCCGGAGAGCAGCTCGCGCGTTTGCTCGAAGATGCCCTTGGAGCCGAAACCATCGACAAGAACGTGCACCCTCACGCCGCGCGTCGCCGCGCGCACCAGCGCGGCGGCGATGCGCCGGCCGGTGTCGTCGTCGTTGAAAATATAGGTTTCGAGATAGATCTCGTTTTGCGCCGCGTCGAAGGCCTGTTCCAGCGCCGGAAAATAGGCGCTGCCGTTCATGAGCAGCTGCAGCTTGTTGCCGCCCAGGAATTCCAGTGTCATCGCAGTTCCAGTTCGACGGAGAGCGCCGCATGGTCGGAGATGCGCGACCAGGGCACGCCGTGGTGAACTTCGGCGTGGCGCACGTCGAAGCCGCGCGCGTAAATGCGGTCCAGGCGCAACAGCGGAAAAGTGCTGGGATAGGTGCGCGCCGGACGGCCGCGCTGGTCGCGGAACACTTCCCTCAGTCCGAGCTCCGTCACCATCTGGCGCCCGGCCGAGTTGCGCCAGTCGTTGAAATCCCCGGCGACGACCAGGGGTGCACCCGCCGGCACCAGCCGCTGCACGCGTTCGCTGAGCGCCGACAGCTGGCGCCGCCGACCGCGCTCGTACAAGCCGAAGTGCACGCACAGGCAGTGCAAATGCAACCCGCCTAGCGCGACTTCGCAGTGCAGCAGGCCGCGCTGTTCGAAGCGGTGGGCGGATACGTCCTGGTTTTCCGCGCTGACGATCGGAAAGCGGCTGAGTATGGCGTTGCCGTGATGACCGTGGTCGTAGATCGCGTTGCGGCCGTAAGCATAGTCCCCCCATACCTCGTCGGCGAGGAACTCGTACTGCGGCTCCACCGGCCAGTCGCGAACGTTTTTCGCGTGGTGCTCGTGCTCGCCCTGCACTTCCTGCAGGAACACGATGTCCACATCGAGCAGACGCAGGTGGTGGCGCAGCTCGTGCACCATCATGCGCCGGTTAAAATGGGAAAAACCCTTGTGGATATTGTAGGTGGCGAGGCGCAGTTTCATCCCGACCCAGTACTCGGTGCGACTATGTGACCACGGCGGGAATCAGGGCTTGAGGCCCTGAAACAGCTTTTCGCGCCCGACCTTGATGAGGAATTCGCCGTCGTACATGAAAATGTCGGCAGTGGCGAAGGTATCGCCGAAAGCCTCCGGAATGAAGGAGCCGGTGCCGATCACGTCCACCGGCGCGCGCGCGTGGCTGAACATTTTGCACTTGAACGGCGTGAACCCGCTGGAGCCGACAATGCGCGCTGAGTTGAAGCCCGCGCCGTCCAGGGTCTGGCGCATCTTGATCACGCTCGCCACCGACACGCCGGTTCCGAACAGGACCTTGCGCACGCGGTCCTTGACGATGTTGAGCGTGTCCGAGTCGTAGGCCTCCTCGCCCATCACCGCGCGCACCGCCTCGTACTCGTTCAGCACATGCAGCCAGTTGGCCACCAGTTCCACCGACCGCTCGTAGTCGAGCCCTTCGGCATAGCGCTCGCCGTGGGTGTCGATGCGAAACGCCAGCGTGCGCGCGCTGGCGGGATCGGCCGGCAGGACGTCGTTGTACCACCAGCGGCAGACCTCGAGCGCGTCGCTGAATTCGCGCGCGTAGTAATCGACCAGCACCGTGAGGTTGTCCTGCGGATGGGTCTCGGCGTACATCTGCGCCGCTCTCAGGGTGGAGCCGGCGTAGCCGACGATGGCATGCGGCATGGTGCCGAGCCCGTTCTCCAGGCCGTAGAAGTGCGCGGTCAGGTCCTGCGAGCCGCCGATGAAGCCGATCGCGCCGGAGAGCTTGGCGATGCGGCTGCCGACGGCGGCGCCGTAGGCGGCCAAGACCGACAGGTCGTCGCCGCAGGCGTGGCGCGCATGCATGTCGATGAAGGCGACTTTGGGCAGGTCGGTCGCCATCTTGCAGGCGTTGTAGGCCGACACGCAGGCGGTGCCGACACGGCGCAGGATCAGTGTCTCCAGCTCGACCAGCGCGGCGAACGAGCCGGTGTAGGTGAAAATCGGCTTCTGGTCCGGGACGAAGGCGCCCTCCTCGTACAACCGCTTGATCTTGAGCGGGACGGCGTCCGGCGGGTAATATTCGCGCAGGATCTCCAGCGCGGGGTTGACGGCGCAGATGGTGCCGCGGCGCAGAAACACGCCGTAGGTCACGGTCTTGTCGCCGAACTTCTCCACGATCTGGCGCGATTTGGTGAAATACTTGTCGGTGCGCGAGAGCACGTAATCGGCGCGTTCGCGGCGCGCCGTTTCGACCTTCAAATCCAGGGGTTTATTCATTGCAGCTTTCCGAGTGAACATCGCGGGCAACAGTCATTTGCCAAGGTCCGACCCGCGGTCTTAGGGCGCATTATGGACGTCGTGGTGCCCTCGCCGCAAGACACCTGCCCCGTGAGCCCGCAAACAGCGGGGGGTTCCTTGACCCAAGTCAAACTAGCCGCTCAGGGTTGTCCCTAGCATCAGCGCGATAGCGTAGTGGCACAAGAGGCTGTGTGATTACCGACAGAATCGACGCGGTGACCAGGTTACCGCCAGAATACAGGAAGGCGGCGCCGCCAGCCCCGATCAGCGTAAAGATAGAAATTTCGCCGCGCTGCAATTTCCGCTGCGGCTACTGCGCGCTGCGCAAGCGCGAGGCCCAACCCAAGCGGGACATGGATTTCGCGCTGTTCAAGCGCATCGCGCGCGAATTAAGCGAGGCCGGCGTAAAGGAAATCGGCCTGTTCCATCTGGGCGAATCGTTCATGGGGCCAAGGCTGTTGATCGATTGCATCGCCTACCTCAAATCCGAGCTGGCGATGCCTTATGTGTTTCTCACCTCCAACGCCTCAATGGCGTTCCCGGAGGCGGTCGAAGCCTGCATGAAAGCCGGGCTGGATTCGCTCAAATGGTCGGTGAACGCCGCCGACGCGGAACAGTTCGAGACCATCACAGGCGTGTCGGGAAGATTGTTCCACCGCGCCCTGAAGTACCTCCGCGCCGCCTGGGAATTGCGCAACGAACACGGCTACAAGACCGGGCTGTATGCCTCGTCCATCCGCTACGACGGCGCGCAGCAGGCAAAGATGGAAACCATGCTGCGCGAGCGCGTGATCCCCTGCGTCGACCAGCACTACTGGCTGCCCCTGTATTCGATGGGCGCTTTCGCCACCGCGCGCGAAGCCGAGCTCGGCTACCGCCCGACCGCCGGCAACCAGGGAAGAATCGGTGCCCTGCGCGAGCCCCTGCCCTGCTGGTCGGCGTTCACCGAAGGCCATGTCAGCGCCGACGGAAAGCTGTCGGCCTGCTGTTTCGACGCGACCGACAACTGGACCATGGGTGATCTGACCAGGCAGTCGTTCATGGACGCCTGGAACGCCCCCGAATTCGTCCGGCTGCGCACGGCGCATCTGAACAAGGATGTGCGCGGCACCGCCTGCGAGCACTGCGTCGCCTATTCCTGAGCAGCAGCAGCGAACGTCGCTAGCACTCTGGATTGGCGGGGTTTAATCCTCGCCCATTCCGGCATAGTATCATTGCGATACGCAAAACTATCATTGCATAATTCTAGGTGCAGGCTCGTAATCGCCTAATTTTCAATCTATTAATCATTGCATAATTACAGACGACAGGAGCAGGCTGGACCGCGGAAGCACCAGCAAAACCAGCCAAATTGCACACCCCCAAAGGGGCTTGCCCCGCCCGGTCAAGTCGCGGGAGCACCTCGCTTTTGCGGCAGCAGCAGGATGGCATCGCGATTGGTCCAGGAAGGCGTGCGCTCGGCGGCGACTTTCCACGGCAACCATTCATAGCGCAGGTGCTCGGTCGGTTCCAGCCGCACCGGCACGACCCCGGGCAGTTCGAGGCCGAACACGTGCTCCAGGTTATGGGTCACGCCCTCGGCGTAGCGGCTGCGATACTTCTTGAAGATTTCGAAGCTGTTTTCGATGCCCCAGTCTTCCAGCCGGTAATCCGAGGTGTCGATGCCGGTTTCCTCGAGCACTTCGCGGGCCGCCGTTTCGGCGAGCGGCTCGTTTTCGTGGTCTATGCTGCCCGTAACCGACTGCCAGAAGCCGGGCCAGCCGGCCCGTTCCAGCATCAGGACCTGCAAGTCGGCAGTATAGATCACCACCATGATCGAACGCGGGATTTTGTAGTGTGGCTTCATCAAGAAATGTCAATCCAGGGACAAGGTCCGAGGAATCTGTTTTTCGGGTCGAAGAGGCGGATTCCGCGCCAAGTTTATCCCCGAAGGGCGACTCGGAATGACAGGCCGAATTTCAAACCAGCGGAAATGCCGGCAGCCCCGGATTCCAACCTTCCGGGCCGCTGACGATGGCCCAGAACGGCTTACCCTGCCCCTGCCAATACTGCGCCACGCCGTCGAGCACTTCGATTGCGGTAACGAACTCCTGCTTGTGGCCGGCACCGAAATGCTTGCCGTGCTCCAGCAGCAATACGTAGCCCGGGGCCGGATGCCAGGACAGATCGCCCAGGCAGTCTTCGAACGCGTCCCAGTTGCCGCCGAACCACTGCGGAAACGCGAGCGCCTTGGCCACCAAGCCGGTGAAACCCTGCTGGTCGTGGACGTGGCCGATGTCGATGCGCCACAGCGCGAGGCCCGCGGCCGGCGCGGCTTCGGCGATCAGCCGCGTGTCCGGGCCGCTCAAATAGACCCCGGCCCTGTCCTTGTCCTGCAATATCTTTTCCAGATGGCTACTCACGGATGCGCCTGAATGAATTGTAGTGGTCGTCGCTGTAATAGTACTCGCCCGAACTGCGCACATCACCGGCCGCACCAGCGCCGGCAACGATACGGCGCGCGCCGCGGTCGTGCGCACCCGGCGTCTTCACCGTGTATTCGCGGTAGTAGCCGCGGCTCCGCTGTGGCAGCAATTTCTCGCGGTTGCCGAACACGCTGCCATCCCTGGGGTAGGAGAACGGCCCGCCCGCCTTGATGCGCGTCAGCACGACACGCGCTTCCCCGGGCAATGCGCCAAGGGAGATGTCGCCGATCGGAGCCGGGCCTCGCGCGAGCGCCGTGACGGCAAACGCCAGCAGCGCGCAAAAAACGACTGCACGGCGCTTCATGCTGACTGATCCGGGGCCATCCACAACCGGGGGCCTCCCGCTCTAGCTTTTTTCCGCCGCTTTTTCGACGCCGCGCAAGCGAATATGCAGTTCGCGCAGCTGCTTCTCGTCCACCGGGCTGGGCGCCTGTGTCAACAGGCATTGGGCCCGCTGTGTTTTCGGGAAGGCGATGACGTCGCGTATCGATTCGGTGCCGGCCATCATCGCGACGATGCGGTCCAGGCCGAAGGCGATGCCGCCATGGGGCGGCGCGCCATACTGCAACGCATCGAGCAGGTAGCCGAATTTGAGCTTTGCTTCCGCCGCGTCGATGGCGAGCGCGCGAAATACCTTGGACTGCACTTCTTCGCGATGGATACGCACCGAGCCGCCGCCGATTTCCGATCCGTTCAGCACCATGTCGTAGGCCTTGGCGATCGCCTTGGACGGATCGGTCGCGAGGTAATCCTCGTGCCCGTCCTTGGGTGCGGTGAACGGATGGTGCATCGCGACCCAGCGTTTGGCCTCCTCGTCGTACTCGAACATGGGGAAGTCCACCACCCACAGCGGCTTCCAGCCGGGGACCGCGTAGCCTTTTTCATGGCCGATTTTCACCCGCAGCGCCCCCAGCGCGTCGTTCACGACCTTGGCCTTGTCCGCGGCGAAGAATATGAGGTCGCCGTCTTGGGCGCCTGAGCGCTCGATGATGGCGGAGAGCGCCGCGTCGGAAAGATTCTTCACGATCGGCGACTGCAGGCCTTCACGCCCCTTGGCGACTTCGTTGACCTTGACATAGGCGAGGCCCCTGGCGCCGTAAATGCCGACGAACTGGGTGTAGGCATCGATCTCGCCGCGCGTAAGCGTGCCGCCGCCGGGTATGCGCAAGCCGGCGACGCGCCCGCCGGCCGCGTTGGCCGGAGCGGAGAACACCTTGAACTCGACGCTTTTCATGACGTCGGTGAGTTCGGTAAACTCGAGCGGCACCCGCAGGTCGGGCTTGTCCGAGCCGTAGCGCGCCATCGCCTCGGCATAGGTCATCACCGGCAGGGGATCGGGAAATTCGACATTGATCGATTGCCTGAACACGCTGCGCATCAACCCTTCCATGATGCCGCGGATTTGTTCCTCCGCCAGGAACGAGGTTTCGATATCGATCTGGGTGAACTCGGGCTGGCGGTCGGCGCGCAGATCCTCGTCGCGGAAACATTTGGTGATCTGGTAATAGCGGTCGAAACCCGCGATCATCAGCATCTGCTTGAACAGCTGCGGCGACTGCGGCAGCGCGAAGAACATGCCGTCGTGCACGCGCGAGGGCACCAGGTAGTCGCGCGCTCCCTCGGG
>Ga0334722_10001430_pt1 | contig 29869 bp, 27 predicted proteins | sample C3_bottom_MG_FD_207210 | JGI IMG/M metagenome (GOLD analysis project Ga0334722, IMG submission 207210) | Sediment microbial communities from Yellowstone Lake, YNP, Wyoming, USA - C3_bottom | ecosystem: Environmental > Aquatic > Freshwater > Lake > Sediment | place: USA: Wyoming | collected... | reverse complement strand
TGTTAGCCGGAATCCAGTTCGCCACTTCGCAGCGCTGGACCCCGGCTAACAGCATGCCGGGGTGACGGGGAAAGGCTCTGTTTAGTAGTCACTCTGTCCGCAGAACTTAAGTCAACGACATTGAAGGGGAGAGGTGTTCTAACTCGTCAATATGCTGAATGTTTAACCACGTGGAGTCTATCAGCAAGCACCAAGCGTCGCGTCGAGGGTTGCGATCATCCGGTCAATCTCAGCTTCGCTGACAATCAGCGGCGGGATGAAGCGGAGCGCCACGTTGCCGGCGAAATTGGCCAGCACCCCCTGCTCAAAGAGCGCCTTGATGATCCCCGGACCCTGCGCCACCCCGGCCTCCGTCAGCACCAGCCCCTGAATCAGTCCCATCCCCCTAACACCTTGCGCGAGACCTGGATATTTGGCCGCGATCTCTGTCAGCCGCTCGGCAAGATACGCGCCTTGGGCCTTGACATGATACAGAAATCCGGGGCTGAGCATGGTCGTCATGACCGCAACTCCTGCGGCGCAAGAGACCGGGTTGCCGCCAAAGGTGGAGGCATGGGTGCCCGGCGCAAAGGCACTTGCGATTTTTTCAGTGGTCAGCATGGCACCCAGCGGCAGACCGTTGCCAATGGCCTTGGCGAGGGTCATGATGTCCGGCGTTACCCCAAGCTGCTCATGGGCGAACAGGGTGCCAGTGCGACCCATGCCGACCTGGACCTCGTCAAAGATCAGGAGCAGGCCGTGTCGGTCGCACAGTTGCCTGATCCCATGCAGGTACTCCCTGCTTAAGGGCCGCACTCCGCTCTCGCCCTGGAGCGGTTCACAGAGGATGGCGCAGGTGGCAGGGGTGATCATCGCCGCCAAGGCCTCAAGGGAACCAAAGGGGGCGGATGAAAAGCCCTGCGGCAGGGGCTCAAAGCCTTGATGGAATTTTTTCTGACCGGTGGCAGCGACCGTGGCCAAGGTCCGGCCATGAAACGAGCCCTCCAGGCTGATAATCTCATACTTGCCGGGGGCGCTGGCAATTCGTGCCAGCTTGATCGCCGCCTCATTGGCCTCGGCCCCGGAGTTGGCGAAAAAGACCCGGTCGGCGAAGGAATGGGCCACCAGGGCTGCGGCCAACTCCGTTTGCGGCAAGGTATGGAAGAGGTTCGAGACATGCACCAGCTTGCCGGCCTGCTCGCAGATGGCCTTGGTCACCGCCGGATGGCAATGGCCCAGGCCACAGACCGCGATCCCGGACAGAAAATCGAGATACTCCCGACCGTCGGCATCCGTCAGAATACAGCCACGGCCTTCGACCATGGCTACCGGGAATCTGGTGTAGGTACCGATAAAGGATGCGTTGCTCTTCGTAATGATATCCTGATTCGAGGTCATGCCACCACCTCCGAGCCAATGCCCTGACGGGTAAAAATTTCCAGCAGGATGGAGTGCTCCAGCCGGCCATCGATGATATGGGCCTTTTTGACCCCGGCCTGGACCGCATCCATGCAGCAGCGCACCTTGGGGATCATGCCGCCGACAATGATCCCGGCCTCGATCTGCTTTTTCGCCTCAGCGCAGGTCATGGTCGGGATCAGGACTTTGTCCTTGTCCAGTACCCCCTCGACATCGGTCAACAGGAGTAATTTTTCTGCCTTAAGCTCCGCGGCGATAGCGCCTGCCACCAGATCGGCGTTGATGTTATACGACTGGCCATCCTCTCCGACTCCGACCGGGGCGATGACCGGGATAAAGTCCTTGGCGTCGAGAGTGATCAGGATATCGGGATTCACCGCTGTGACCTCGCCAACCCTTCCTAAGTCGATAATCTCAGGCGGCGCGTCGTCCAGCTGGCTCTTCATGATCTGCATCTTCTTGGCCTTGACCAGGTCGCCGTCCCGGCCAGACAGTCCCACCGCCTTGCCGCCATGCAGGTTAATCAGGCTGACGATCTCCTTGTTGACCTTCCCCACCAGGACCATTTCCACGACATCCATGGTCTCGCCATCGGTGACCCGCATCCCTTGGACATAACTGGACTGGATGTTCATTTTTTTCAGAAATTGGTTGATCTGCGGCCCGCCGCCGTGCACCACCACCGGATTGATGCCGATATACTTCAGCAAGATGATGTCGAGGGCGAAGCTTTTTTTTAAGGCCTCATCCACCATGGCGTGGCCACCGTATTTGATCACCACCGTCTTGTTGGCGAAGTTCTTGATATAGGGCAGGGACTCGATCAGGATTTTAGCCTTTTCAACGGCTGTCTTCATAGGGGTTCACCTCGAATGTGTGCTGAGTTTAGGGAGTTTCATGAAATTGCCTGCGATCCGTGGCGTTGACTCTCTCTTTTCAAGAGTTGGTAAGACGGACGCCACAAAGCAAAAAAGCAGATACCTCCACTTACAACAGGGAGGCATCTGCTTTCAAGAAAAAAATGGCGGGGATGAGGGTTGCGCCTCGAACAAGCGCCTAAAACCTAAAAGGAAATAATCTTCGGCCGCATCAGGATGATCAGCTCTTTTTTGACGCTGTTTGTCCCGTCCTTCTTGAAGAGCTTGCCAACCGGGTTAGGAATTTCTCCCAGGCCGGCAATAGAGTCATTGTTATAGGTCGAGCTTGTGTCGGTGAGACCGCCGACCACCAGCATCTCGCCATTTTTAACCCGGACCATGGTGCTCATCTCCCGGAGCTGAATCTGCGGCAGCCCGATTTTCCCCCCATCATTACCAATTGGCAGATACTCAATGGGTTGGGTCAACTCTGAGGTCACCGGGGTCAGGGCGAGGATAATCTGGTCATTCTCCATAATGGTCGCGATGACTCCCATTCCCAGGCCCGACATGACGCTATCCGGCGTCGCTGTAGTTGTGATATCGCCGGTTAGAGCATCTTTTTTTGATGAAACATCTTTGATGTAGGTGACATTCTGACCTACGCTGATCATGGCCGGTTGGCCGTTCATGACGCTGATCTTAGGGTTGGAGAGGATCTCCACATGCCCCTGTTTCTTCATGAGGTCTATAATAACGTTAAAAGCACTTGGGCTGAGAGAGAGCAGATTGTGGTCATGATCGGTGTTCAATGTCCCCCCCTGACTTATGCTGATGCCTCCGAAATCGAAACCAAGCCCGACTGTTGTGGTTCCCAAAGAGGATAGTGCGCCCCAATCTAAACCGGTGGTGTTATCATTCGATAATGTGACCTCAATAATCTTGGCCTCAATCGACACCTGCCGATACATCTCACCCTTTAATCCATTGATATAATTTGCAATTTTATTTTGGTACGACCGTGGAGCGGTCACAGTAATCAAGCCGATTGGGCGATCAATGGTGTAATACCCTCGGCCCTTGGCCTTATAGGTAGAAGCTTCCTTCGGACGCTGCCCTTCGGTCTGTCCCTCGGCACTGGCGCTAGCGTCGCCATTCGCCTTCGTGTCGGATGCCTCCGTTTTCGCCTCCCCGGCCGCTTTTCCTCTAGCCGAAGCCTCTCCTTTGCCTTTGTCTTTTGCGGTCTCGACCGAAATGGTATCTTTCTCCAAGATCACATCTATATTTTTCTCAATATTGGTCCAGATATCAAATTTATTGTCGTTGCTTTTGAGGTTCAAGTTTCCGGTCATGCTGGTGCCTGAGTTCTTCCCCAGCACGTCGCCGCCGACCCCGGTGGAATAGGACGTAGCGGTAAAGGGCATGGCGACAAGATACTTCTTGGTCTCCTTATGTTTTACGACGATAGTGTTGCCATCCATCTCATGGAAATAATCGAGCTGGCGCAGGACACTGTCGATGGCCTCGAAAAAATCCTCATCCGGCATGATGGTGACATTCACCAGCGCACCCTTGTCGACATCGTTGGCCCAACTGACATTCATCGCTTTCAGCTTGGCCAATTCCTGCATGACCAGATGCAGGGGCTTAGGGCCGGAAGGAGTGATTTTTGCCCCCACCGTAATAGCGGCATCGGTGCTGACAGCAACGCCTGCCCCTCCCTCGGCTTTGAGAGAGTAAGAAGGATTCTGATAACGAACCGGCAGTTGCGTCGACGCTGCTTGTTCCGCTTTTGAGGCTAAGGGATCAATCGCCCCCTTGCTATGTTCGGCGATAAAGGCGGCCTTTTGCTGTTCCGGGGTCATGGTTGTCTGCGGGGCGCAACCCCAGATTGCGGCGGCAACAACAAAAGTCCACACCCAAAAAACGAGGCCTGACTTGTGGAACCCATGTCCATTGGTAAGGTGTTGTGCTGCTGGCATAACTGTCACTCCAGTGTCTTTAGTTTACTGCTTATTGGCCAAGGCGATACGGCCTTTGACATATTGGGCCAGGTCCGGCGCCAGGTCATAGCCTGAATACAAAATTGCCTTGTACTCGGCCACGGCTAAATCCGGCTTTTCCTGTTTATCGAAGATTCGAGCCCGGGCGATCATGGTTTCCAGCGTCGCGTCATAAAGCTCGGTGTATTTCGCCAGGGTGGCGAGTGCGCCGATATAGTTTTCATTCTCCTCCTGGAACCCGGCAAAACTCAGCAGGGCGGCACGCGATGGGTGGCTGCCGCTGACCGCTTTTTCGAAATACAGGCGTGCCTCGGGCTGCCGCATGTTGGCCAGGCCAACCGCCGCCTGCAATGCCGCCTCGGGGTCATCCTTGTTCAAGGCCAAGGCCTTTTTCGCGTAGTCCACCGCAGCCTGGTTGTAGCCTAAGTCAACGAGACACAACCCAGCCATGCGCTTGGCAAGCTCCGCATTGGTCGGACATTTGTCCAAGGCGCTCTGGTAAAGGGCAAGGGCCTCTTTAAATTTTCCTTCCCGGACCAAGGCATTGCCGCGCTGGATGATCATCTTGGCCTCAACCACCTCGGGCGGTTGCTTCACCTGCTTCTCGACGGTAACGCCCATCCGTGCCTCCGGGGTCTCAAGCTCAAGCTCCTTTTTGGAGGAGACTTTTTCCGGCCAGCTAAAACCCTTATCCTTGGCGGAAATGACGATGGTATTGTAACGCTCCACCTTCTGCAAGCCTTTCAGGTTCATGATAACATCGAGCAGAAAATCCCAAGGCACCTCGCGTAACGACAGGGTCAAGACGCCGGACACCGACTCGTCAACCACAAAATTGTTGCCGCCGACTTCACCCATCAGCCGGAAGACATTATGGAGATTGGTCTTGTAGAAATCCACCGAGATCTTCTCACGGTCATAACCGGCCTCGGCGAATTCGTCGCTACCTCCACCCTTCGGCGCTTGCTTCCTGCCTGCCTTCGCTTTCGAGGCCTCTCCAATTTCTTCCCCACCGGATCCTTGGGCGCTTGACGACGCCAAAATTTTACCTACCGGGTCAGCCTCCTTCTCCTTTGTCGTTTCCTGGGGTGTGACCGGTGCGCCATTAGCGCCGATTGTGACCAGAAGACCTTCAGGAGCCGGGGCGACGTCGAAGGCAAACAGCCCATCCAGGCTTGAATCAAAGACAAAACGAGCGCCCTCTGCCCGGTCCGATATCCTGACCTGGGATACCCCGCCTGCCTCCACCTTTATCTTACGATCAAGGGCCGGGGCCTTGACCCCGGGGACATCGACATACATCCGATCAGGATGGCCATCGCCCTTGGGCAAGGCAACCTTGGTAAACTCCTGAATCGGTCCGTCCGCCACCAGCAGAACTGTAACCCTGTTCGCCTCTTTGTTGATCTTGAGGTCATAGATCTCAGGGCGTGCCGCCGTGTTCCCATCGGGCGTGGATTGGACAGAGCCCTTGTCAGGCAAGGACTGAACAGAGCCCTTTTTATGGGTGGGGGGTCGAGCCTCCTTCACAGTGGATGGGACATCCTTTGCTTCCGGCAGCATGGTTGAAGCTTGAGATGAGGACGGAGGCTCCAGACTGGCTTTCTTCGCCTCGGCGCCAAAAACAATGGTGATATCATTGGCGTTGCGCTTCACGGTGTACTGGCTGTCTGCACTGAGCAAGATCTCAAGTTTTGCAATCACCGGTTTCTTTTCAGTCAGCATGGTGCCGGTGATCTTGGCTACCGGGGCCTGGTTGACCTCAATCGGTAAACGAAGAGACTCGGCAAAACTGGCATTGGCGATATCGACAACCACCCGCAGAGGATCAAAAAGCTGATAGGTGGTGAAGGTTGGCGACGTATTCCCCTTTATGGTTATGGCAAGACCTGCCTCGGCCTTCTCAAAGACGACAGTCGAAGCCTGGTAAGAACTCTCCTGCGCTCGGCATCCTGGCCCAAAGGCTGTGGTCATGACCAGAGTCAGAAGCATAACGATTAGTGTCTTAACTCTCAGGATATTCACTCTTTGTCCCCCTCTTTTCGCAAAACCATCTCATTCGTCGTAAAGCGTTTAGTGCCGCTGGGCGTCAGAGACCACTCCTCAATGATTACGGCATTGGGCACGATCGCTTTAACCTCACCCCGACGGCCGATTTTGTCCTTTACTCTAATGGTATGCCCCATGCCGGTGGAGTCCTCCACCATAGCGATGGCCTGCTGCCCGGAAAACAGGATCGTGACCAGGGCCAATTGTCCCGGCTCAAACAGTTGCATGCCAGCCAGGGGCGCGTCCTCGCCCGGGGCGAATTGTTTCGGCCCTGTCACCTCGGTAATAAACGGCGTAAAGGGGTCTGAACGGTTTTCCCGTCGATAGGTAAAGGGGATTTGCAGGATCTCTTCCAAGGACTTTTTCGATGGTTTCTCCGAAAGGGCACTGGTCTGCGTTGGTGCCGGAGGCTCGACGGCTCCCTGCACAAAAGTGGTCCCCAAGCTTGACCCTATTGCTATGATCAACAAGAGGGTAGTGAGGCAATTCCCCTTATTTCTTCGCTTGCTTTCCTGTTGGCGCATCTTTGGGTTCAATAAATTTGTAGGTTACCAGATCCAGCTTGGCATTAATAAGCAACTCTCCATCCGTCAATTTAGGCCCCCCTAAGCTGACCTTGGCTACGTTGACGATACGGGGCAATTTGCTGACAGCATCCAAAAAATAACCAATATTATGGTAGGTGCCGATGACGGAGAGAGAGAGAGGGATTTCGGCATAAAAATCCTTGGGCTTTTCGGCCCCCGGCGCAAAGGAGGGCATGTCCAAACCGGCGCTGCTGCCTTGGCTGGATATATTGGACAGTAACGAGGGGATCTCTTTGGTGTCCGGAATAACCAAGGCCGCTTCCTTGAATTTTGCCTCCAAATCGGCCATCAAGACCTTCTGTTCGTCAAGCTTTGCCGCCTTGGCCTTAATTTCCGTGAGATCCTTTTGCATCTTGACGACATTTTGTTCCAAGCCTGAGATTTCCTGGTTTTTTGGTGAAAAATAGAGAAAATAGAAAAGGGCGACTGGCAGAACGACTGTTGCTGCAGCAATCGCCAGCTTAATATTGTTTGGCAAAGAGACGACCTTGCTGTCAAGAAAGGAATCAAACGCCGCTCTCATTTCTTTGGTGTCCATAGCGTCGTCCGTTTTTATTTATTGGCAGGCGGAGCTGGGGCCGCCGGGGCTTTTTTCGCACCAGGCGCAGCCGGCGGTGGCGCAGGTGGCTGCGGCGCTAGGGCATTGATCGTCATCGAAAATGACTTCAATTTTTGATTGCCAATCATGGTCAACGAGGAATTTTTGAGCTCTGCACCCAGAAAAAGGTCGGAATGGCTTATTTTGTCCATATATTCGGCAATGGTAGCATTATCAAGAGCTGTGCCGGCCACGACCAGGACAGCACCGGTGTAGTCCAGGGAAGTCAGCCACATACGATCTGGCGGCGTCAAGTTGGCCACCTCGTCGAGCACTCGCGCCGGCAGTTGGGACGCAAACTTGAGGCCCTTGATAACCGATAGCTTTGTCTCAATGACAGCTTGATCCTTCTTAATTTTTTCAATCTGGGCGATCACTTTCTTATGCTTTTCCATTTCCTGGGTAAGCCGAGTGGTTTCAGCCTGCAACCCGGTGATTTTGGTGGCCTGACCATAACTAACTAACCCCATCCCGCCAAGCAGAACAAAAAAGCCCACGACCAATGCCATTACCTGCTGGCCGGCCTTGATCCGTTGCTTGATTTGCCGAATAGGCAGTAAATTGATTCGTATCATCGTCAGGCCAATTCTTTCTACAGTTCCACAGTCCGGATGGCCAAACCTACGGCAATGGCCATCTCCGACGCGATATGTTTGACGTAGGCGGGGTCAATCCGATCCGGATTAACGGTTGCGGTGGCGAAGGGGTTAAAAATTTCCGTCTGGATTCCGGTCTCCTCCCGTAAAAACTGGTCGAAGCCTTTAATCCGGGCTCCGCCGCCACTCAAGACCAAACGATCGATGCCCTCATCGGCATGGCTGGCCAAATAAAAATCAAGCGCCTTTTTTATCTCCAAAATCCATTGGGTGCAATTCTTAACGAATACTTCCTCAAGGCAGGCTATCTGTTTGCCGGGATCCTGTCTGCCGATTTTGAGCGCCTCTGCCTCATCGGGGTCAAACCCGCACCGCTCGTGGATCTGCTCGGTAATCTGGCGACTGCCCATAACGACATCTCGGGCCAGGATCGAAGTGCCATGGGCCAAAATATTAATGCTCATCTTGGTGGCACCGATATCGACCAAGGCGACATTTTCGTCCATGCCGCCGCCGCTATAGGCAAAGGAATTTTCCAGCGCGAAGGCATCGACATCGACCAACACCGGCTGTAAGCCAATCCCCGTCAGCATGGAAAGGTAACCATCCACCACTTCTTTTTTTGCCGCAACCAGCATGACATCGGTGCGGTCAGAACCTGAGGTGTTGGTCTTGAGATCCTGAAAATCAAGATACACGTCGTCAATATCAAAGGGGATGTACTGCTCGGCCTCAGTGTGAATATGGTTCGCCAGATCTTTTTCCGACATCACGGCCAGATTGATTTTTTTAACAATAACGGAATAGCCCGACATGGAGATGGCGACTTTCTTGTTCTTGATCTGCAAGTTCTTGAGAAGTTTGGCAATAACCTGGCTTACGGCATGGGGATCCTGGAGGATGCCATCGGCCATGGCACCTTCCGGCAGGATGGCGCTGCCAAGTTTCAGGAGCTTATGGCAATTCTTGCCGATCTCGCTCAATTCGCAAACCTTAACGGCGTAAGATCCTATATCAAGGCCTACAGCCAATTTCGACCGGCTGAAACTGGGTAAGTTGAAATGAATGGGGGGAAACGTAAATTTTTTCATCCGAACCAAAAAATCAGCCAATCAATTAATTTCACTGCCACAATACGCGTGAAAACTGCCTACTGCGGCCGCAACACAGAATCCTAATAAAATTAAATCCACAAAAAAAAAAGTTTGTCAAGCACATCTCAAAAGAAATCTTCTTGAAATTGCTATTATTTTCGTATTTTTTGGCTGAGTGCTTAATGAAATCCATATATATGGTACTCTTCCAGGACATAGAATACAACATATTGTTTTTTATGTTTTTTCATAAAAAATTCCGGAATCTGAAACTTTCTTGTGTTTTGCCTCGAATTGGGATACAAAATGTCGGACTAATTTCTTTTATGAATTTTTGGCCGCACTATTTTCGGTTGGGCACTTTTGTCTTTTTCCCCGTCAGTTTTCCATAAAGCAAAACATCTTCAAGGAGTTACTCTTGCTCGATACAACAATGTCCCAACAGACAAAAAAATCGGTGGTCAGAGAATATGTCGAGGCCATTTTGATTGCCTTGCTCCTCGCTCTGTTCATCCGAACTTTTATTGTCCAAGCCTTTAAGATCCCCTCTGGCTCCATGGAACCCACCCTGCTTATCGGTGACCACTTACTCGTCAATAAATTTATTTACGGAATTAAGAACCCCTTTACCGGCGCTACTTGGATCGCTATCAAGCGTCCAGAGCGACGCGATATCGTTGTTTTTAAGTATCCGGTGAATCCGGATCAGGATTTCATCAAACGGGTAATCGGTGTTGAAGGCGACACCATTGAAATGATTAACAAAAAGCTCTTAGTCAATGGTGAGCCCTTTGTTGTTGACAGCGCTGTCTATCGCGACCCCAATATCATCCCGGGAGAGATAAAGCCGCGTGATAATTTCGGACCGATCACCGTCCCCAAGGACTCGCTTTTTGTCATGGGCGATAATCGGGACAACAGCTACGACAGCCGCTTCTGGAAGTTCGTCAAACTGAGCAGTGTCAAAGGCAAGGCCTTCATCCTCTACTGGTCGTGGGATAGCGATTGGTCGTGGTCCGTCGACAATTTTCCGGTACGATTTTCCCGCATGTTTAACCTCATCCATTGAGCGAGAACCTAATTGATGACCGCCGAATACCGCTTCAATCACAAACACATCATCAGCATTGACGATTTTTCGGAAGCCGACATCAATTTTATTCTGCAAACCGCAGAAAATCTGAAAGAAATCTCTACCCGTTCTATCAAGAAGGTTCCCACCCTGCGCGGCAAAACCATCATCAATCTCTTTTTCGAGCCCAGCACACGAACCCGGCTTTCCTTTGAGATTGCCGCCAAGCGCATGAGCGCCGATACTTTCAATATTTCGGCCTCCACCAGCTCCGCCACCAAAGGCGAGACCCTGATCGACACCGCAAAAAACCTACAGGCCATGCAGCCGGATGCCATCATCATCCGCCATTCGTCATCCGGAGTGCCAAATCTTTTGAAGCGTCATGTCCAAGCCTCAATTATCAACGCCGGCGATGGCACCCACCAGCACCCCAGCCAAGCCCTGCTCGACATGATGACCGTCAAGGAAAAAAAAGGGCGGCTAGCCGGTTTGAAAATCGCTATTATCGGCGATATCACCCATAGCCGGGTTGCTCATTCCAATATCATGGGCTTTACCAAAATGGGGGCGGATGTCCATGTCTGCGGGCCAAACACCATGCTTCCGGTGGGGATCGAAGCCATGGGGGCGACCAGACAACAGAGTGTGGCCAAGGCCGTTGAAAATGCCGATGTCGTCATGGCGCTGCGCATCCAGAAAGAGCGTCAGAAAGACCCGCTCATCCCCTCCCTCCGCGAATATGCAACCGTCTTTGGCATCAACCGGGCCATGGCCGCCCTCGCCAAACCCGACGCCTTGATCATGCACCCCGGTCCGATCAATCGCGGCGTGGAGATGAGCCCCGACGTGGCGGACGGCACTCAGTCCGTGATTCTCGAACAGGTCACGAACGGCGTCGCCATCCGCATGGCGCTTCTTTACCTTGTGCTCGGAGGCGATTGATGCGTAACCGTCCAGAAGCACCACATCTGCGGAGTTTATCCCCCCTCGCGGGGGATCATAGGCCTGTTCACATAGAATGCCTATTGTTCGCAGGCCTATTTCAAGTTTATACCCCCTTGCGGGGTACATCTGCGGCGCTTCTGAACGGTTACATTTTTGAGGTGCCTGCACTTAGCTTCCCTGGTGAAAGATTACGATGAACACGATACACCCTATTCTCCTTGAAAACGGCCGGATAATCGACCCCGCCAACGGTATTGACCGGATCGGCAACCTGTTGCTCGTCGATGGCGTCTGTCAAACCGCAACGCCCCAGGAGCCGCTGCCGGAGGGGACAGAACGCATCGACCTGACCGGTAAATGGGTGATGCCGGGTTTTATCGATATGCACGTCCATTTGCGGGAGCCGGGCGAAGAGTACAAAGAGACCATCGCCACCGGCACCGAGGCCGCGGCAGCCGGGGGCTTCACGGCGGTGGCCTGTATGCCGAATACGAAGCCGGTGCTCGACTCGGAGAGCAGCATCAACTTCGTCGTCAACCGAGCCAAAGGCGCGAGAGCCCGCGTCTATCCGGTGGGGGCGATAAGCCATGAGAGCCATGGCGAGCACTTAGCGGAATTTGGGGAGATGCAGCGGGCAGGGGCGGTCGCCTTCACCGATGACGGAAGACCGGTGACCAGCAGCCAGATGATGCGGCGGGCTTTGGAGTACGCCAGCAATTTTGATCTACCAATTATCTCCCATTGCGAGGAGATCAGCCTCAGCCGTAATGGCGCCATGAACGAAGGCGCGGTCTCGACCCGTCTGGGCCTCAACGGCATTCCCGGCGCGGCCGAGGAGATCATGGTCTACCGCGACCTGGCCCTGGCCGAACTCACCGGGCACCGAATCCATTTGGCCCATATCAGCACGGGAGAATCGGTCAGCCTTATCCGCCGGGCCAAGGCGAAGGGCTGCCGGGTTACGGCCGAAACCGCGCCCCACTACTTCACCCTCACTGAGGATGCCATCGGTCTCTATGATACCTGCGCCAAGATGAACCCGCCCCTGCGCGCCCAAACCGACGTCGAGGCCATTATCCGCGGCTTGCAGGATGGCACCCTCGATGCCATCGCCTCGGATCATGCCCCGCATAGCGAGATGGAAAAGGAGTTGGAGTTCGATCAGGCGGCAAACGGCATCATCGGTCTGGAGACCTCCTTGCCGCTTGCCCTGCGCTTGGTTCAGGCAGGGGTGCTGACGCCGAATCGTCTGGTGGAGCTGATGTCCATCAATCCGGCAAATATTCTGGGAGTGGCAGGGGGGAGCTTGGCTGATGGGGTGATCGCCGATGTCACCATTGTCGATCCCGAACGAAAATTCACCTACAGCAAAGACACGGTGGTCTCCAGGAGCAAAAATTCTCCCTTTCTGGATTGGCAGTTCACCGGCCAGGCAGTGATGACCATTGTCGGCGGTCGGATTATGATGCGGAGGTAGTAACTACAACGGGCGGCGGCTCACGATTTCGCCCCTGGTGCCGATTACCGCAAGGTTTGCCGCAATCGTTACGCCTGTAGCCTGCACGGCCTTTTTGACAATGGCGGCCATGCCCTGGCAGCAAGGGACTTCCATGATGGCGACCAGCAACGATTTGACCTTGCCCTGGGTCAGGATGTCGGTGAACTTCTGGACATAGGCCTCGCCGTCGTCAAACTTGGGGCAGCCCATCATCACCGCCCGGCCAGAGAGCAAGTCCTGATGAAAGCCGGCATAGGCGATGGGCACGCAGTCCGCCGCGATCAAGAGGTCGGCATTGTTCAAGAACGGGGCGTTCGGCGGCACCAGGCGAATCTGCACCGGCCAATGACTCAAGGCCGAAGCGCCGGCGCTCTGGAGGCTGGTCACCTGATTGGCTTTCTGGCACGGCGTCTGGGCATTGGAGCTCTGATTGAAACTCTGCAGGGCGGCTGATGGGCAGCCATGCGATGGGCGCTCCCCTTGCGCCTTTTGCTGGCGCAGCAACTCCTGCACCGCCTCTTCGTCAAAATCCACCGCATCCCGTTCAACAATCTTCAGTGCGCCTGTGGGGCAACCCTTCAGGCAAGCGCCCAATCCGTCGCAGTATTTGTCGGCCACCAACCGGGCCTTGCCATCAACAATCCGCAGGGCGCTTTCCGCACAATCGACTATGCATTGGCCGCAACCTGTGCATAGTGCCTCGTCAATCTCGACAATCTTTCGTCGTACGTTCATTTCTTTCTCCTAATTGTAAATTTTGCCCTTCGACTCCGCTCAGCAACTCGCTCTCTAAGCCCCCGCAATGATAAGCTCCGTCGAAGCACGAGTTCCCAGAAGCTGAGGTCAGGCCAAGAGTTTTGCCGCTTCCTGGCGGCCGTTGGCCGTGGTCATGGTATTGGCCAGTTCCAGGGCTTGACTCGTCAGCGTTTGGTCTTTGACTAATTGGGTGATCCGGGCCAGGCGCCAGGCGTCATGCAGCACCTTGGTGTTGTTTGTTTCTTCCGCTCCGATCGTCTGGCCAAGACGCGCGATCAGGGCGCAGACCTCGTCGGCTAGGGCTTCATTGGCCTTCAGTTCGAGCAAGATCGCTTTGGCCTTGGCCGTCTCGCGGACACTCAAGGTGTCCGGCTGTCCGTCGATCTCGGCCAGGTAAGCGGCCAAGACTACCGCCGCCTTGTTGGCCTCCTCGGCCTTGGCCAAGGTCTCGGCGTAGCGGGCGGCGCGGCTGGCCTGGCCGATCTTCTGAAAATCGTCTCCATACTGGCGCTTGATCTCAAGGGCCACTCGCTCGATGAGCAGATCCTGCTTTTGGGCCAGCATCTCCGGCGGCAGGCTGCCCAGGCACTGTTCCGCAAACGGGCAGTAAGAGGCGCAGCCAAAGTCAATCCGTGGATTCAGGGCTTCATGGCCGCATTGCCGGCAACGGCGTTTGCTGTCATCCTTGAAGAATTCGATCACAGCGCTGCATTTCGGGCAGCGGCTCTCGAAAACGGCTTCTCCATCCCAATATCGACTGTCTTGTCCAGGGCATTGCATGGCTGCACCTCCTTATTCCAGTTCGCATTCGCGGTGATACCTTTGCCCCCGTCAAGCGGGGACTGAACAGAGTCGGCAAGCTACGCTGCGCCGCTCCTCGGCGTACTTGAAGTACGCTCTTGTCGCGGCTCGCTTGCCTTCGCGGTCTCAACGCGAATGCTTGCTGGAATGTCTTCTTGAATGTAAAATCGCAGTGGTTTTGAATCAGCTCCCCAGGATCGCCTTCAGGTCTTCATCCGGGGTGGTGATCGGTTTAATCTTGAAGGTCTTGACCAAGACGTCCAAGACGTTCGGGGTGATAAAGGCCGGCAGGGTCGGTCCGAGGCGAATATCCGTTATGCCCAAGTGGAACAGGGTTAGGAGGATGGCTACCGCCTTCTGCTCGTACCAGGAGAGCACAAAGGAGAGCGGCAGGTCGTTGACCCCGCAGTTGAAGGTTCCGGCCAGCGCCCCGGCAATCTGGATGGCGGAATAGGCATCGTTACATTGGCCGATGTCAAGGAGTCTCGGGATACCGCCGATGTCGCCCAGTTGCTGATCGAAGAAGCGGAACTTGCCGCAGGCGAGTGTCAGCACCATGCAGTCCTTGGGCACCTTTTCGACGAATTCGGTGTAATAATTGCGGCCGGGCTTGGCGCCATCGCAACCGGCCACTAGGAAGAAGTGGCGGATATCCTTATTCTTTACCGCCCCAATTACCTTGTCGGCGACCGACATCACCGTGTTTCTGGCAAAACCGACCATCACCGTCCCTTTCTCGGTGTCTTCGGTAAAGCCCGCCATGGAGAGCGCCCGGTCGATGGCCGGGCTGAAGTCCTTGCCAGCGATATGGGTGACGCCGGGCCAAGCCACCAGGCCGGTGGTGAAGATGTTGGCGCTATAGGCCTCCTTCGGCTTCTGGATACAGTTGGTGGTCATGACAATGGCGCCGGGGAAGGCCGCAAACTCCTTGCCCTGATTCTGCCAGGCGGTGCCGTAATGGCCATGGAAATGGCTGTACTTCTTCAACTCCGGGTAGCCGTGGCAGGGCAGCATCTCGCCATGGGTGTAGACGTTGATGCCGCGGCCTTCGGTCTGCTGGAGGATATCGGCCAGGTCTTTCAGATCATGGCCGGAGACGAGGATCGCCTTGCCTTTCTTGGCGCCCAGCGGCACTGAAGTAGGTACCGGATGACCGAAGGTGCCGGTGTTGCCGGCATCCAACAGCTCCATGGCCCGCAGGTTGATTTCACCGCACTTCAGCACCAGGCCCACCCACTGGTCGAGGGGCAGGTCGTGGCGCAGAATCGTTGCCAGGGCCTCCTGGATAAAGGCGTAGATGGCGTCATCTTGCTGGCCGAGGATGAGGGCGTGATCAGCATAGGCCGCCACCCCTTTCAGTCCGTAGAGCAGGATCTGCTTGAGCGACAGGATGTCTGCATTTTCGGTGCTGTCCGAGGCCGGGGTGACCCCTTCGCCTTGGGCCATCAGCCCTGCCTCGTCGGCGGCCGGGATGAAATTGGCCGCGGCATCGGCAAACGAGATTGGTTTGCCTGCGGCCGTGAGCTTGGCCTGCAGGGATTTGCGGAGTTCGACCGCCTTGTTGATCAGGCTGGCCAGCCGATCCGGATCGAAATTGACGTTGGTGAGTGTCGAAAACACTGCCTCGCAGGTGAAGCGGTTGACGTCGGCGTCAACGATGCCTTGCTCGCGGGCGGCCTTGGCGTAGAGGCTTAAGCCCTGGGTCGCATGGATCAGCAGATCCTGCAGGTCAGAGACTTGGGCGTTTTTGCCGCAAACACCGATGGTGGAGCAGGCGGTTCCGTGGGCGGTTTGTTCACATTGGTTGCAATACATTTGGTAGTCCTCCTTGGGTCAAAGTATTTGGGATGAAGCATGGGGTAATGTCCTTTTGTGACTACCATCATAGCACAGCAAGGAGGGCGAAACGTTGACTTAGGTCAAGGAGGGGATTTTTTTTTGCATGGTTACTTTTGACAGTCTCGCAAAAAGTCTCGGGATGGCTAAGCAAAAGGGCCGATATACAAGGCGCGGGGTGTGTTTTGCGAATGAGGCCATACATGTGGTATGCCGAATGAGTAAAACCGCCCCGCAACGCAGTAGATCGGGCTTTTTGCGACGCCATCACTTTTGGCTCGCGCGGAGCGGTTGGCGCTGCCTTGACTTTCCGGGGGAATACCTATATATCACGTTGACAGTGCGTCTCAATCGCTTTCGAATACACCTTAGCCAACCACAATTACAGGAAAAACTCATGACCGCCAATCAACTCCCTCCGTTCATCCAGGCCCTGCAACAGACCTCTGCTTACCCGCACCCGGTTTCGGAGATCAAACTCGTCCAGACCCATATCTCCTATGTCCTCTTGGCGGGAGATTTCGTCTATAAGATCAAGAAACCGGTCAACTTCGGCTTTCTTGATTTCACCTCGCTCGATAAGCGCAAGCACTTCTGTGAGGAGGAGTTGCGCCTCAACCGCCGCCTCTGTCCCTCCCTCTATCTGGAGGTGCTGCCAATCACCCAGGACGGCGACACCATCGGCCTGAACGGGGCAGGGCCGGCCATCGAATACTGCGTCAAGATGGCCCGGATGCCGGAAGAGCGGATGATGGGGGCGGTCATCAAAGGCGGCCAGTTGACTGCGGCCATGCTGGACGGCATTGTCGACTTGCTGGTGCCATTTTATCAAAAGGCGGAGGGCGGGGCAGAGATCCAGGCCTTCGGCACGGCCCAGGCGGTCAGCGTCAATGTCCTGGAGAATTTTGATCAAACTGTAACCTTCATCGGCTGCCCGGCCTTGAGCCAGGGCCAGTTCGACCGGATCAGCGCCTACGCCAAAAAATTTCTGACTCAAGCCGCCCTTTTCCAGCAACGGATCGAGGCCGGCAAGGTCCGCGACTGCCATGGCGATCTCTACTCCGCCAATATCTGCCTGGCCGAACAAATTTATATCTACGACTGCATCGAGTTCAACCAGCGCTTCCGCTATTGCGATGTGGCAAGCGACGTGGCCTTCCTGGCCATGGACCTCGATTTCCATGGCCTGAGCGATTTGTCGAACCATTTTATCAGCACCTTCAGCAACCGCGCCAATGACCCCGGCCTGAACCAACTGCTCAATTTCTATAAGTGTTATCGGGCCTATGTCCGCGGCAAGATCGGCCTGTTCACCGCCCACGCCCCGGAAGTGGACGCCGCGACCAAGGCCAGCTGCCTGGAGCAGGCGAAAAAGTACTTTGACTTGGCTGCGGTTTATGCTGGGGCGTAGGGTGGGATTGTTTTCTTTTGGATAGTCGGGAGCCTAGCGCGAAAGAGGAAGGCGTTTAATAACCGGCCCATTTTGCTTGACCTGCACACTTGGGGCTGAGGTGAATTTTCGATTTATTTTCCGTCATACCAGCATGGTTCTAGCTGGTATCCAGTGAAGAAAATGGATTCCGGCTAAAAACATGCTGGTATGACGAGACTTCGATATTTAACAAACGGTAAGTATTTTCCAAGTACCTTTCACTCGCAATGAGTGAAAATACATCTGTAGAGAGTGAAGTGATATGACTGACAAAAGTTAACTTATTAAATTATTAACCTAACATACACAAATATGAATATAGGCAAATCAATATCCCTTTTCCTAATGGACGGCACACCAGATGGTGTCGTTGCGTGTGAATTATTCAATTGGACAGGAAAAGGTTTTAGAATACCTCGTAGTAAATTGAAAGAACTGTCAACAAGACAAGACTTGAAAAAAGCAGGAGTTTATTTTCTTGTTGGGAAAGACGAAGAAGATTCAGACATTGTATATATTGGTGAGGCAGAAGATGTTTACAAAAGGTTATTGCAACATCAAGATAAAGATTTTTGGTCTGAAGCGTTAGCCTATGTAAGTAAAGACGAAAATTTAAACAAAGCACACATTAAATATCTAGAATTTATTTTACATAAAACAGCTTATGAAACAGCAAGATACAAAATTTATAATAGCAACACGCCTAATTGCCCTTCCATTTCAGAACCTGATCAAGCAGTCATGACAGAGTTTTCAGAAAATTTGCAGTTGCTTGTCGGTACTATGGGATATAAATTTTTCAAAAAATTAACAAAATCAAAAGTCACTAAACAAGAAAAATATATAATTTCTGCGGCAAGAGGAGCAAATGCAACCTCTGTCATTACTTCTGAAGGTATTGTTGTTTTAAAAGACTCATCAGTCGCGACTTCAGAAGTGCCGTCAACTCCTCAAATAGTTACAAAAAAGAGAAAAGAGTTAACTGCTTCAGGGGTTATTCAAGAATTCAAGTTTATGAAAGACCATTTATTTTCAAGCCCTTCGACCGCTGCAGCGGTAGTTATGGGCCGAAGTGCAAATGGGCTTATCGAATGGAAGAAAGAAGATGGTTCTACAATAAAAGATAACCAACCTAAAAATACAGAAGAGAGCTAGCGGGTCAACCAGTTTAGCCCTGGCTTGGTTCAAACCCATCCTTCAATATCTCCCGTAACCGAGTCATCTTAATCCCCGTCAACGTCCGGTCGTGGTAGACGGCGGCGGCGTAGAGGGTGACAAACTCCAGCACCTTCGGATTCCCGGTCATTGCCGCCAGCTCAAACAACCCCTGCCTCCCCCGCTGCACCTCGATCCGGCAGTCCCGCGCAACTCTTCTGTAGAACCTTCGCAGCACCCTCTCCTCCGGCGACAGCCACAGCCGCCGGCGATTGACTACCAAGACGATGAGCAGCGCCGCCCCGGCCAGCAGCAGGGCCGGACTGAGCAGCATCTTCAGCACCGGCTCCGGGTGCAAGCCTTGCAACCGTTTGCCGACCGTGCGGGCGGCATCGACTTGCCGTTCAAAGTCGTAGGTGACCACCGAGCGATTCCAGGCATGATCAAACGAATCAAGCACCAACCGTAGCTGCATGAGCAGGCTACGGCGCGGTTCCTTGCTCCAGACGCTCGCCGCATTCCGGGCATAACGGCTGGGGTCGATCCGCAGCCAACCCTTGTCGTTGATGGACACCTCCACCCAGACATGGGCCATTTGCTCGCTGACCAGGTAGTAACCGCCCAGTTCATTATACTCCCCGCCCAGGTAACCGCCGACCAATCGGGTCGGCAGGCCGGCAGCTCGGGCCACCAGGCCAAAGGCCGAGGCGAAAAACTCGCAATTTCCCTCTTTGGTCTCGAACAGAAACTCCTCCAAGGCGTGGTCGCCAGTGGGCATTCCTTGCATGGTATAGCTGTAGCCGCCATTCATGAAATGCTCTTCGAGAAGTTCCAGCAGACGGCTATCGCTCGCTGCCCGCTTACGGATGCCGTCCGCCAACTCCCTGATGGAGGTCGGGATATCGCTCGGGAGCCGGAGATAAAAGTCGCGGTCGATTGACCCTGCCACCTGCAAGGTGCCTGCATCAACCGACTCGGCAGTGTAGTGTTGCCGCCGGCCCGGGATCGCTGGCAGCGCAAAGACGCCATCGGGGGAGCGTTTGGCGCGGGCAGCGCCGGATGGTCGCTGGGGCATCGAGTGCCAGCAGGAAACCGGAGAGCCCAGGTTCAGGATAGATCACTTGTTGGATGCGGCGAGCGCCATACACGATCCGTTCCTGCGGCACCGAGGGATCGCGCAGCCAGCGATTTTTCTCAATCCAGTTGAAAACCGTGCCGCGCCAGTAAAGTTGCGACTGCGCTTGGCGCGGCAGTTCGGCCCGAAAGGCAAGTTGCCGGGACTCCTCGATTGTCGGGCTCTCGCCGGGCGCTACCTTGTCGGAGAAGCCGGTGGCGCGGGAGGCTGGGTGGGTCAGGAAGTTCCACAACGGGACCGGGGTGCGCGGCAGCAGCGGGAAGAAAAAAATCAAGAGCGGCAGCGCGGCCAGCGGGATCAAGAGACCTGCCCCTAGCACCCGGCGCAGATCGCCACGCCGCAAGACGATTTGGCTGTCATGGCTATGGAAGCAGAGCAGGACGAGCGCCACGGCCACCATAAACAGCATCAGCGCCAGGTAGACCAGAAACAAGGGGCTGAGATCAAAGAGCGATGAGGCGGCCAGGCAGAACAGCGCCAAGGCATGGATCTGCAGGTGGTGGCGGCCGCTTTTTTCGCCGAGGAGCCGTACGGCTAGCATGATCGCCAAGCCGCTCACCACCGGCTGCACCGGATTGGCGCGGCTCACTTGGGCAGCGTAGAACAGAAATACCGGGACGATGGCCGCGTTCAGCAGCCAGTTTTTCAGCGGCCATGGCCCTCGGCGGTCTTGCCAGATGCCGGCGGCTAGGCCTACGACAAGGATCAGGCGAGGAGCCAAGGTCAGCCAGGGGAAGAGCGGGATGATCCCGCAGAGGGCGATGGCATAGGAGAGGATTGCTATCAGCGCGCTAATTGCCATAGAGAGCCAACTCCGTCAGCAGCCGGAGGCTGTGGCGATGGCCAGCCTCGGCGGGAAGAGTGCGGCCCGCAAGTTTGAGCCCCACCGGGCGCTCGGGCGTCCAGCGTTTGACCAGCCAGGCGGCGCGGGAGATCCGCTCCTCCAGAGTTTGCCCGGCCAGGGTCTCCGGATCAATGATCAAGGGCGTGGCGGACTGGCAGCCAAACTCCTTGACCAGCAGTTCATCGCCGCGGGCCGAGAGTTTCCAATGAATCATCTTGAGCGGCTCACGGCCAGAGTAGCCGGCAATGCGTTCAAGTTCGCCGTCCAAGCCGCGCTGGCGACCGCAGCTTGGCCCGAATCGCGCTTTATCGTCGCCATCGCCCAGCACTCGGCCGGGCAGCAAGCGGGGGAAGACGAGGCAGGTGGTGTCCGTCGAGAAATTCCAATAGCGCTTGAAGAAGTTGACCGGGAAGCAGGAGCTGACCGTGATCTTGCCGATGTTGATCCGTCCCCGGACAGGGAAGGGGAGGCCGACGGTGCATTCGCCAGACCCCTTGCGTTGCAACACGGGAATTGTGCCTCCCTGGCCGCCCTGGCACTCCAGCCGGATCAGAAACGATGGCATATAGCGTTTGCCGTTATGCACCCGCAGCCGAAAGGGGGTGGGGGTGCCGGCAAAGATTTCAGTAGGAGCTAAAAGTTCCGGGGTGAGCTGTTTGAGGTTCTGCATGCCGGCCAGGCCGGTAACGGACATGAAGGCCAAGAGCCCGGAGACGATCAGAAAGAGGAGGTTGTTGCCGGTGTTGACCGCAGCAAACCCCAAGAGCAGGGTGATGACGATATAGAGCGCTCCGGCCTTGCTGATGCTCAGACCAAAGGCAGCGCGATGCCTTGCCTTTGATGAGTTCGCGTAGCACTTCTCCCTTGTTGGTGGTTTCAAATTCAGGCCGCGTCACCAGGCGGTGGGCGCAGACCGCCGGCACCAGGCCCTTGACATCCTCCGGCGCTACAAAATCACGCCCCGCCTGGGCCAGGTTGATAGCCGCCCGCGTCGAGAGGCCGGTCTGGATCATGGGGAGATTACGGCTGGCGGTGACTATCTCATGGATATAATTGACCACTTTGTCTGAGAGATAGATCTCTCCGAGAACCGCTTGACGCGCGGACATGATGTCGGCTGCGGTGGCGACGGCGGGGATATCTGCGATTCTCTCGCGGATGCCGCCGCCTTTGATAATCAACTTCTCCATCTTCTCCGGCGGGTAGCCGATGCCGGTGCAGATCATGAAACGGTCCAGTTGGGACTCGGGCATCGGAAAGGTGCCGCTCTGCTCGGAGGGGTTCTGGGTGGCGAAGACCGTAAACGGCTCAGGCAGTTGGTGGGTTACCCCTTCCACCGTCACCCGCCGCTCCTCCATCGCCTCCAGCATGGCGCTTTGGGTTCGGGGCATGGCCCGGTTGATTTCGTCAAGCAAGACGATGTTGTTAAATATTGGTCCCGGCAGGAAGGTGAAGCGTCCCTCTTCGCGGTTGAACACCGAGAGGCCGGTGATGTCGGAGGGGAGCAGGTCGCTGGTGCACTGCACCCGGCCAAAGGAGAGGCCCGTGCTTTGGGCCAGGGCCAAGACGAGGGTGGTCTTGCCGAGTCCGGGGAGATCTTCGATCAGGATGTGACCGCCGGCAAGCATGGCGATCACCGCCAGGCGCAAAACCTCTTCCTTGCCCTGCAAGTATTTCCCGCAGAGGGTGTCCAGCATGGCGGTGACGGTACGGCTTGCAGGGTGCGTGGTCACGGCTAACCTCATTGAAGGGGGTGATCCTTACGATACCGTTTTTCAATCGAGACAAGCGAGGTTAGCGGACGATGAAACCGGCGACTTTAAGATCACTCCCCCACTCCTTCCAGGCCCCGGTTTTGATATCCATCGTCATGGCGGAGCGGTTGTAGATCGCTTCGATTTTGGTCTCCTTGCTGCATCTGCGGTCGTAATTGGTGTGACTCAGGATGAGTTTGGAGGAGGATGCGGTCAACGGGGAGACCGACTCCACATACATAACATGGCCGGTTGTCATTCTGTGTTTGCCGATAGAGCCGAGGATCAGAACACTGCCTGACTTTGGCTCTGGGGAGGTATTGCCTGCCTTTTTCTCACAGGAGAACCAGGTCAGCGGGCCATTTTCGTGGCCGAGGTTGCAACTATTGATGCCGCTTCGGCAGCGGGCATAGGGCAGGCTTTGCGGCTCGCAACGTCCCATCCCCCGGCCCTGTTTTTTGGCGCTGGTTTTGCTTTGATAGCAGCTGCTCTCGGGAAGCAGGGACTGTTTTATCTTGGAGTCCTTTTCTCCGCATGACTCTGGCGTCGATGGCTCTTCTTGCTGGTTTGCAGTCGATGCGTCGGCCAATTCCGGCTCCTCTGCTGAAGCGTCAACCCCATCGTTGGCGGTCGTCTGGCCGGACGCCAGATGGCGATCCGGCTCAGATTTCAGGGCGTCCGCTTGTTGGGATAACTCGGCCTTTGGCGAGGGCGGTTGTGGCGTGCTCACGCAAGCGCTCAGTCCGGCAATGACTAGGCAAGCAAGCACTCCGAGTTTGAGGGGCGTCAAACGATGCATACGATCTCTCCTCATCATGATTAGTATATCGTTTCACTAAAACCATTACCGTTCTCGGTGAGCTTGTCGAACCGTAAGAGCCTTCGAAAACGCAGGCCTTCGACAGGCTCAGGCCGAGCGGAACAATGCAAATATTTTCATGAAACGAACTATTAGTTTGGCAGGGTATCGAGACTCTTTATGGCTTTTTCTTTTTCATCTTGCCCTGAAGCTCAGTGGCAAGGGCTTTGGCCTGATTGAGTTGCTCCGGCGTGAGCCCTGTCGCGACAAGATCCCTCGCGCCCTCGGCATCCTTACTCTTCCCTTGGGCCGCCGCTAAGCTGAGCCAGACATAGGCCTTCACCTCATCTTTTGGTATGCCTTCGCCTTTGTAATACATGAAGGCTAAATTTGCTTGCGCCGAGGCCAATCCTTGTTCGGCGGCCTTACTGTACCAAGCGGCCGCTTGTTTATAGTCCAAAGGGACGCCTTCACCTCTGCTATACATGGTGCCAAACTTATCCTGAGCAATTGCATCCCCTTGTTCGGCGGCCTTCTTCGTCCTCTCCAAATCAGAGGCGCAGCCAAGCAGCATCAGACCTAACAGCAGGGTCAAGACCCACGCCATTCCCTTCCGTCTAAACAGTTGCATCGTCACAGATCCTGTCATTAAATTTATCTGAACGGTCATCTCAGCTCAATTCCCTTCTCTTTTCCGTCTCGGAACGGGAGGCGGGAAGGCCTTGGTAACCGATGACCCCATCAAACCGAAAGCATTATACTTAACACCGAGGCTCTTGCAAAACTATTTATCATTCAAAAAATTACACTAAATGCAAGCCGTAAATGCTGCATGGCGCTAGCCTCTACACTCCAAACCGGCAATTTTTTTCCTCCCCAACAACAGGAATGGCCTTTCGACAGTGACATACGACAGTACGGCGAGCATAACAATTGAGGGGAGATAAATAAAGACGTAAGATGCCCAGCCTGTCACAATTTGCGGTTGCGTCAAAGGGGAGTTCAGAATGCCGGCCACCCCATCGAAGCGAATAGGGGTTCCAGCCACTAACAGTAATGGATGGGTAAGGTAGATAGAGTATGAAACAACACCCAAGATGCGCAACGGTAGAAAGCCGATAACGGCTTGCAGTGGTTTCCACTTGAGCAGGACAAAGAAGAGCAGAAAGGCGGCGACCCCTGTGGATAAGGTGTACCCCATGTCTCCATGCAGGGTGATCGGCAACCCAATCAGGGCCGTGAATTGGTAAAAAAGAGGGGTCAACCAATCAACCCAGAATAAGAGGAACGACAGCCCCAGACAGGCCGCCAAGGTGTACCATTTTGCAAAGAACGCCACCCTGTCAGCAAAAGGCAAAATTTCCACGAGCAAGATCCCGAGCGCAAAATATTTTAGGAGCATCAGTTCACGCGAAAGCGGCCCTGGAAAGCCGATAAACGTAGCGGCGAAACAGGCGAATATTGCCCACGGGAGAGAGTGAGGGCGGGTAACGATAAAGTATAACGGGATCAACAAATAGAACATGATTTCCACGTGGATTGACCAACTTGGGGGATTGGTGACCGATGGGTGTCCCAGAAAGTGGAACAAGGAAAGCTCTGAAAAAAAGGTTTGCAGGGTCTCTTGCGGCCTAATTTGAACAAAAAAGAAAGAGATCACAGTGGTAATAAAAAAGAGCGGATAGATGCGGAAAAAACGGCGTTTAAGATACCAGAAAAGATCCGACGAGTGGGTCAGCCCGGTGTAAACAAGCGAGCGATACACCACAAAGCCGCTCAGGACACAAAAGACGGCAACGGCTTCTCCGAGCCTGCCGACATCGGGAAAACGGTCTTGGAGCGATGAAGTCTCCGGATACAACCACCCCCAAGTATGGGCAGTTGCGATAGCCAAGGCGGCGAGCCCCCTGACCGAGTCGAGAGAGACAATCTGCGGGGCAACATGGGTGGCATCGCTCGAAATCAAAAGAGAGAGGATTTTGGCTCGAATACCTGCAAAGCATGCGACCAAGATGAGGGTGAAATAGAACAACAGGGCTAACATCATCAGTAAGGGGCGGGCGGCAAAGAGTTGCGACATGGTTATTCCGGTCATGTAACTAATCAGGTTGGTTAGACTATTAGACTGTAGTCTGTTAGGTAAAAAACGATCGACAATACGGTTGTAAAGCGTGCCTCTTCTGGTATTTTTCAGTTGCTATTAGACTAAACGCCTACAGACTATCCACCTGAGTAGTTACCCGGTCATTATGAAATTGGGGCCGGACTCGGCACGCCACTCTCCCTCCCTGGCCCGCCGAGCAGCAATCCTGCCATGCTAACGCCAACGGCCAGGTACATGATGATGTGCAGCCACAGGAGGTACGGATAGATCCCTTCCTGCCTGCGTAAGACGACCTCGTGCGAACCCGGTTCGAGCAGCAGGCCGGCCAAGGCCCCGTTCACTCGCCAGATCGTGGCCGGTTGGCCATCGACCGTGGCGGTTGGCTTGAGTGAATAATTCATCGAGCTAACCAACAAGGTTTGATCGGGGTTCGCAATCCGGTATCTCACCCCCCATGACCGAACCTCCTCCTCGACCTCGCCGCTGTTGTCGCTGGCCAAAGACTGAGGAGGGAGGAGGGAGTTCGGGATATTGGTAGTGACGATGCCGTTATAGACGCTCTTGCAGGCCAGACGGCGCTCCTCGTCAACCCCCAGATCGGTCGTGGCGATTGACCGGGTCAACAGCGCCGAGTTCGGAATGGCGTAACTGCAATCACGGGTGAGCTTAAAACGATCCTTATATTGGAAGGTCTCCAAGGGGTCGTTCTTCGCAGTCAGGGGATTGGCCGGATTGCCCGGCGGGGTCTCCATGCACCAATTTTGCACATAGATGCGATCATACCAGGACAAGTCAACCCCCTGCAAAAAGACCACGGCCAGGCATATCGTCCTGACGAGGCGGGTGTTCGTCCGTGCCGAACCGAGAACGGCGGCGAAGCCCAAGGCGGCAAGCAGTGACAGGCAAAAATTGACGAAAGGGAAAAAATGATACCACTGGCGAAAGACATTCATGAACGGGATTCCCGCTTCATAAAACAGCCTCGGGATAGCCAGGTGGGAATTCATCCCCAGGGTCAATTCGGAAAAAAGCAAAAATAATACCGCGACTGACATCGACAGGGCAGGGCGAAAGACCAACGCCGCTAGGCCTGCCAGCAACGCAATCCGGCCAACGAACATCCCATAGACGTCCATGATCGAATTGTACAGGGGGTTTTCTTTCTCTAGGATCGGATCGACATACTGCTGAAAATAGAGCATGGGCGCCGACGATACCTGGGCGCTGTTGATGGCGACATATTCGTCGTAGGAGCTTGGTTGCAGTTTCTCCATCTTCCTCCCGGCCAATTCGTCACTGTGAGCCCAGACATAGAGGGACGGCAGGCTGCCGAGGGCCAGGAGCAAGATCATCCAGGGCAGGAAGCGTTTGCTCGTGGCGATGGTGGCGGCGAGACCAGGCCTGCGCCACAGCAAAACGGCGATGGCGACCAGGCCGAGGGCAATGATCTGAATCTGCGGATAGTGGGTCGAGAGCCCCAGCCCGAAAAGGGCCGTGGCCGGCAGGATGAATGCCGGTTGTTCTCGCATCTTGAGGAGGCACAGGGTAAACCAGGGCAGCAGATGACAGGTGGCAAAGACCTGTTCCTGGTGAAAGGAGATGCCGGTCCCTCCCATCAGGAGGCAGAGGGTTCCCAGAAAGGCGGCGGGCTGGGATTGGGTCAACAACGCCAAGACGGCGTACCAACCGAAACCGGTCAACAACGCCCCCAGGACCAGTTGCACCTTGAAGGCGGTCACAAAGGAGATCGGCGTCAAGGCCTGGAGAAAATACCCTGCCAGCCGGTTTGGCATAAACGGAAAATAGTTGATGTGATAGAGGCCGACATCGACGCCGCCGGTCACGGGTAGCCAGCTCGGCGGACGGAGGTCGGTGGCCAGGGCCTCGGCAATAAAGCGGAAAAACGGGAAATGATTGACCAGGGTATCCCAGGCCGGCAGGTAGGGCGATAGGATGAAATTGACGGTCACGAACAGGTAGGGAATCGCCGCCAGGAGATAATTGTGCAGGCAGGATTGCGGCGCCAACAGCATAAAGGCGACGGTGATGACTCCCCCGCCGGCCACGGCAAAGAGAATGCCGTCATAGGGGGGAGGCAGGCCCGGCAAGAGGGCCTCGGCCACTGCCAAAGCGAGGGCGGCAACGACAAAGAGCAGAACCCTGCCCCAGGTTGGTGGTTGCTCGACGCTGGCATCGGGAAAGAGGATCCGGCGTCCGAAGGCCATCAACCTGGCCGGCCCCACCAGCCAGCCCTTGTCGAGTGAGTACTTTTGCTGCCGGCAGACGATCTCGCCCAAGGCTATCAAGCGATCAAGCCGGGTGCGCAACATCGCCTGGGGGTCGTAGCCGCCAGGGCCGGAGACCTCCTTCTCTGCCGCACCGGCCCGCCAGCCGACGAGCAGCCTGATCCGGCGGGCGGTCTCGCTCATGTTGAAGAAATGGCCGTAGACATAGGCTGCGGCGCAATAGACCGCCAGTAGATAGACGATCTCGGTCGGACGGAAAGTCGCATCACCGGTCAGACCATAGCGCCAGACGACACAGAGCGCCGCCGCGGGCAGCAATCCGGCCACCATGCCACAGACAACGGCCTTCTGCCGTTTCAGCGGCGCGCGCAGACCGGGAAACCCATAATTGGCCGCGAGATGGGCAAAAAATGGCAGCGCCGCCATCAGGACGGTGAAGCCGGCAAACCAAAGATCGAGCGCCATCGTCCCCACCGGCTCAGCCCTCGCCGCACGGCAGGCCGAGCACTCGCCGGTAGGCGGCAAAGATCGTGGCCAGGAAGCCGCCCTTGGCGGTTAGTTGATACTGCCCGCCCTGTTGACACACCAGCCCATCCGTCAGCAGGTCCGCCAATCGATCGTTGACCAGGGCATCGGGATGGAACGTGGCCGCGATCTCCTGCCAGTCAAGTCCGGCCGGCATGGCATCGGCAATGGCGCGCAAGACGACCAGCGACGGCGACTCCGCCTGGATGGCAGGATAGGTCATCAGGTAGACCGCAGCAAGAGCGCCATGCCAGACGAACCCATGCAGCATCGCAAACGGGTTACCCACCAAGCCTGGACTCTCGCTGCCGAACAGCTGTCCCATGGCGAATACCCCCGCGAATGACAACGCAGGGATTCCCAAAAAAATGGTGAAGAGACGCCCCATCGTCCTGGTCGCCGTGGTCCCGCTCCGCCATAGCCCGACGTGGAAGGCGAAAGAGCAGAGAAAACTGAGTGTCCCGAGCAGCAGGACAAAGGGGGTGAGGTGAGGGGCGGTTGCGGCCATGACCAGGGAAATGGCTCCCGATCAAATGAAGTTGACCCCGAACGGCTTCGGGCCTTGCGGATCCTGCAACTGCCGCAGGCCGTTCTTTAACTCCCAGAGGTACTCATTGACCTTGTGTTGCAGGCAAAGGGTGCCGCACATGGTGCGAGCGTCAAACTTGCCGGAGGAGATGGCGTCCAGGACTTCCCGGTATCTCTGGCCGCGCACGATCTCCTTGAAGGGGGTCTCGGCGATGTTGCCGATATGAAACTTATTGTACTTGCTGTTGAACAGCATGCCGCAAGGCGCCACCAGGCCGGAACCGGAGAACTGCATGATGAAGGCCGGGCCGTAACACTTGCTGTATTCGCGCTTGCCGCCGCTTAAGATCTTCGACCACTTGGCCTGCACCAGATAGTCGTTGTCCGAGATGGCCTCCGCCTCCTTCAGCAGGGCCACCATGTCGAAATACTTGTCATACTCGACGCCGAGAGAGCCGTCCTCATCATCGCTGCAGTGCTTGATCACCAGATAATCGACCCCGAGGGTCTTGCCAAGCTTAGCCAGCGGCATCACTTGATCGGCGAAGTCTGGCATCAGCACCATCTGCAGGCCGATCATGGTCTCAAGCTTTTGTTCCTTTTTGACCTTGACCGCCACCTTGATGGTCTCGCAGACCTGGTCGAAGAGCTCCTCCCGGCAGCCATGGATCTCGGCGTACCGTTTGGCCTCGCCGGCTGAGACATTGAAGCGCAGGTAAGTCAGCGCGGAGAGGACTTCGGGGATGCGGTCGCGCGCGAGCAGGGTGCCGTTGGTGCCGAGCGCCATGTCGATGCCGTTCTGCTTGCCGTGGAGGATGGCTTCGTAGAGGTGGGGCGAGCAGGTGCTCTCGCCGTCGCTGACAAAGCTGATGGCCTTGACCCCGACCTCGGCCGCGTCATCGAGAAAACGGGAGATGACCTCCATGGTGATCCGCTTCTCGTCGTTGGCCTGCAACTGGCCATAGCAGTAAACGCAACGCAGGTTGCAGGCCCTGGTCAGGGCGCAGTCAATGGTGATCGGCGCGATGGGCTCGCCCGCCAGCCAGGACTCGACCCGGTCGCGGTGCCACTCCAGCTTATGGCCGTCTAAAATCAAATTCTTATTGGCAATCATAGAGATCCCTTCTTTCTACCAGCATGATAGGCGAGTCAAGTTGCCCGGCCATTTGGTATGCCTCCTGGACCTCAGCCGGGGTGGTCAGATCGAGCACCGGAAAGGTCACCATGCGGCGAAGGGCCTCGGTGAAGTCCTGC
>Ga0334722_10001429_pt1 | contig 29870 bp, 26 predicted proteins | sample C3_bottom_MG_FD_207210 | JGI IMG/M metagenome (GOLD analysis project Ga0334722, IMG submission 207210) | Sediment microbial communities from Yellowstone Lake, YNP, Wyoming, USA - C3_bottom | ecosystem: Environmental > Aquatic > Freshwater > Lake > Sediment | place: USA: Wyoming | collected... | reverse complement strand
TGGGTAAGTTGTGCGTAGCTCCTCAAAAGCGCTCCTTTGACTGGCTGGTCTAAGAAGCATTGAGCCTACCACAGCTTGTCCCTTAATACCAACCTGCAAAGTTGCACTTACAACTTGAATTCGCCACTGCACATTGCGGCGGCTAGACCGCCACTATATTTATCCTGTCACCCCGTGCTTGACACGGGGCCCAGGAATTTATCCACTTCCTGGATTCCCGCTTTCGCGGGAATGACGTAATCGTTTTGTTCGAGGTTTTTTGCCTATGCTCATTATTACCGTTTCCGGCTCGAAGAGCGGCGTGGGTAAGACGACGCTTGCGGTGCTTCTGCTCTCGCGTCTTCCGGGCTATGCGGCGATAAAGGTGACTGCGACCGATTTTTTCGTGTCCGTGACCGACGACCCCGAGAAGGTCGACGTGCCGGGCAAGGACACCGCCCTGATGAAGCAGGCCGGGGCCGGGCCCGTGGTATGGGTGCAGAGCCCGCCTGAAGATCTGAGCGAGGCGCTCTCTTATGCGCTTAACCTGGCGGGCGACGTGAAAGGCGTGGTGGTCGAGGGCAACAGCCCGTTGAGGCTGATAAAACCGGACGCCGCGTTCTTCGTCACCGGGGCAGACTTGGCCGACGCAAAACCAGGCGCGCTCGAAATCCTTGCCCGTGCGGACATAGTCGTAGTGAACGTCGAGGAGGACGAGCCCCCTGCCTCGGCGGTCGAGGCCATCCGCGGACACAACAGGCTCGCCGTCGTAACTACCATGAAAAACATGAGAAGCCCGGGCCGCGAGACGGAGGAGTTTTTCGCAAAGTTCGGCTGAGCCTCACATAAGCCCATGTCCGCAGACCTCCCGATTATCTTGACTCCATCCCCCAAACCATGCTATTTTAAAGAGAATTCTTTCGTTTCTCGCGGGGTCCCATATGCAGGAAAAACCAACTGGCCACGGCATGAGCCGCGGCATGAAGTCCATCCTGGCCATACTTGGGTTCTTTATCCTCACGGCAGGCGCGACTGCCGTCGAGATCGCATTCAAGGCACACCAGCAGCGCCCACTCCTCGGGAACGTGGTCGCGCTCGCACTACTCAACATAAACGTACTACTGCTCGCGGTGCTCCTGCTCCTGCTCGGAAGGCAGATAGTCAAGTTCTACTTCGAGAGGAAGCAGAGCCCGTTCGGTGCGGGTTTCAGGAGCAAGCTGGTCGTCGCATTCGTCGGCCTCTCGATAATCCCCGCCGGTATACTGTTCATAGTCGCAACCGGCATGCTCACCGGCGGCGTGAAGTTCTGGTTCGGGCCTAAGGTCGAAAGCACCGTGCAGGACTCCATGTCCCTTGTGGACAGCTACAGGGAGGACAGGCGAAATACCGCGCTGCACTTTGCGGACCAGGTCGCGGGAAGGTTACCCGGGATACATGGCGACGTCAGGGCGCTCGGCGAGGAAGCCGATAAAGCCCGTGCTGAGTTCGGGCTCGACTTGGTCGAGGTCTACGACGCGCGCGGCTCGCTCCTGGCCTTGTCCGGCGCGAAGTACCAATGGGCCAGGTCCGACGGCGGGTTCCTTGAGACGGCGCGGAAGGCGCGCAGGGTCACGGCTGTAGCGAGCCTCGGGCAGGGCGAGGTGATGCGCGGCGCATCCGCGTATTACAATGCCGATGGAAGCCTTGCGGGCGTCGTCGTGGCAAGCTTCGCAGCACCGCCCGGCATAACGAAGAACCTGTCCGACATCAGCCGGTTCTACCACGAGTACTGGGACCTGCGCACGTTCAAGAACCCGTTGAAGGAAAGCTACATGTTCTCCTTCATCCTCATCACGCTGGTCGTGGTGTTCGCGGCGCTCTGGTTCGGGCTCTACATGTCGAAGGGCATCACCGTCCCGATAACCACGCTCGCGGAGGCGACGCACAGGATATCGAGAGGCGAGTACGGCTTCCAGGTGGACATCGAGGCGCGTGACGAGATAGGCGTGCTGGTGGACTCGTTCAAGAGGATGACGCTCGACCTGCAGAACTCGCAGGAAAAGCTGAAGGAGGCGAACCTCTCGCTCAGGAAGTCGAACGCGCTTGTCGAGCAGAGGAAGCAGTTTATCGAGACCGTGCTCGAGAACGTGAACACCGGCGTCATAACCATCGACCGGGCAGGCAGGGTCAGCACGGTCAACCGGGCCGCCGAACGCATAATGGGGATAGTCGCGGACTCGATTATCGCGAAGAGCTACCGCGAGGTATTCGACTTCTACCAGTTGGACGAGATAAGGGAGCAGATACGGGCAATGGTGGAGAGCGGCCGGGCGAGCATCGAGAAGGAGGCCCGGCTCACGATAAACCGCCGGACGCTTGACCTCCGCCTGTTCATATCCACCCTGCACGACCTGGACGGCGGGTACCTGGGGATTCTCGTCGTCTTCGACGACATGACCGAGCTTATAAAGGCGCAGAGGGCGGCGGCATGGAAGGAAGTGGCCCGTCGCATAGCGCACGAGGTGAAGAACCCCCTGACCCCGATACAGCTTTCAGCACAGCGGCTCCGGAAGCGCTTCCTCGAGGGCACCGGCGACTACGAGAAGATTATCGGCGAGTGCACCGAGACCATCATCACGCAGGTCGAGAGCATGAAGGTGCTGGTTGACGAGTTCTCGAAGTTCGCGCGCATGCCGGAGGCGAAGCCTGCCCCGAACGACCTGCACGCCATAATCGACGAGGTCGCCTCGCTCTACACGGGGGCGCACAGGGACCTGGCCGTCAACCGCGACTACGCCCCTGACATGCCGGTGCTGAACGTGGACGCGGAGCAGATGAAGCGCGTGTTCATGAACCTCTTTGAGAACGCGGTTACCGCGATGGACGGGGCCGGCAACATCTGGGTGAAGACCGCGCTCGACGCCGTGGACGGCATGGCGCGTGTCGAGGTCGCGGACGACGGCGCGGGTATACTCTCGGAGGACCGTGAGAAATTATTTCAGCCTTACTTCTCTAAGAAGAAGTCCGGCACGGGACTGGGCCTTGCAATCGTCAACCGGATAATCTCCGACCACGGCGGGTACATACGCGTCGAGGGCAACAGTCCGAAGGGCGCGCGTTTTATTATAGAGCTGCCGGTGAAGGGGTAAGGAAAACTGACTTTCTTTAGCAGCGCACGGTTCGGTAGGGCAGGCCGTCTCCTGATGTCATTCTGAACGAAGTGAAGAATCTCAAGCTTGAGATTCTTCGGCTCTTAATGCGGGCCTCAGAATGACATCTTTTGGCAACCGCCGCTCGCCTAATCAATCCGTGGTAAGTCTCGCACAGACGAGAAGAGCACCGAAACCGAAAGGTATACCATGCCAAACATACTTATTGTTGACGACGAGCGGCCGATACTATCCTCCGTGGGCGACGTCCTGAAGGACGAGGGCTACGAGGTCTCGACCGCGGAGAACGGCGCGGACGCGCTGAAGCAGATCAAGGATACCGTGCCGGACCTTGTCCTGTTGGACGTCTGGATGCCGGGCATGGACGGGCTGGAGGCCCTGTCGAGGATGCGCGAGCTTGTGCCAGACATCGCCGTCATCGTGATGTCCGGGCACGCGAGCATCGATACCGCGGTCAAGGCTGTCAGGCTCGGCGCTTACGACTTCATCGAGAAGCCGCTCTCGCTCGACAAGCTCTCGCTCACAGTAAAGAACGCCCTCCAGAAAAAGCGGCTCGAAGCCGAAAACCTGGACCTGAAGGCGCGCGTCCTGGGCCGTTCCGAGATAATAGGCGAGTCGGCAGGTATCCGCGCGCTGAAAGAAGAGATAATGCGCGCTGGCCCGACGAACGGGCGTGTGCTCATCTTCGGCGAGAACGGCACCGGCAAGGAGCTGGTCGCCCGCGCCATACACAGGCTGTCGCTCCGCTCCGAGATGCCGTTCGTCACGGTCAACTGCGCGGCAATACCCGAGGAGCTTATCGAGTCCGAGCTTTTCGGCCACGAGAAGGGCTCGTTCACCGGCGCGACCGCGCAGAGGAAGGGCCGGTTCGAGCTTGCGCACGGCGGGACTATCTTCTTAGACGAGATAGGCGACATGAGCCTCTCGACTCAGTCCAAGGTGCTCCGCGCCCTTCAGGAGCAGGAGGTGCAGAGGGTCGGCGGGACGAAGCCCATCAAGGTGGACGTCCGCGTCATAGCCGCGTCCAACAAGGTGCTCGAAGACGAGATAAAGGCTGGCCGGTTCCGCGAGGATTTGTATTACCGCTTAAACGTCATCCCGTTCAACGTGCCGCCGCTCCGGGAGCGCAGGGAGGACATACCGCTGCTGGTCGAGTATTTCATCACTGAGTTTTCGGGCGAGAACGGGAAGAGGCCGAAGACCGTGAGCCCCGAGGCGATGCGGCTCTTCACGGGTTACTCGTGGCCGGGCAACATACGCGAGATGAAGAACATCATCGAGCGGCTCGTCATAATGGCGCCGGGCGATGCCATCGCCGCCGAGCACGTCCCGCCGCCCATCAGGCAGGCCGCACCCGCATCCGCGTCCGTAGGCGGCTACGGCTCCTTCGATACATTGAAGGACGCGCGCGCCGCGTTCGAACGCGACTACATCACGATGAAGCTCCGTGAGAACGGCTGGAATATATCCAAGACCGCAGAGGCTTTAAAGATCGAACGGTCTAACCTGCACCGGAAGATCAACGCCCTGGGGATAGAGGTGGAGGGGTGAGTTTAATCCTTTGCGCCTGAACGGAGGGGCAGAGGTGGTGGCTGTTTAGTGAGAGTGAGTGAGAGAAGTAATTAGGTTCGGGCCGGTGCTGAATACGCCCCGCGTTGCCTCATCCGCCAAGGGCCTTATAAACCCTCGACCTGTGTTCTATCGCATAGACCTTGATGGTCTTGGTTTCTGAATATACCCAGTAGATAATCCTGTAGACCCGACACGCAGACGGCATAGCCCTTTCAGGTCGTCGGGCAGGGAAGTCAAGGGGTGATGTACGATGATGTCGGATTTCTTTTGAAGCCAGTCTATCTTCTGGACGATGCGCGACAGAGGCTCGCCCGTGAGCTTCTTGAGGGAGCGCTCCGCTTCCGGGAGGAGGGTTACTTTATACAAAGCTCTTTTTTCAGGGCCGCCCAATCCTTGCCCCTGCCTTGAAGGTCGTCGGTCCGGGCCTTCCTCATGCGCCTGACAAACTCGGTGTCGTGCGCAAGAAGCCAGTCTTCGAGCTCTTCCTTCGTCTGGGCCGTCTCGAATATGGAATAAGGTATCTCTATCTTCTTTTCCTTGACCGTGCTCATGGCTACCCCGTTTCTAAACGCTTTCCATATCTATATATAACAAAGAACCGCGCCGAAATCAACAGTTAATAAAATCCATCAGGTCTGTCATATCTCCATCATCCCCGCCCACCGCCTAAGCTCGTCGGGCCTCGTGATGAAGATGTTCCTGCCTTCGGTGCGTATCACGCCGTCGGACTTGAACTCGGAGAGTATCCGGATTACCGTCTCCTGGGCGACGCCGACCATCTCTGATATCTCCTGACGCGACAGCGTGAAGCCGGGGCCGGTGCCCTCGCCCCTCGACGTGAAGAAGGTCATCAAGAGGCTCGCCACCTTCTCGCGCGCGTCCTTCAGACCCAAATCCCGTATCCGCTCCTGCGCCCGGTTAAGCTCCCGGTTCATTATCTTGATGAACTTGATGCCGACCTCCGGGTTGTGCTTAAGCAGGTCCATAAGGTCGCCCTTCCTTATGCAGCAAAGCTCGGAGTCCTGTATGACCTCGGCGGTGCAGTTGTAGTGGTCGTCGTAGAGCGAGTCGAAGCCGAGCATGTCGCCGGGCACGAGGATGTTTATTATCTGGTCGCGCCCGTCGGGCAGGGACTTGTACGTCTTGATGTTGCCGGACTTGATTATGTAGACGGTGTGCGAGGGCGTGTCCTCGAGGAATACCACCTTCTTCCTCTTGAACGCCTTAAGGTATATGAGACGGCTGACCTTCTCAAGCTCCTCGAAGCTCAGGCCGGAGAGTATCGTGAGGCTTCTGACGATGCAGTTCTTGCAATCACAGGACACTTTTAGAACCTCGTTACTTTCTCTTTAGAAAAAGAGAAAGTAACCAAAGAGAAACCATAACTTTATCCCGGCTTTTCTTTGGTTACTTTCTTTTCACCTGAAAAGAAAGTAACGGTCTTGTTATTACTTCTTCCGGGAGCACGAGGTCATAAGCAGACGCCGGGCGCTTTTTTTGACCTCGTCGTCCTTGATGGATTCGAGAGACTTCTCTATAGCGTCTTTTTCCTCGGGCAGGACGCTTCGCCTCTCGGGTACGAACGCAGTTGACTTCCTTCTTGCGGGGCCGTCCTTCTTGACCTCGCCCAGACGGAAGCGGAGGTCGTCCACGAGCGGCTTGCCGATTGCCGTATTGATCTGCTCGATGATTGTAGTCCTAAGAAGTGAGAGCTGGTTCATCCAGGATGAGTTGTCAACTATGACGGTGAGCGTCCCGCCTTTAAGCATGTCCGGCCTCGCGTGCGACGCGACGCCCTTGCCGACCGCGTCCTCCCATCCGGCCGCGAGCCTCGCCATGTGCGCGCTCCCGCCCATCCCCCTCGACTCGAGGAGCCTCGATAGCACCGTGCCTACCGCTTCGAGCTTGGACTTCCGGGCCATGCCAGACCTCGCGTCAATCCACCCGGGCGATGACGAGCCCGGTCAGGAGCTTGGGGTAGAAGTAGGTTGACTTCTGCGGCATGATGTCGCCCGCGAGCGCCACTTCCTTTACCTCGCGCACCTTGGTCGCGTTTAACAAAAAGCACATCTCGAACTCGCCCCCGGCTACCCGTTCGATGGCCTTGCCCGCGTCCTTCTCGAACTGGACCGGCTGGTCCTTGGATATGGCCTCGGTGTTAATCCCCAGCACCCGTTCGATGACGAGCGTATGGAGTATGGTCACGTCTAAGTTGCAGTACGCCTCGGAGTGCTGGCACCTGAGGGCTTCGAGAAGCGGGTCAACCTCCCTCAAGGTCAGCAGGTAGTACGATGAGCCGCGGTCGAAGTAAAACCCGAACGCGTGCGCCCTCCTGCCGTCACCCACGAGCTTATCGATGAACGAACGCCTGACGGCCTCCGCGTTTTCAGGCTCGAACCCGAACTCGGTTATCTCGAAGAAGCCCGCCGCGCGGTCGAGCACGTCCTTCAGCGTCTTGCCGGTCGGGCCTTTTATAAGCCTGTGCGTGGGCAGGACGGTCAGCCCCTCCTCTTCCATGTTGGACAGGAACATCGGTACGAAGTTGAAGGGGTCGTCCGCGCTCCATGCGCCCTGGGAACGGCGGTAGTCCCGATAAGCGAGCGCGGTCTCGTAGCGGTGGTGCCCGTCGGCGATAAACACCGTCCTGTCCCGCATGTCCGCGCGGACGGCGTCAATGACTGCTTCGTCGGTCACGGCCCAGAGCCTGTGCACCGCGCCGTCGTCGTCGGCAGCCTCCTCGTCGGCCTTCCGGCCTTCGATGGCTTTAGCCAGCGCATTCGTAATAGTCTTTTTCGTATCGGAGTATAATGAGAATATCTGGCTCGCGGACGTGCCGGTAGCCTTCATAAGCTCCATCCGGTCGGCCTTCGGCCCCTTGAGCGTACCCTCGTGCGGGAGCACCACGCCCTTGTCCCATTCCTCGAGGCGGAGCATGCAGATGAAGCCCGACATCCGCTTCGGCTCGCCCAGCGGGGTCTTGTAGTCAACCTCGTAGAAGTAGAGCGCGGGCGGGTTGTCAGAGACGAGCACGCCGCCGCCGAGCCATTTCTTGAGGTAGCCCGCGGCGCGTGTATAGCGGTTATCGGCTTCGGTGTCATCGGCAAGCGTCTTGCCGAAGTCCAGACGGACGACGTTGTCCTCGTGCCGTTTATAAAGCTCGTCCTGGAGCTTCGGTGATATTATATCGTACGGCGGCGCGACGAGCGCCGACATGTCCTGACACAGGCCTCTGTTGTACCTTATCCCGTTGAACGCTTTTATCTCGGCCATCTATATCCCGTCCCCCTTACCAACCCTCAACGAAGCTCTTCAGCCGTTTGCTTCGGCTGGGGTGCCTGAGCTTCCGGAGCGCCTTCGCCTCTATCTGGCGTATGCGCTCGCGTGTGACGTCGAACTCCTGGCCGACCTCCTCCAGCGTGTGGTCGGCGGCCTCGCCTATGCCGAAGCGGCGCCTCAGGACCTTCTCCTCCCTCGGAGTCAGGGTCTGGAGCACCTTCCGCACCTGCTCCTGGAGGTCGTAGTTTATCGCGAACTCGAGCGGGGACGGAGAGCGCTTGTCCTCGATGAAGTCGCCCAGGTGGGAATCCTCTTCCTCCCCTATCGGCGTCTCGAGCGATATCGGCTCCTTCGCTATCTTCAGCACCTTCCGCACCTTCTCGAGCGGAAGCGCCATCTCGTTTGCTATCTCCTCGGGCGTCGGTTCCCGGCCAAGTTCCTGGACCAGGTGCCTCGACGTCCTGATGAGCTTGTTTATGGTCTCAATCATGTGGACCGGTATGCGTATAGTCCTCGCCTGGTCGGCTATCGCGCGCGTGATCGCCTGCCTTATCCACCAGGTCGCGTAGGTCGAGAACTTGTAGCCGCGCTTGTACTCGAACTTGTCCACCGCCTTCATCAGGCCGATGTTGCCCTCCTGAATCAGGTCCAGGAACTGGAGGCCCCGGTTCGTGTACTTCTTGGCGATGCTGACGACCAGCCTCAGGTTGGCCTCGACAAGCTCGGACTTCGCGGTCTTCATCTTGTACTCGCCCTTGTCGAGGAAGTCAACAGCGCGCCTTAACTCGTCGGGCGCGATATACGCCTCCTGCGCCACGCGGTCGAGCTTCTTACGCGCGTTCGCATAGGACTTCTCGAGCTCCGCGAACTGGTCGGACGTGAGCTTGACCTTCTTGGGGACCTTGGTCTTTACGCCTTCCTTTTTCGGCTTCGAGAATATCTCGTGGAGCTCGTCGAGCGTGACACCGGCCCTGCGGCCGCAGGCCCTTATGTCGCGCTCGGCCTCCATCACGGTCCAGGAGAGGTCGCGCAGCCTCTGGGCCGCGGTCTCTACCTGTCTCGGGTGGAGGTTGACCGACTCGAGCTTCTCGGCGAGCGCCTTCTTGACAAGCTTCAGCGACGCCTTGAGCTTCTTCTGCCTGGCCTCGGATACGTTCTGCTTCTTGAGTTCAACGAGTATCGGCAGCAGCTTCTCGTACTGGAGCGCCGCCTCGTCCACGAGGACGATGGTCTTTTCCTTCAGCTCGTCCTCGTCTATCTCTTCTATCTCCTCGAACTCCTCCTCGTAGGTGTGCACGACCTCCCTGATGCTGAGCGTGCCCTTGCGCAGCTTCTCGGCGAGCGATATAAGCTCCTTCAGGGCCGCGGGCATGCTGAAGATGACCTTCGCTATCTCCTGCTGGCCCTCCTCGATGCGCTTGGCTATCTCGACCTCGCCCTCGCGGGAAAGAAGAGATACGGTGCCCATCTCGCGGAGGTACATGCGCACCGGGTCGTCCGTCTTGCCTATGGTGCCCGGCGTCAGGTCGAAGGGCTCCTCCTCTTCCTCTTCCTCCTCGCCCTCCTCCTCGTACTCGAGCTCGGGGAACGTGGGGCCTTTTACCTCCTCCTCGCCTTCGGTCTCGATGAGGCGGGCGTAGCGCTCCTCGTGCGCCGAGTCTATGACCTCGATGTCCATCTCCCCGAACATCATCATGATGTTGTCTATCTGCTCGGAGGAGATGACCTCGGGGGGCAGGACGTTGTTCAAGTCGTCGTAGGTGAGGTAGCCCTTTTCCTTGCCCACGTTAATGAGGTGTTTTACTTCCTCTATCTTTTCTTCTTTTGCCATTCAACCAGCTCCTTGAGTGATTTATTCAAAAGCTCTAAGTCTTTGTTGTCTTCCGCCTGCTTGATAACACCTTGCAGTTCTTTTATCTTCCTCTCCCGGCTCGCCTCGGACAGCCTCTTTATCGCGCCACGCGCGAAACCCTCTACGTCGTCCATCTCCTCGCCGAACGAAAGCGACAGGGCGAACGCCTTGTCCTTCTCGTCCGTAAGTGTGTCCATCAGCCGATTGAAATTAACCTTGCCCCCTTCGTCCATCAGCTCGAAGACCTTCGCTACCACCGCTTCCAGCCGTGGGTCGGAGAAGTCTTCCGGGCTAAGCTCCGACCTGACCTCGCCGGCCACGTCCGGGTGGTGCAGCATCAGGTGCAGGAGCGTGCCCTCTATCCTGTCCAGGCCGGAGAACGCCTTCTTCTCGGTGCCCCTGAACACCCCTGTCCGGCCGAGCTTCTTGTTCAGCTCTTCCATCAGGGCCTGCTCGTCTACCCCGAGCTCATCCGCCGCCCTTTTTAAATAATGGCTCCTGACGACCCCGTTATCTACCCTTGCCAGGAGGCCGGTTATCCGGGCCGCCGCGGCCGCCTTGCCGTCTATGTCCTTCGCGCCCGACGCGGCCCTTTTAATCACGAAGTCCATCAGGGCGACGGTGGAACGGAGCCTTTCCCTGAGGGCCTCGGCCCCGCCCCGCTTGACCAGGCTGTCCGGGTCGTCGCCTTCGGGGAGCAAGGCCACCTTGGCCGTCATGTCCGTGCCGAGGAAGACCTCCAGCGAGCGCTCCGCGGCCTTCTGGCCCGCCTCGTCCGAATCGAAGACCAGCAGGACGTTCTTGCTGAACCGCCCAATCAGCCGCAAGTGCGCCTGCGTAAGCGCGGTCCCGAGCGTGGCTACCGCGTTTTTGACGCCCGCCCTGTGACATGCTATAGCGTCGAAGTATCCCTCGACGATTATCGCGTAGTCCTGCTTCCTGACATGCGCCGAGGCGACTTCCAGACCGTAAAGCGTCTCGCCCTTCTTGAAGAGCGCGGTCTCCGGCGAGTTCAGGTACTTGGGCTCGTCGTCGCCCATCGTACGGCCGCCGAAACCTATCACCCGGCCCCGGACGTCCCTTATCGGGAACATCAGCCGGTCGCGGAACCGGTCGTAGTGGCCCTGCCCGGAAGTCCTCGGTACGGCAAGGCCTGCCTTTACCGCGGCCTCTTGTTTTATGCCCTTCTTCTCGAGGTGCTTCAGCAGGCCATCCCATGCATTCGGGCTGTAACCGAGCCCGAACTCGCGGGAAAGCTCCGCGGGCATCCCGCGCCCGTCCAGGTAGCGCCTCGCCTTCTCGCCGTCGCGGCCATCCCAGAGGCACTGGCTGAAAAAGCCCATCGCCTCCTCGTTGGCCTTCAGGATTATCTCGTAGTCGCCGCTACCGCGCCCGGCCCTCGCCTTCGGCTCCGGTAGGATTATCCCGGCCCGATCCGCCAGGCGCTTCAGCGCCTCCGGGAACGTGTAGTTCTCGTGCCTTATCAGGAAGCCGACCACGTCCCCGCCCGCGCCGCACCCGAAGCAGTGGAATATCTGCTTCGCGGGGCTGACCGTGAACGAAGGCGTCTTCTCCGAATGGAACGGACACAGACCCAGGTAGTTCGCGCCGGTCCTCTTCAAGCTCACATACTCGGATATAAGCTCGACGATGTCGTTTCCGGACCGGACCCTGTCGACCATCTCATCGGGTATGAAACCTTCCACCAAAATGGCCACCCGCGACAATATCTATAAATTATAGCAGAAACTTAAGCCGTACTTTTCTTTGGTTACTTTCTTTTCACCTGAAAAGAAAGTAACGGTCTAAGCCGCAAGTTCTACTTCGGTTACGGCGTCACCGCCCTCCTCGAAGGCCGCCTGCCTGAAGGACTTGACGCCCCTGTTGGATTCGAGCGCCTCACGTACCGCCTTACGGAGCGCACCTGTGCCGCGTCCGTGAATTATCCTCACCTGGCCGAGCCCGGACAGCATGCAGTCGTCGAGGTATCTTTCCACCTTCTCGAGCGCTGCGTCCACCCGCATCCCGATTATATTAAGCTCGACGCCGGGGCCGGTTATGTCCTCCTGTACGCTGCGGCTCATCGTGACGGCGGCCTTCGGCCTTGACAGCTCGGACTCGCCCGCAGGCTCGAGCTCGGACGCGCCGAGCGTGACCTTCAGTGCGTCTATCTGGACCACCGCCTGCCCCTTTGCCTTGTTGACTGACAGGACCTTGCCCAGTTTCTTGTACTTGTAGACCCTTACCGTATCACCGGCCGAAAGCTTGTTTATATCCACGGCATTTGCCGGGGCCTGCGCTATTTCTTCGGTCTTCAGCTCGGCCTCGAGCGATGTTATCTCCTGGGCCTTCTTCCGAAGCTCCACCCTGTCCGGAGACTTCTTTCCGAGCTCGTCGAGCTCGTGCATCTTCGTGCGGAGCGCGGTGAGCACGCCGGTCGCCTTGTCCTTGGCCTTACGTACCGCGTCCCTGCGTTCGTCCTCGGCGCGCCTCAGCGAATCCTGGAGCCTGACCTTCTCTTCCTTGACGCGCGACAGCTCGAGCGCCGCCCTCAGCCGGTCCTCGCGGGCCGCGAAGGTCTCGCGTTCCAGCTTCTCGATGAGTTTGTCTACCTCCGCCTCGTTCGTGTCCTTCGTCTTGGACGCGGCCTCGACCACGGACTTCGGCATGCCGAGCCTTTGTGCGACAAGTATCGCGCTGCTCCTGCCGGGCCTGCCGATTAACAGCCTGTACGTCGGCATGAGCGACTCCGGGTCGAACTCGACCGATGCGTTTATCACGCCGGGCGTGTTGGCCGCGAAGACCTTGAGCGCGCTGTGGTGCGTAGTGACGACCACGCGGCAGCCCCGCCTGTGAAGCTCCTCTATAATCGCGACTCCGAGCGCCGAGCCCTCGGCCGGGTCGGTGCCCGCGCCGAGCTCGTCGAGCAGGACGAGCGACTCCCTGTCCGCCTTCCCGAGTATCCTAACAATCTGGCCCATGTGCGAGGAGAAGGTGCTGAGGTTCTGCTCCAGGCTCTGCTCGTCGCCTATGTCCGAAAAAACATTTTCAAAAATCGAAAGCACGCTGTCCGGCGCGGCCGGGATCGGGATGCCCGCCTGGGCCATCAGTACCAACAGGCCCACGGTCTTCAGCACGACCGTCTTCCCGCCGGTATTCGGCCCGGTAATGACAAGTACGTTGAAGTCCTTGCCGAGCTTCACGTCGAGCGGGACCGCGTCGTTGCCCTTGACGTGCATCAGGAGCGGGTGGCGCGCCTCCTTCAGGTCAACCTGGCCGTCCTTCGACGACAAAGCCGGGACGCTTGCGCCTATCGAGCGCGCATAGCACGCCTTCGCGTATATCAGGTCGAGCCCTGAAAGCCCTGCAAGCGAACTGCCGAGCCCTTCGGCCGACTCCCTGACGTACGAGGTGAGCTGGTACAGGACCCGTTCCACCTCGCGCGTCTCGTCCACCTTCAGTTGCGCGAGCTTGTTGTTCAGTTCGACCGTCTTTTCCGGCTCGACGAAAACAGTCGAACGCGAGGTCGAGTGGTCGTGCACGATGCCCTGCAGGTACATCTTGTAGTTCGGCTTCAGCGGCAGGACATAACGGTCGCCCCGCATGGTTATCACGGGCTCCTGCACCGCCTTCGCGTAGTTCGGGTCCTGCAGTATCCCTTCGAGTTCCTTGTTTATGCGGGCCCGTATTACCGTGAGGCTCCGCCTGATGCGCTTAAGCTCAGGGCTGGCCCCGTCCAGGACCTCCCCGTCTTCGCCTATCGCGCGCGCGACCTCGGCCTCGATTATCTCGAACACGCCGAGCGCCGAAGCACGCTCGCCGAGAAGCGGGCACTGCTCTTTTGCCTTCGTGAGCGAACCCTTGATGAGCCTCGACGTCCGGGCAACCGACATGACGGCGAGAAGCTCCTCGGGCCTCAGTACCGAGCCATCGACCGCGGCCTTCTTCAGGGACAATGATACGTCCTTCAGGCCGGATATCGGGAACTCTCGGCGCGAGTCGAGGAAGACCATCAGCTCGCGCGTCTCTTTCAAAGAGCGTTCGACCCACCTGGGGTCGGCCGAAGGGATAACGTTGTCCACAAAGGCCCGGCCAGGCTCCGAAGCGGCATAGCCCTTCAGTATCTCCCTGACCTTGTAATATTCGAGCACCCTCAGTGCATGTTCATCCACTTTAATACCTTACACCGTTACTTTCTCTTTAGAAAAAGAGAAAGTAACAGGGTTTGAAAAATCATAAAGGGGCACCCATGAAGGCTGCGCCCCCTTGACTTGTTTTCCCGGTTTTTAGCCTGGATTATTATGTCAGCTCCCCAGGATTTCCTTTACGAGCTCGTTGACAAGCTTCCCGTCGGCCCTGCCCTTGACCTTCGGCATGAGCGCCTTCATCACCTTGCCCATGTCCTTCGCGCCCGAGGCTCCGGTCTCGGAGACAGCCTCTTTTACAAACGCGGCTATCTCGTCCCTGCCGAGTTCCTGGGGCATGTAGGCCTGTATGATTTCGAGCTCGGCCTTTTCCTTGTCGGAGAGGTCCGTGCGTCCGGCCTTCTCGAACTGCTCGATGGAGTCGCGGCGCTGTTTTACCGCGGTCGAAAGCACCGCAAGCACGCCCTCGTCGTCCAATTCCTTGCGGGAGTCTATTTCCTTGTTCTTGATTGCCGAGGTCAGAAGCCTGATGGTCGAGACCCTTTCCGCGTCCTTGGCCTTCATCGCCACGACCAGGTCGGCCTTGAGCTTTTCCTTGAGCGCCATCGCTGTCACGACCCTTCTTTTTATCTTATTGAAAAATCTGGAAAATCAGGCGCGGCCCAAAAGCCCGGTTTCCAAGTTTGGACGAATAGTATACTGGGGGGGAAGGGGGGATGTCAAGCAAATTATGAAGAAACTGCGGGAGCTTATGCCCTTCACCCTCACCCCACAAGCTGGGAAGTTAAATATGGAGAGGGGCCGTTACGAAATCCGAGAGACCGGTCAGCAGCAATGCTGTCACCCCGTGCTTGACACGGGGCCCAGGAACCTTGTTTGTTAGACTAAATTCCTGGGCCCCGCATCAAGTGCGGGGTGACATTATTGACGTACGCGAGGTCGCAGCAATGGAGTACGCGGGGTTGCATCAATGGCGTACTCGGGATAAACCAATCTTTATATCTTACAGGTCTATGTCCTTGTAATCCCTAAGAAGTTCTGTCGCGTCGTTGTAGCGGGGGTGCTGGTTGGTGCCGACATTGGTCAGCAAGTAGACGCGGCTGTAGACCTTCTCTATGCCCGCCTTTTTGGACACGGCCTCGGTCGCGCTGGTGCCTACGGTCTGCTTCGTCATCCTGTTCGCGACGACCAGGTCTTCCTTGCCGTCCCCGTCCCAGTCCGTCGCGATAACGGTCGTGCAGCCGGGTAGCTTGAAATCGGCCTCGTTGACAAGGATTCTCTCCGGCGACGAGAAGACGGGGTTCGATTTGGTACCCGTGTTTATAAAACGGTAGACCCGGCCATCCGAGCTTCCGCATACTATGTCGAAAAGTCCGTTGACATAGTTCTTCGTGACGAACGGGGTGGAGAAGCCCTCCACCTTCACCTTCAGCTCTTTCTCTTCGTCGTCGAAGTGCGGGTGGCCCGGCTCGCCGTCGTTTATGAATACCTGTATACCCCCCTTGAAGTTGCCGAGTATGAGGTCCATCCTGCCGTCCCCGTCCCAGTCGGCCACCGCGGGTGCGGAGTACGAGCCGGAGTCCACGTCGCCCTTCTGGAGTTCCCTTCCCTCCTTGAACTTCGGAGACGAGTTGGTGCCGCTGTTGATGAACACCTCCACCGAGCCCTGGTGGTTGCCCATGATGACGTCTTTCAGGCCGTCCCCGTCCCAGTCCACGATGCACGGCATGGAGTTGCTGCCAGAGTCCACGTCTCCGTCCTGCACTTCCTCCCTGTCCTCGAAATCCGGGTGTTTGTTGCTGCCCTTGTTGATATATACGTTCAGCTCGCCGGAGGTCGTGCCCGATATTATGTCCTTGACCCCGTCCCCGTTCCAGTCGGTGAAGTCAAAGGGCGGTTTTTCCTCGGGCGCGGCTTCGGGCCTGGCGACGGGTGCGGGTGCTGCTTCCCGGGCCGCCGGGGCCGCATCCTCTTTGGCTTTTGCGGCCTCGCCGGACGGAGCGTTCATCTCCTGTATCTGCCGTTCGGAGACACCCGCCTTCCTGAGTAACTCGACCTCGTCGTCGGTCAGGGCGCCGTATACATTCGGGACCGATATTGCGAATAATATGGCTAAGAGTATGACGAGCCTATGCATAACGCCTCCTCTAATGAGCCCTCTCCCCCTGCCCCCTCCCCCACAGGTGGGGAGGGGAGGAAAAGGGGAGGGGGGATGTCACAGCTTACCCGTCCCGCTCTCGGTACCCTCTAAGTCCCCCCTTAAGTTAAGGGGGGACTTGGGGGTTATGTGAGACTTGAGGGGGGCTGATTACTTAGCTTTTCCGCCTCTTCTTCAGTTCCTTGTATACGTCGCCCGGCGCGACCCCGGACTCAGCCAGCGCGACGAGCGTGTGGAACCAGAGGTCGGCGGTCTCGTGTATCAACTGCTCCTTCGAGCCGTTCTTGGCGGCGATTACGACCTCGGACGCCTCCTCGCCGATCTTCTTCAGTATCCTGTCCCGTCCGTCCGCCATGAGCTTGCCGACGTAGGAGCCTTCCTTCGGGTTCGCCTTCCGGTCGAGTATGACGGCGTAGACCTTGTCCAGTATGTCGCTCCCGGAGTATACGTCGGATGCGTCGAACACCTGCACGCCCGCGTCCTTCGTGCCATCGGATTCCACCTTCGTAAAGAAGCAGCTCCTGTGGCCGGTGTGGCATGCGGCTGTCTTCTGGTCAACCTTGATGAGCAGGCAGTCGGCGTCGCAGTCGTAGAAGACCTCCTTCACGGCCTGCGTGTTGCCGGAGGTCTCGCCTTTCAGCCAGAGCTTCTGCCGCGACCGGCTCCAGTAGTGGCAGAGGCCGGTCTCGAGCGTTTTCTCGAACGACAGCCTGTTCATGAACGCCATCATCAGGACCTCGCCGTTTGCGTAGTCCTGTATGATTGCGGGTATGAGTCCGTTCTGGTCGAACTTCAACTGCGATACGTCGAACATGTCTTTTAAGTCCCGGCTTTCTTTTGGTACGTTTCTTTCACCTGAAAGAAACGTACGGTCTATAGTTTGTACCCGATTTTTCTCAGGAAGCCCTTCCTGTCGGCCACGTCCGCCGGCCCCTCGACGCCTTTCGGCGGGAAGCCGTCCACAACTCCCATCACGCCGCGCCCCTGTACCGTCTGGGCGACTATCACCTCGACCGGGTTCGCCGTCGCGCAGAAGACGCTTGCGACCTCCGGGCATGACTTTACCGCGTTCAGGACGTTTATCGGGAAGCAGTCCTTCATCACGATGCAGAAGAAGTGTCCGGAGGCGACATTCTTCACGTTCTCGATCGCGGCCGACTTGAGCGCATCGTCATTCCCCTCTGCCCGGATGAGGCATGGGCCGGAGGCCTCGGAAAACGCGACGCCGAACTTGGCGACGGGTACGTTCGTGACCATTATCTCGTAGAGGTCCTCGACGGACTTTATGAAGTGCGTCTGGCCGAGGATAATGTTGCAGTTTTCGGGGATTTTAATCGGTACGACATCAATGTCCATGAAGGGCCTCCCGCGATTTGTCATTCCGAGCAAAGCGAAGAATCTCGCCTTGATGAAACCCTTACAGCCTTACCGGCACGCCGCGTTATTACGCGAACTCCAGCCGCAGATCCTTGTCAAACACCTTGGCAAGCCGCTCCAATGTCTTTAGCGTGGGGTTGCTCTTGCCGGGCCTTTCAAGGCGCTGATAGGCCTGATACGAGATGCCGAGCACTTTGGCTATGTCTCCCTGGGTCAGCTTCCTGGTCTCCCGCAACCTTCTGAGTACTATCGGCACCGAGACCTCCGGTTCCGGCTCAATATAATAGACGCCCCTGCCCTTTAAGCTGGACGGCGCCGGGACCTTCAACTCCCTTTCAAAGATTGAGGCGAGGTATCCGGTCAGGGCCTCTTTGGCGTTGTGCTGCGCCTCCTCAAGGGTCCCGCCTTCGGTAAGGCAGCCCGGCAGGTCCGGGAACTCGACAAGGTATGTCTTGTCTTCCGAGATATGTTTTATTTTTGCCGGATAGCAAAGTATCATTTCAAACCTCCCTGCTTCATCAGGGCGTGCAGTAGACCTTTTCCCAGATCTTTATTTCCGTGGACGGGCACGGTCAATGTTTTCGTGCCATTTATAAGGATGTGGTGGCTGCCCTCGACCCTGTGCAATTGCCAGCCGTTTTCCTTCAGCAGTTTGATTAATTGTTTGCCCGTCATTGATTATTATACAACATATATGTTGTGTATGCAAGCGGGATTAAGGCGGAGATTGCCGCGTCGTCCCGCGCTGCGCGGGACTCCTCGCAATGACCTTAAAGGCGTACCGGCACGCCCTTGTCCCTCAAATACTCCTTCGCCTCTTTGATAGTATATTCCTTGTAATGGAATATAGAGGCGGCGAGCGCCGCATCCGCGCGTCCCTCGGTCAGTCCGTCGAAAATATGCTCGAGGTTACCCACGCCGCCGGACGCGATGACGGGTATCCCGACCGCCTCAGAGACCGCGCGTGTAAGCTCCAGGTCGTAGCCCGTCTTCTGCCCGTCCTGGTCCATGCTGGTGAGCAGCATCTCGCCCGCGCCGAACTCCTCCATCTTGACGGCCCATGCGACCGCGTCGATGTACGTCGGCTTCCGGCCCCCGTGCGTGAAGACCTCCCAGTGGATGCCGTTTTTGTCCAAGCCCTGCATGAAGAGCTGCTTCAGTTCCGGGTCCCTGCACCAGGGGAGCTTCTCGCTGACCTCGTTTATCTGCTCGGCGCGCACCGAGTCGGTCACCGGGACGGTGCGCTTCGCGTCTATCGCGACGACTATGCACTGGCTCCCGAACCGCTCGGAGGCGGCCTTGATGAAACGCGGGTCGTAGACCGCGGAGGTGTTAATCGAGACCTTGTCGCACCCGGCCTTCAGAAGTTCGCGTATGTCATCTACGGTCTTTATCCCGCCTCCCACGGTCAGCGGCATGAATACCTGCTCCGAGGTGCGTTTCACCACGTCGAGTATAATGCCGCGCTTCTCGTGCGATGCGGTGATGTCGAGGAAGGTAAGCTCGTCCGCGCCCTGCCCGTCGTATGCCTTTGCGACCTCGACGGGGTCGCCCGCGTCTCGCAGGTTGACGAAGCTGACTCCCTTTACGACCCTGCCGTCCTTGACGTCGAGGCAGGGGATGATTCTACGTGCAAGCATATAAGCCTCACTTTGGTTGCCCCTCACCCTGTAGTCCCTCTCCCGCGAGGAGAGGGACATATATAAATCCCCCTCGCCTTACGGGAGAGGGGGTAGGGGGTGAGGGCTTACTCCTTCGTCAGGGCTATCGCTTCTTTGAGGTCGAGCGTGCCGGCATATACCGCCTTGCCGGTGATGACGCCTTCCACCCCGAAGCGTTCAATCTCCATAATGGCCTTGATGTCGTTTAGGTCCTTCACGCCGCCTGATGCAATGATAGGCACGGCTACGTGGCTTGCGAGGTTCATCGTGGCCTCGATGTTGTGGCCGGTCATCATGCCGTCCCGGCTGATGTCCGTGTATATGATGGCGCGTACGCCCGCGTCCTCCATCTTCCTGGCGAGGTCGTCGGCCTTCACGGTCGAGACGCTGCCCCAGCCGCGCACTGCGACCAGGCCGTCTTTTGCGTCGATTCCTGCAACGACCTTGCCGGGGTGCTTCTTGCAAGCGAGCACCACCAGGCCCGGCACCTCGAGGGCGGCCGTCCCGAGTATGACCCTGGACACGCCGAGTCCTATCAGCCGGTCGATCGCGGGGAGGTCCCGTATCCCGCCGCCCACCTCTATCGGCACGCTGACGCAGGCGAGTATCCTCTTGATGGATTCGAGGTTCTTCGGCTCGCCCGCGAACGCGCCGTCCAGGTCCACGACGTGTATGAGTTCCGCGCCCTGCGACTCGAAGCTTAGCGCGGTCTCGCACGGGTTGTCCGAATATACCGTGGCGTCTTCCATCCTCCCCTGCAGCAGCCGTACACAGTTACCTTCCTTCAGGTCGATAGCAGGTATTATTATCATCTTAGTTCTCCAAACTTCTTCAGGATACTTAGCCCCATCTCCTGGCTCTTCTCGGGATGGAACTGCGTTGCGAACACGTTGTCCTTCCAGACTGACGAGACGAACTCGATACCGTAGTCCGTCGTGGTAGCCGCGACCGACAGGTCGGCGGGCGATACGTAATACGAGTGGACGAAGTAGAAAAACGCGCCGTCCGGCACGTCGGACAGGTGCGGGGCGCGCCTTTTTATGTTGACCCTGTTCCAGCCCATGTGGGGTATCTTGTAGATGCTCTCCTTGTTGTCCGGGACCTCGGCGGGGAAGCGCACCACCCTGCCCGGCAGTATTCCGAGGCCGGGGTGCACGCCGAACTCCTCGCCCTCTTCGAAGAGCAGTTGCAGCCCGAGGCAGATGCCCATGAACGGGCGGCCCGAGTCTATCGCCTTGTGTATAGTCTCGACGAGCCCAAGCTCATTTAAGTTCTTCATGCAGTCCGGAAACGCGCCGACGCCGGGCAGCACTACGCTATGCGCGTTCAGTATGGTCTTCGGGTCGGATGTGACTACCGCGTCGTGGCCGACCTGCTGAAAGCCCTTCTGTACGCTACGGAGGTTTCCCATCCCGTAATCAATTATCGCGATCATAGTGTCCTTATTAACCCCCCCCCATCAACCAAAAAGCTACCATAATCTGTCATTGCGAGCGAAGCGAAGCAATCTCCGGTTTACCTATCAATAAGTTCCGAGATTGCCGCGTCGCCTTCGGCTCCTCGCAATGACAAAATGGGCAGTTTGTCACCGGCACTGGATGGGGCTTTAACTATATCATCCCCTTCGTAGAGGGGACTCCCTTGTTTCTTGCGTCGATGATGGTCGCCGCGTCCATCGCGCGCGCGAATGCCTTGAACACCGCCTCGATGATGTGGTGCAGGTTGTCGCCGTACGGCACGTTAATGTGGAGCGTCACGCCCGCGTGGTCCGTGAACGCCTTGAAGAAGTCGTACGCAAGCTCTACGTCGAAGTCGCCGACCTTGCCCTTCGGCATCTTCACCTTGTAGACGAGGTTCGGACGGCCGGATATATCGACGACCGCCTCCGCGAGGGCCTCGTCCATCGGGACCTTAGCCATGCCGTAGCGGCGTATCCCCTTCATGTCGCCGAGCGACTGCTTGAAGGCCTGGCCGAGCACGATGCCGACGTCCTCGACCGTGTGGTGGTAGTCCACCTCGATGTCGCCCTTCGCCTGGACCGTGAGGTCGAACAGGCCGTGCTTCGCCGTCAGCGTGAGCATGTGGTCGAGGAACGGCACGGAGGTGTCCACCTTGCCCTTCCCTGTGCCGTCTATCCCGAGCGAGAGCTTTACCCTGGTCTCTGTCGTGTTTCGCTCCACCTTGGCATTGCGTGCCATGCGGCCTCCTTGTCCTTATTGCCCCCCACCCTTTAATCCCTCCCCCCGCAGGCGGGGGAGGGAAAAAACCTTTATCCCCTCCCCACCCGCGGGGGAGGGGCGGGGGTGGGGGCTTTCCGACTGTCGTTATACGTTAACCAAACCTCCAAGCGCCGCCATGAACTCTTCGTTCTCCTCCGGGGTGCCGACTGTCACCCTCAGGCAGTCCGCAAGCGGGCCCGGCGAGTCGAGGCTCCGTATCAGGATGCCCCGTTTCTTAAGCCCCTCGAATATCACCCTCGCGCCTTTGACCCGGAATAAAATGAAGTTAGTCTTCGACGGATATGCGGTAACGCCCGTCAAGCCGCTCAGGGCATTATAGAGCCTTTCCCGCTCTTTTACAATAAGTTCCACCTGGCTGTCAATAACAGACGCGTGTTTAAGGATTATTTCGGCCGCGGCCTGGGAGAGGCCGTTTAAGTTGTACGGAAGCCGCACCTTGTTGACCTCGGCCAGCACGTCCCGGCCAGCGGCCATTATCCCGACTCTTAAGCCCGCCATCCCGAACTTCGAGAGCGTCCTTAAGACTACCAGGTTCGGGTGCTCGTCAATTTTGTCGATGAACGTCTCGCCGGAGAAGCTGTGGTACGCCTCGTCCACGACGACTATCGCGCCGGAGCCCTCGATGAGGCGGCGCACCTTGTCGCGGTCGAAGAGGTTCCCGGTCGGGTTATTCGGGTATGCGATGAAGATGACTTTCGGCCGTTTCTCCATGAGGCGTCTGAGAGTCCCGTCGAAGTCGAGTTCGAAGCCCTCAGTCAGGGGCAGCTCCAAAATCTGCTGGCCGAGGGAGCGGGCTATTATGCCGTACATCGAGAACGTGGGTGTGGGGTAGGCGATTACGCCGGGCGAGCCGCCGAACGCGGAGATTATCATCCCGATTATCTCGTCCGAGCCGTTGCCGAGCAGGAGCCTGTCGGGTGATACGCCCATGTACCCGCCGATCGCCGCCTTCAGCGCGCGCGCATCGGGGTCCGGGTAGCGGTTAACCTGAATATCAGAAAGCGCCCGGCCAAGCTCCGCCCGCACCGCCTCCGGCAGGGTGTACGGGTTCTCCATCGCGTCCAGCTTGACGCGGATGCCAGTGAAGTCCTCGACCTCGTAAGCGCGGAGGGACGCGACTTCTTTTTTTACGAGCGGCTTGATATCCACGTTCAAAACCTTTGTTACTTTCTCTTTAGAAAAAGAGAAAGTAACCAAAGAGAAACCATAATTTAAGTCATGGCTTTCTTTTGGTCCTTTTCTTTCTCCTGAAAGAAAAGGACGGTTTACGGTATCACTTTATTCAGCGGGTACTCGACTATGCCCGACGCGCCTCTGCGCTTGAGTTTCGGGATCAGGTCGCGCACGAGCTTCTCGTCTATTATCACCTCGATGCTCACCCAGTTGGAGTCCTTGTGGTGGCTGACCGTCGGCGAGTGCATCGCGGGCAGGGTCTTCGTCACCTCGTCAAGCCTCCCCATCGGCAGGTTCATCTTGAGCCCTACCTTCTGCTCGGCCATCAGCGCGCCTTGCAGTAATATGTTGAGGCTCTCGAGCTTCTTCTTTATCCAGGCGTTCTTGTAAGACTCCTTGTTGGCGATGAGCCTCGTGGTGGACTCCAACATCACCTCGACTATGCGGAGCTTGTTCGCCCTGAGCGAGCTGCCGGTCTCGGTAAGCTCGACTATCGCGTCGGCCAGCCTCGGCGGCTTGACCTCGGTCGCGCCCCACGAGAACTCGACGTCGGCCTTCACGCCGCGCTTCTTGAGGAACCGCTTGGTGTAGCCGACGAGCTCGGTCGCCACACGCTTGCCGTTTAGGTCCTCGACCTTCTTGATGGGCGAGTCCTCCGGCACCGCGACGACCCACCTGACCGGCCTCATGCCCTCCTTGCCGTAGACAAGCTCGGAGACCTCAGTGACCTTCGCGCCCTGCTCCATTATCCAGTCGTAGCCGGTGAGGCCCGCGTCGAGTATCCCATCCTCGACGTAACGCGCCATCTCCTGCGCCCGGATGAGCATGCACTCTATCTCCGGGTCGTCTATGCCTGGGTAGTAAGAGCGGCTGCTGACCGAGATGTTGTAGCCCGCCTTCCTGAAAAGCTTCAGGGTCGCTTCCTGGAGGCTCCCCTTCGGGATGCCGAGACGAAGTATCATGTCCTATGAGTTCCTTTCGATTATGTAGGGGCCGTACCCATGTGTCGGCCCTTTTATATTCCGTCATTCCCGCGAAAGCGGGAATCCAGGTTTAAAACCTGGGCCCCGCATCAAGTGCGGGGTGACAATCTTTTTGGGTGGCGGCTCTACTTCAGTCTTATCTCCACCATCCGTCCGTGCGCCTCAAGGCCTTCCATCTTCGCAAGGCGGGTCACGGCCGGGGCTATCTCTTCGAGCGCTTCCTTCGTATACGAAAGTATGCTCGACTTCTTCACGAAGTCGTCCGTCGAAAGCGGCGAGAAAAACCTTGCCGTGCCGCCGGTCGGCAGGACGTGGTTCGGGCCTGCCGCGTAATCGCCCACGGCCTCCGGCGTGTAGTGTCCCATGAATATCGCGCCCGCGTTTTTTATAAGCGGCAGCATCTCGAACGGCCTGTGCACGGCAAGCTCAAGGTGCTCGGGCGCTATCCGGTCAGCAATCCTGGCCGCCTCGCTCAGGTCGTTCACCATTATAATAGCCCCGTAGTCCCTGAGCGACTTCTCGGCTATGGCACGCCGGGTGAGCGTCTTCACCTGACGGCCCAGCTCCTTCACGACTTCGGCGGCAAGCGCATCGTCGTTTGTCACGAGCACGGCAGACGCCATCTCGTCGTGTTCCGCCTGCGAGAGCATGTCGGCCACGACGAAGGCCGGACGCGCCGTCCTGTCGGCCACGACCAGTATCTCGCTCGGGCCCGCGACCATGTCGATGTCGACCGTGCCGAAGACGAGCCGCTTCGCCGTGGCTACGTATATATTTCCCGGCCCGACTATCTTGTCCACCTTCGGTATTGTCGCCGTGCCGAAGGCCATGGCCGCGACTGCCTGCGCCCCGCCGACCTTGTATATCTCGTCCACACCGGCGAGGTCCGCCGCGATGAGCACGTACGGGTTCAGCTTCCCCTTCGGCGCAGGCACGCACATGACGACCTTCGACACGCCCGCTACCTTGGCCGGGACCGCGTTCATCAGCACCGACGACGGGTACGCCGCCTTGCCGCCGGGCACGTATATCCCGACGGACTCCAGCGGCAGGACCCTCTGGCCGAGGAGCGCGCCGCCCTCTTCCTGCACGAACCATGACTGAGTCTTCTGACGCTCGTGGAAGTCCGCGATACGCCGTGCCGCGAGACGGAGCGCGTCTATGTCTGCCTCGTCCGCTCCGACGTACGCCTTCTCTATCTCGTCTGCCGAGACCTTCATCTTCCTGGGCGTCAACTTTACGCCGTCGAACTTTTCGGTATAGGCGAAAAGGGCCTTGTCCCCGTCTTTACGGACGGCCTTTATTATCTCCTTTACCTGACGCTCGACGCTGGCCGGGACTTCTCCCGCCCTGCCCTCGATCTTCTTGACGAAGGCGTCGAATCCCTTCTGGCCCGACTTAATTATTCGCATGATAAAGACCCTCAAAATGCCCAGTTACTTTCTTTTCGGGGTGAAAAGAAAGTAACCAAAGAAAAGCCGTGTTTTAAGTAATGGCTTTCTTTTGGGACTGCACATTACGGCGGCGAAGCCGCCGAAGATGAATGAGACCGCTTTCTCCTGAAAGAAAAGTACGGTCTGTTATTTTATCCCACCCGTTTGATGCGCGCGCCGAGCGCGAGGAACTTCTCTTCCACGTGCTCGTAGCCCCGGTCTATATGGTAGACGCGCGACAGCTCGGTCGTACCCTTCGCCGCGAGGCCCGCGATGATAAGAGACGCGCTCGCCCGGAGGTCGGTCGCCATCACAGGCGCCCCGAGCAGGCTCGGCACCCCGGCCACGACCGCCGCGTTCCCCTGCACCTTTATGTCCGCACCCATGCGCCTAAGCTCGGCTATGTGCATGAACCTGTTCTCGAAGACCGTCTCGGTGATTACCGAAAGCCCGTCCGCGATGCACATCATGGCCATGAACTGCGCCTGCATGTCGGTCGGAAATCCGGGGTACGGCAGGGTCTTCACGTCGACCGCGCGCGGCCTCCTGTGCGCCTTGAGCTTCAGCCAGTCCGGCCCCTGCTCGATCTCCATCCCGGTCTCCCGAAGCTTGCTTAAGAGCGCCTCCGAGTGCTGCGGACGGCAGTCCTTGATGGTGACGTCGCCGCCGGTTATCGCGCCCGCGACCAGGTACGTGCCGGTCTCTATCCTGTCCGGCATCACGGAGTGGCGCGCGGGTTTCAATTCATCCACACCCTCTATTTTTATCGTGTCCGTGCCCGCGCCCTTGATGTTCGCGCCCATCGCGTTCAAGTATTCCGCGAGGTCGTTTATCTCCGGCTCGCAGGCCGCGTTCTTAAGCACCGTCGTCCCGTCGGCCAGCGCCGCGGCCATCATCAGGTTCTCGGTGCCGGTCACGGTCTGGATGTCGAAGTATATCTTCGCGCCTTTCAGCCGCTTGGCCTTTGCGACGACGTAGCCGTGCTCTATCTCTACCTTCGCGCCCATCTTCTCGAGGCCCATCAGGTGCATGTTTATCGGCCTCGCGCCGATGGCGCAGCCGCCGGGCAGCGACACGCGCGCACGGCCGAGCCTTGCCACGAGCGGGCCCAGGACGAGCACGGACGCCCTCATCGTCTTTACGAGGTCGTAAGGCGCCTCGTCGTTGTCCAGCTTCGTGGAGTCGATGGTGCACGTCTTCTCGCCGAACTCGACCTTCGCGCCAAGCCTGCCCAGTAAGGCGCCCATCGTGGTCACGTCCTTCAAGTTAGGCACGTTGCCGAGGACGTTCTCGCCCGGCGCGAGCAGCGCCGCGCAGAGTATCGGTAGGGCGGCGTTCTTCGCCCCGCTTATGCTGACGTCCCCTTTAAGCCTCTTCCCGCCTTCGATGATTATGGATTGCAAATGCAAACCTCCTAATCCCCCTCATTCCCCCTTTGTCAAAGGGGGACGCCGGAGGCGGGGGGATTTCTGTCATTTTCTTTTTGCCACCAAGACCCGCTCTATCCCGGCGAAGTCTTTAATGAACCCGATATACTCAAGGGCCGCCTCAGCCTCGACGAGCGACCTGACGGAATCCGCCTGGCCCATGCCGATTTCAATCAGAAGCCAGCCGCCTGCCTTCAGATACACGGGCGACCTGTTAATCAACCACTTGATAAACTCAAGGCCGTCCGGCCCCCCGTCCAGCGCACCGATGGGCTCGTAGAGCACCTCCGGCTGCAGGCCGGGTATCTCGCCGGACGGTATGTACGGCGGGTTGGAAACAATTAAATCAAGCTTGCCTGAAAGTCCCTCCGATTCGAGCGGCCCGAACAGGTCGCCCAGCAGGAACTTCACGCGGCCGTCAACCCCGTGCGCCCTGGCGTTCTTGCCCGCGACTTCGAGCGCGAAGACCGAGCTGTCTACCGCGTAGACCTGCGCACCAGGGAGTCTCAAGGCCAGCGAGACCGCTATGCAGCCGCTTCCTGTTCCGAGGTCGGCAACCAGCGCGGCGGCGTTTTCTTTTAAATACCCCGCGCCTTCCTCGACCAGGATTTCAGTCTCGGGCCTCGGTATTAGAACGGCGGGCGTGACCGAAAAGGTCAGTCCGCAGAACTCGGCTTCGCCTGTAAGGTACTGCGACGGCTCGCGCGCGGCCCGCCTCCCGACCAGGCCGAGAAACGACCATGCGGCCTCGTCGCCCAGTTCTTCTTTCAGTCGCGCATACAAAGCCGCCCGGCCAGCCTTAAGCGAATGCGCGAGAAGCCCTTCGGCCTCGAGCCTCGCGTTTTCGACCCCGGCATCGCGCAGGGTGTTTTCCGCGTTCGTCAGGGCCTCGCCGAGCGTCACAGGTCTCTCATGCGTTCGGCGTTCGCGTTCGTGGTCAGGGCGTCTATCGTCTCCTCAATGGCGCCCTCCATTATATAGTCCAGCTTGTAAAGCGTCAGCCCTATCCGGTGGTCCGTCATCCGGTTCTGGGGGAAGTTGTACGTCCGGATGCGCTCGCTCCTGTCGCCCGTGCCGACCTGCGACTTCCGGTCCTGGGAACGCTCGGCATCCTGCTCCGCGGTAATCTTCTCGAGGAGCCTCGCCTGGAGCACCTTCATCGCCTTGGCCTTGTTCTTCAGCTGGGACCGCTCGTCCTGGCACGAGACCACAAGCCCCGATGGGATGTGGGTTATCCTGATAGCGGAGTATGTCGTGTTGACGCACTGGCCGCCGGGCCCGGACGCGCAGAATATGTCTATCCTCAGGTCCTTCTGGTCTATATGGACGTCGGCCTCCTCCGCCTCCGGCAGTACCGCGACCGTAGCCGCCGACGTGTGTATCCGTCCGGACGCCTCGGTGGCAGGCACCCTCTGGACCCGGTGCACCCCGCTTTCGTATTTCAGCCGGCTGTAGACGTTCTTGCCGGTTATGAGCGCGATGACCTCCTTGAACCCGCCGCCCGGAGTCGGGTTAGAGCTGATTATCTCGACCTTCCAGCGGTTCTTCTCGGCGTACTTCGTGTACATCCTGAAGAGGTCGCCCGCGAAGAGCGCGGCCTCGTCTCCGCCCGTCCCGGCGCGTATCTCGAGGAAGGTGTTCTTCTGGTCGTTCGGGTCCTTGGGTATGAGCAGGAGCTTCAGCTCCTCTTCAAGGACGGTCTTTTTGGCCTTCAGCTCCTCTAACTCGACCTGGGCAAGCTCACGGAAGTCAGGGTCGGTCTTGGGGTCAGCCAGCATCTCCTCGGTCTCGGCTATCTGGCGCGCGACCTCCTTGTACTCCCCGTACTTCTCGACCACGTCGGAGATCTCGGACTGTTCCTTCGAACAGCGCATGTACTCCTGCTGGTTCGAGATGACCTCCGGGTCGGACAGGAGCCTCACCAGTTCGTCGTATTTCTTTGTTACCGTTTCTAACTTCCCAAACACGTTGCTACCTCTTTTTCGGATTTCTCCATGGCCACCGCCTCGTTGAGGGCGTGTATGGCCACCTCGAGCTGGTCGTCAGACGGCTCCCTCGTCGTCAGCCTCTGGAGCCAAAGCCCCGGCGTGACCAGGGCCTTGATGAGCGGGTTCTCGACCCGCTTGGACGAAAACTTTATAAACTCGAACGACAGGCCGGCTATCAGCGGTATCAGCACAAGCCGTGAGAGCGCCTTCATGTAAAACGGCGCGCCCTTCGGTATGAACGAGAACACCAGTATGCTAAGCACCATAACGATTAGCAGAAAGCTCGTCCCGCAGCGCGGGTGCAGTGTGGAATAGCCCCTCGCCCGCTCGACCGTCAGATCGCCGCCCGTCTCGTACGCGTAAATCGCCTTGTGCTCCGCGCCGTGGTACTCGAAGACCCGCCTGATGTCCTTCATCCGTGATATGCCGAGGATGTACGCAAGGAACATCACTATCCTTATCACGCCGTCCACCAGGTTGAAGGCAAGCGAGCTCTGCTGGGTGACCGGCAGAACGTCCTTCATCAACTGTGTGAGCAGGAGCGGCAGGTAGAAAAACAGCAGGAGCCCCAAGCCCAGCGAGAAGGCCATCGTGAGCCCGAGCGCGAGGTCGGTCATCGGCTTCGACTTCTCCTTCGCGGCATCCGCCCCGCCCTTCTCTTTTTCCTCGTCCTCCAGGGCGCAGTTGGCCGAGAAGTTCAGTGCCTTCATCCCGAGCGCGAGCGCGGAGAAAAGCGTCACAGTGCCCCGGAGCACCGGCCACTTGAGGAACCTGAACCGGTCGGCAAGCAGGTTAAGCGGGTCCTTTTTGAGGACAATCTCGCCCGACTGCTTCCTGCAGGCGACGGTCATGCTCCTCGGCGCCCTCATCATCACGCCCTCGATTACCGCCTGCCCGCCTACGTTGATTGATCCCTGCATATGCTCCTTATTTCTTATTGCAAACTAATGCCTACAACAATAATTGTCATTCTGAGCGAAGCGAAGAATCTCGGTTTTTAATACTGAGATTGCCGCGTCGCTTACGCTCCTCGCAATGACAACACAAATAACCCGAGATCCTTCGGCCTACACACCGGGCCTCAGGATGACAATTGCCGACGCATCGTTCCCACCCGCAAAAGCAACAATAGGAAACCAGCATTGACACGCGCGGGTTTCCTATTGTTAAAAAACGAGGTATAGAGCGGCTAAACCTTTGTGCCGTACTTCTTCTTGAAACGCTCCACACGGCCTTCGGTGTCGATTATCTTCTGCTTGCCGGTGAAGAACGGGTGGCACTTCGAGCAGAGCTCGACCGAGATGTTCTTCCTTGTGGAACGGGTCTCGATTACCTCCCCGCATGCGCATTTTATCTGTACCAGCTCGTATTTCGGATGTATGCCTTCCTTCACTTTAAAACCCCTCCTTGAATCGAATGTGTCGGCCCCGGGACGCTTCCCGGTGGCCCTCAAAAGC
>Ga0334722_10001428_pt1 | contig 29884 bp, 23 predicted proteins | sample C3_bottom_MG_FD_207210 | JGI IMG/M metagenome (GOLD analysis project Ga0334722, IMG submission 207210) | Sediment microbial communities from Yellowstone Lake, YNP, Wyoming, USA - C3_bottom | ecosystem: Environmental > Aquatic > Freshwater > Lake > Sediment | place: USA: Wyoming | collected... | reverse complement strand
TCTTGATCTGTACTATTCTTCCCATAACGGCTCCTCTCTTGGTAATGGTTTTGTCCTCGAAAACGAAACGTTACCATTTTAGGAGCCGCTTCTCAAAATTTCAACTAACTATATCACTCTCTCGATTTGAACGCAACACCTTGAATATATCGCTTGATAATTTTGAATAGAGTTAAGTAATTTCATTATTCCATATATCTATAATATAATATATATACGAAAATGCGGACAAAAGGAAGTGAATATTCACCTTATATCCTGCAACATTATGCAATTGGAGTGATGCAAAATATTTTACGTCGAAAGTCACATTCTGGAAAAGACAGCCATTACACTATTATCGATCATGTATATTTCATGATATACTATGAAACAAATAATATACTTTTACCTCATGAACTAAATCGCTACTGAATGACTGTCCAGCAGTTAATAGAATCATGGAATCATATTGCCGTGGAGATGAATAATACTTATTGATCGGGTTGAGAATATATAGACCTGCTGCATGATGGAGTTTTTATGAAAATTATGATGGTCTACCCCAAACACCCTACAACTTTCTGGAGCTTCCAGTATGCGCTGAAATTTATTTCCAAAAAGGCGAGTCTGCCTCCGCTCGGGCTCCTGACAGTGGCGGCCATGCTGCCGGCTGAATGGGAACAACGACTTGTGGATATGAACGTGAGGCCTCTCAAGGATTCAGACATTCTCTGGGCCGATTACGTATTATTGAGCGCAATGTCCATCCAGAGGGAATCCGCTCAGGTTGTCATCTCCCGATGCAAAGAACTGGGAGTAAAGGTTATTGCCGGCGGCCCGCTTTTCACGGCCATTCCCGAGGAGTTCAGCGATGTCGACCATCTTATCCTGAACGAGGCGGAACTCACGCTCCCTTTATTCCTCGATGATCTGCGGAAGGGAACCTTAAAGGCCGTCTATTCTTCTCCGCGGTGGGCGGACCTGACTTCTACTCCCTCGCCTCGCTTTGAGCTCCTGGAGATGAATAAGTACGCCTCGATGAATATTCAGTATTCGAGGGGGTGTCCATTTGACTGCGAGTTCTGCAACATTACGGTGCTTTACGGCCGCACACCGAGGACCAAGGATGCGGCACAGGTGGTTGCCGAACTCGAGTCACTATATGCGCGGGGCTGGAGAAATAGTGTATTCATCGTTGACGATAACTTCATCGGTCATAAGGGAAAGCTCAAGAAGGAGGTGCTTCCCGCAATTATCGAGTGGATGGACAGGCACAATCACCCATTCACTCTCTACACAGAGGCGTCTATTAACCTGGCAGACGATGATGAATTGATGAGGCTTTTGGTGAAAGCAGGCTTTGACCAGGTTTTTATCGGCATCGAATCGCCGAATGAGGAAAGTCTCGCGGAATGCAGCAAGCTTCAGAATCGTAATCGCGATCTTATCGCCAATATAAAGAAAATCCAGCATGCGGGCCTCGAGGTCCAGGCAGGGTTTATCGTGGGATTCGACAAAGACCCGGTGACGATCTTCGAGAGATTGATCGCCTTTATCCAGGAAAGCGGGATCGCCACGGCGATGGTGGGACTTTTGAACGCGCCTACGGGCACCAGGCTCTATCACCGCTTAAAGCAGGAGGGGCGGCTCGTGAAGCACGCCACGGGGGACAATACCGACTTTTCGATCAACTTTGTTCCAAAGATGAACGCTGAGGAGCTTATGACGGGTTATTGGAAGATCCTCAGCACTATCTACGCGCCTAAGCAATACTATGCGCGCGTTAAGACGTTCCTGAAGACATACCATCCTGCGCGGACGCGAAGCGGTCCTCCCCGATTCAATTACATCATGGCCGGCATCAAGTCCGTAGTGCGACTCGGCATCATAGGCAAGGAGCGGTTACAGTATTGGAAGCTCTTTTTCTGGTCCCTGTTCCGGAAGCCGCGGCTCTTTCCCCTCGCCATCACTCTCTCGATTTACGGGCACCATTTCCGCAAAGTCTTCATTAAGCATGAGAAAGACTTGCGCACGGGATAGCGGAGAGAGGCGCATCGCGATAATCCCTCGTTTATTGTTGATATTTTCCCCGCCGAAAAAAATCGGAATTCCTCCGCGCTTCTTTGACACCTGATGCCACTTGTGATAATTTCTTAACATGCAGGATCGCCGACATTCAGAGCCCGAGTCAGCCGGCATAGGGGAGTCGCGTCTGGCACAAGATATTGATGCCATGAGCCGGAAACTGTCGGAGTTCACTCCCTCGGAAATGGATTCGCTGAGGTCAATGAGCAACCTTGGCGCGGAAACCGACATCACTCATTCATCGGTCCGTCTTCTGATTGCCCTCCTCCAGCTTCTCGAAGCCCCGCATGCGCCGCTCCTGGATGATAAAACATTGAATCTGTTTTCGAGGATAGTCGATCAGCTTGAGAATTATTTGCCGCTTCTGGTCAACCGTCGGGACTACCTTCCGGCTTCACAGGTGCTGAGCGCGCTGCGGAGGCCTATGGCGCCGGGGTTCAGTCCCCGGATCTCCGCGGCTATGAAGAAGGCGGCCGACCGAAGCATGATCGCGCGCCTGGTTGACGAACTCCGCATGTTTGCCGGAGATTCTCCTGAGTACCAGGTTGTTTATTCATACCTTTCCATGATTGAGGGTGAGGTGACGCCGATTCTCCTTGAGCTGCTGGCGACCGAGGAGGACCGATCGGTCAGGACGCTCCTCTCACGGATACTGAAGGATCTTGGTAAAAACCAGATTGCGCTGATCGGGGAGCGGCTGTCTGACGAGCGCTGGTATTTCGTCCGTAACATTGTCGCCATTCTGGGAGAGAGCAAAAATGAAGAGGTGGTCTCTTATCTGGAGAAGGTTGCGCGTCATAAAAATTTCCAGATAAGGCATGAGGTGGTCAAAGCACTTGTTGCCATCGAGGGAAGAAAATCCGCCGACCTTATGGCCACATTCCTGCATGATGATGATATCGACATCCGTTTCATGGCCATTCGCGGCATGGGGGCCCAGGCCAAGGCGGGGGAAGGGGGAGAACGGGCGCTCATTCACTATTTAAGGGGCGTCCGGGAAACGGAGGCAAATACGGAATTGAAAAAAGAGGCTATTGAATCTCTCGGCAGGATCGGCGGTACGGAAGCTTCGCGGTTTCTTGCCGGTTATTTGAAGAGACGATGGTGGAAATCCCGGAAGCCGCAGGAAGAGGTTCGTGCTGCTGCGGAACAAGCCATCCGGGAAATAGAGAGGAGGCGGAACGGTGAAGGAAGGGTATAGTGCCGGGCCGTATGAAATGCATCCATCTTTTTCCCAACGCCATCAGCTTGTGCTGACTGCGCAGAAGGCGTTCCTGCAATTTTCGAATCTATTCAGCCTCGCCGCAACGTATCACCGTGCGCATCCGTCTTTGCTGAGTTCCGCGGAACAACTGTTGCTTACGCTGGAGGAACTGATTTCGATGCGGAGTGCCGCGCCGTATTCAATGGTCGCCGGAGAGCTTTTTTTTGAGACCTTCTCCGTGCCGCTTGAGGAAAACCTTTCGATGATGATCGAGAACATCGTTCGAAGTGACGTCGGCGGCATCACGTTCCAGCCCGGCCTGAGCCGTGGAGAACTCGTATCGTTCGCTTATCTGCTGCAACGCTATCAGCTTCATGCATCGTCTGAGTCCGAAATGGAAGCGATCCTTCTTAAGGAGGGGATAAGCCATATTACCCTTCAACGTGTTTATTCTCAAGATGGGCTTAGAGACGACTCATGGGAGAATGAAAAACGGAAAGCCTTCGGTTTATACTGCGAAGCAGCGGTTTTGGTGAAGGAAATCTTTCACACGCTCCAATCGGAAAAGACCTTCAATATAGTGAAGACGCAAGCTGTTCTGAACGCGATGGTTGAGAATATCATCGATAACCCCGATGCCCTGATTGGCCTGACCGGCATCAGGATGAACGACGATCATCTTATTGCCCACCCGGTGAATGTTGCGATCCTCGCCATCGGTCTGGGGTCATTTCTCTCCCTTAACAGGCGCCAGCTTGCAGTCCTTGGCTTGTCCGGCCTGCTGCACGACATCGGCAGTGTGAATATCCCGCCGGAAATCGTGAGTAAGCCGGGCCATCTCACCGAAGGGGAACGTGAGGTCGTGAAGCGCGTCTCCGCGGATGGCGCCTTGATGCTTTTGGGTATGCCGGGCGTCAGCCCGCTTGTGATGGTTGCCGCCTTTGAACAGTATTTGAACCATGATATTACCGGGGACCCGCCGGCCGGAACTATTTCCCGGCAGCATCCCTTTTCCCGGATAGTCGCCATTTCCGACGTCTATGACGCCATGACATCGCTGCGGATATATTCCCGCATTCAGACGACGCCCGATGAGGTGGTCAGGATCCTGATCAATAAGAGAGATGATGCCTTCGACCCCGCGCTTGTGAAGGCTTTTGCGAACATGGCAGGGATCTTTCCGATCGGCACGCTTTTGCTTCTCAACACCGGTGAGAGAGGCCTGGTCATTCACCAGACAAGGGACCTGTTACGGCCAAGGGTGCTTCTCCTGAAGACCTTTGACGGCAAGGAGAAGGACGAGGTGAATCTGCTCGACAGGGAGGCGGGGAAGTTCAAGCGATCGGTCGTTGCCACGATCGACCCGAATGTTATGAAGGTGAGCCTGAAACAATATTTTGCTCAGCCGTTGAGCCCCTGATGTCATCAAATCAGCGCTTCGCAAGGTAAATATTCGTTCTTTTTTCGACCTTGTCCCCGGTAATTGACACGGACATTTCTCCGCCCCAGTGAGACCTTCATTTTATTGACAAACCATACTATTTCTTGTATCTTGTGGCAGTGATTTTTTCGTGGTCTTTCCATCGGGAAGTCGCACAGGCTGACGAAAAAGCAACAGCAGCGTTGATATCAGGATACCGCTTCATGCGTCAGGGGCCTGGTTGAATAGCGGAGCCAAGGTTTGATACCGATACGCGATATTAATCCCACGGAGCGCTTCCCGGTTGTGACGGTGCTGCTCATCGGTATGAACAGTGTCGTATTCCTCTACGAGGCGCTGCTTGACACGCAGACCGAAGAGTTATTCGTGGCTTCGTTTGCGCTTGTGCCCGCGAAACTGTTTGCGCATAATGGGGGGACAGGCGGTACGGCATACGCCGGTCTTACCATGGTTACCTCCATGTTCCTGCACGGCGGACTCTTCCACCTCGCCGGCAATATGCTCTACCTCTGGATATTCGGCAACAATGTGGAAGATGCAATGGGACGCATGCGGTTCGTGGTTTTTTACCTGCTCTGCGGTCTCATTGCGGCGTACAGCCATGCGTTGGCAAACGCTGCATCGCTCATTCCCATGATCGGGGCGAGCGGAGCCGTGTCCGGTGTGCTGGGCGCATATCTGTTATTGTATCCGCGCGCAAAGGTCGTCACCCTCATGGCCCTGGGGTTTTACATCAGGACGGTCGAAGTGCCCGCCATGTTTGTTTTGGGGTTCTGGTTCGTCATCCAGTTCCTGAATGCGTTTCTCCACACGGGCGCCGGTGGAGGAGTTGCGTGGTACGCTCATGTCGGAGGGTTTATTTCCGGCATCCTGATGATCGGCCTGTTTAAAAGAAAGGACGTGCCTTTCGTAGGCGGAAGGAGATATCGCGGCGTATGATTGTTCCGTGCGAGTGTGGCGCAAAGCTGAAGATCGACGATGCGAAGATCAGCGATAAGGGCGTTAAAGTCAGATGTCCCCGCTGCGGCAATGTCCTGTCGGTTCAGAAGCCGGGTGCGGCGCCTGCCGGATTTTCAGGATTCGCTTTACCCCTGCCGTCAGCGCTTCCGAAGCTACAGGGGCCGCTGGTTCTGGTGGCGCACGACAGCGATGTCGTCAGGGGTATGATCCGCGACGTGCTGCTTGAGGAGGGTTTTTCCGTTGAAAGCGCCGCGGACGGGGTCGAAGCGCTGAATAAGGCGACTGAGATAAAACCACAGGCCATGGTGCTCGACGTGGGTCTTTCCGGGATATATGGCTTCGAGCTGTGTGAGAGGCTTAAGGGAAACCAGGAAACGAAGGGGATCAAGATCATACTCCTTGCTTCCGTGTACGATATGACAAGGTATAAACGAAAGCCGGTCAACCTCTATGGAGCTGATGACTATATCGAAAAGCATCATATTCCCGACACTCTTGCGCTCAAGATTCGCAAGCTGATTTCCCCTGAAGAATTTACGCCGCCTGTTTCGGAAGTGAAATCTACGCCTCTTCATGATCTTCCCGAAATGTCCCGACCTCCGGAGCGGGAGTTCGAGCCGTCGCTGCTCGGGTCCGAAAGTCAATCAAACGTGGAAGGCGAAGCCGCCGGACCGACGGCCGCTCAGTCCGTGGCTCGGAAATCGTCCCTTACGTCCGGTCTCGAAAGTTCGGCGATCATACCTGAGAGCTTCAGTCTTGACGCGTCTATTTTTCAGAAGGAGGAGTGCGACATCCCCCGGGTCGATGAGGCGGACCCGAAGGCCGTGGAGAAGGCCCGGCGTTTCGCCAGGATCATCGTGTCGGACATCGCCCTGTACAATCAGCAAACCGTGATCGAGGGGCTTAAAAACGGCACCTTCTACGAGCTTTTGAAAAACGATGTAGACGAAGGCCGGGAGCTTTTTGAGAAGCGCGTGCCTCCTGTGATCCGGGCGCAGAAGGATTATTATCAGGAAGCCTTTGATAATTTTATTCACGCTCAGAATAACAATGTTCGTTGACATACGGACATAGATAGTATAATATGCGGCTCTGTCGGGGCGTAGCGCAGCCTGGTAGCGCACTTGGTTCGGGACCAAGGGGTCGGAGGTTCAAATCCTCTCGCCCCGACCATTTTTTATCCCGTAAGGTTGTTCATTGTTGTGGCAATGAAACGATTATGGCTTTATTTTGTTCCCTTTTGAAGAGGTGTTAATGAGTGAGAGGGAAAGACCAGTAGACGATCTGATGAGCGCGGAGCCTTTTAACGAGGAAACCGAGGAAAAGGATGCGGAAGAAAAAGTAAGCAGCAGCGGCAGTGATTCGGACGGCGGTTCAGCCCATAAGGGCCTGGACGCCATCAAATACTACCTCAAGGAAATCAGAAAGACCCCCCTCCTTACCTTTGAACAGGAACAGGAACTGGCAAAGAAAATCGCAAAGGGCGATCAGGCCGCGCGCGCCAAGATGATCGAGTCCAACCTCCGGCTTGTCGTGGCAATCGGGAAAAAATATATCAACCGGGGACTGCAATTCTCGGACATCATCGAAGAGGGCAATCTCGGCCTGATCAGGGCCGTGGAAAAGTTCCAGTACGAGCGGGGGTTCAAGTTCAGCACCTATGCCTCATGGTGGATCAAGCAGTCCATTGAACGGGCGATCGTCAACCAGACGAGGACCATCCGTCTGCCGGTGCACATAGCCGAGATCGTCAATTCGTACATGCGCGCCGTCCGGCAACTGACCCAAGCGCTCGGACGCGACCCGCAGATCGAAGAAATCGCAAAAAAGATGAAGGTCACTGTTGACAAGGTGAGGAGCATTTCCCAGGTGGTGCGGGAAACGTACTCTCTTGACATGCTTATCGGCGACCAGGAAGAAGATACGCTCAAGGACATTCTCCAGGACAACAATGCCCTGTCCCCGGCGAGTTTTTCGGATGATATCCGGAGGCGGGAGCACATAGATGAATGGCTCCAGCAGCTTTCGGTGAGCGAGAAAAAGGTCGTCGAGATGCGGTTTGGCCTGAACGACGGAGAGCCGCGGACCCTGGATAATATCGGCAAGGAGTTCGGGATCACGAGGGAGCGGGTCAGGCAGATCGAGACCCAGGCGCTCAACAAACTCCGGGTAATCACCAAGCGGAAGAAGATAGATTTAGAGGGAATGCTTTAAGAATTTACGATTGCAGATTTTAGATTTGAGATCGTCAATCCGCAATCCGAAATCGTCAATCGGAACGCCCCTGTAGCTCAGGTGGATAGAGCAACGGTTTCCTAAACCGTGTGCCGGGTGTTCGAATCACCCCAGGGGCACCATATTATTCAATGAAAAGCAGTGTCGTCGATAGGATCGAATCCCTTCTGGATCGCGTCGAAGCGCTCCATTCTGAAATGTCCGTCCTTCAATTCGAGGCGGCATAATCCGGCTTTTGCCGAGCAACTACCGCTTTCATTGGTTTGCGAACACGGTACCGCTCTTTTTATATTCCGTTCATGATTTTCACTCTATGGATTTGTCTTTGATGACTTTTAAGTCTTTTGCAAAGCTATCCCTGAATTCGGTTCTCATTATTTGCCCTCAAGAATTTTGAAGACAGCGGAACGGCTGGTCGGTTTGCCGACCGCTTTACAGATCATCTCAGAAAGCATAAAGATGTGCCCGAGATAACCCGGAGTCAAAAGTTACTGAAGTAGCAAAACGTGAACCTATAGGTTTCTCTTGTAGTGGATACGGCTTTAGGTTTTCTAAAGCTGTAATTTTGCCAATATACCCTTAATATACCCCATTTTCCCGCTGGACTTCCGTATAAAACGCCTATATACTCGCACCTGGATCGTACACGGAGAAGTGTTTTCGTATAAACAAGGTCGGGGTGCAATCGACGGTATTGAATGGCGCGCCGGGGGTTATTCCCGGCGAAACTCAAACAGGGAGGACCAGCGTAATGAAGCGGATGAATAGTGCGGCAGATACGAGGCGTTTGTTTTTCTTTTTTATCGTTGTGGTGTGTTTATCGTCGGGACTTATTTATCCGATATCCACGAGGAATGCCTTCGCTTCGGACATTATCGTGTCTGATCCGACCGAGACCGGCGATCCCGGCGTCAGCATGGAGCCGGCCGGCGTAACCTCAGGCACGGGAACGCACTTCGAAGTGACGAACAGCTCGTATAGAAACGTCACTCTCGACAGCTCCGAAACCGTCACCGTGCGCATAGACTCCATTCCAAACGTGGTAACGATCCATCTCGAGCCGTCTGCCGAAACAGCCTCCGCGAGAATAAGCCTCGGCGGGTTCCTGCCCCTGACAACTTATTATAAATACGATAACAATTATCACAATTTAGATATCTTTACTACCGACGACACAGGTCGATATACTTACGAGCAGGACCTGGCAGCGAGGCATATTATCTTCATTCAGACCAGGCACAGCACAAAATTTATTCAGGACAACGCCACGGGCGGGGACTGCGCCTCAATCGGGATGTGGGACGCGGCGACAAAGACCTGCACTCTTAACGTCGATCTAAACGAAACCGTGGAAATCGACAGCAATAATGTCATTCTGGACGGCAATGGTCATGTGATAAAGGGTCCGGATGTGGAAAGTAATGGATATTTTGTTATGCAAAACGGGGTTTATCTCGGTAATGTGAGTGGAACGACTATCAAGAGATTGACCATATCGGATTTTTCCAATTGTGTCGAACTATCGGGGGGGGCATACAACACCATAAGCGATACCAATATGTCGCGATGTAGTAGAGCAATTGATATGGGGTATGCTGATCATACTACTGTAATGACTAATACTATCACGAATGGTCTAAATCGCACTTATTTCGGTTCTGCTGGAATTATCATTGATTCCCATTATAATATCATAACCGGAAATATAATTTCTGATCGTGATACAGGTATTTACATTTATCGGGGTGGAAACGATATTACGAATAATACTATACTTAATGCTTCACAGGGGATATACCTCTTTCAGTATCCTTGGGAACCTTGGGACCCCGGAAGCAGCGTGATCGGCAATACGATATCCGGCGGCATCAATGGAATAATCGTCGACGGTGCATTGAACGTGCTTCGAGATAATATTGTCCAGGACAATGATAAATACGATATATTTTTTGGGGCGGGGGGGTATCCCACTAATTCGGCAGCGGGCGTAACAATTCATAACATCATCGCTTCATCGGTTTGCGACAATATCGTCGAAAACAATGTCGGCTCCGGCGGCTTGCCTATTAAATACTTCAATACGGCTGTGAACCTTCAGAATGAAACGCTTTCGGAGCTCATACTTTGCGGCGCTAACGGTTCTACCATCACAAACGTTACCATCAAAGGATCGGATACGTTGAATAATAATGGTATGCTGGTTCTCTTAACGGATAACGCGAATATTTCCAACATTTCATCGTCAGACAATCGTGTTGGGATTTATTTATACTCAACGACGAATACTATCGTTCAGAATTGCCTCCTGCAAAATAATCTTTCCGGCATTGGACTTACGGGGCGCAGTCAAAACAATTTGATCAAAGCCAACACGGTCCACAGTACAATGAAGATAGCTAACTCTTATGCCTATGATGAAGTGTATACGTATGGACCGACCAATAATATAATAACCGAAAATGTCTTTTCAGGCTACTATGCGGGCATTTTCGTATATTCCTCCGCGTATGAGACATTCAGGAACAATACGATCAGCGACAACACGTATGGGTTTTTGTTGCCAAACAAGGATTCTTATCATCAATTTTACAACAACAATTTTGTAAATAATGATGTTCCAGGAATTGTCTCTGCCCGATCTTCCGTGGTTGGGAATATTTTTAACCTGCCTCTGCCCATTGGAGGAAATTATTGGAGTAATTTCAATTCTCCCGCGCAGGGATGTTCTGATGCGAACAGCGATGGCTTCTGCGATTCTCCATTGGTATTCACCGGAACAGCCGATAATTATCCGTGGACAAACCAGGCGGGCTGGGCAGCGCTTTATGATTCCGTTCCGCCGACGATGACGAGATCGATCACGGGTATTGGCGGCAACGGCTCATGGTACCGATCTGATGTCCAGGTATCGTTGACCGCAAGCGACAATGCCGACGGCTCCGGCGTCAGGGAGATTCATTACAGCGTGGATAGTGGCGCGGAAACCGTGGTCAGTGGTTCATCCGCTGCGATCTCCCTGACCGGGGAGGGAATGCATGTGCTCACCTATTCCGCCGTTGATAACGCTGGAAATAATAACGCCCCGCAGAGCGCGTCGATAAATATCGACAAGACGTTTCCCTCCGTAAGCATTACGGGCCTTGTCGACGGAGCAACGTATGCCGCGAATGCCGTGCCTGTTTCCGGATATGTTGCGACGGACAATATTTCCGGCATAGTAAATCAGAACGCGGTCCTGACGGGCGGAAACTCGGACGGTTCCGGGAAGTTCACCTATACGGCCACGGCCACGGATTATGCCGGCAACACGAGCAGCGCGTCGGCGACATATACGGTTTACCTTGTGGTCCCTGTTGCAAACGCGGGTCCGGACCAGATTATCGCATGTCCCGCTACCCCTGAAGTGTCCGTCACTCTTGACGGCTCGCACTCCTACGACCCGAACGCGGACCCGCTCACCTACACCTGGACCTGGCCCGGCGGAACAGCCTCGGGGGCGAATCCCGCTATAACACTCCGGACAGGCGCGACGACCATAACCCTTACGGTCAGCGATCCCGGTGGGAACATGGCATCCGACACGGTCGTTGTCACTGTCGGCGATACCCTGCCGCCGACAATGTCCCCCTCGCTCATCGGCGTCCAGGGGGACAATGGCTGGTACACGTCGGACGTCACGGTAAACCTCCAGGCAACCGACAGTTGCACCGGCGTCAAGGAAATCCATTACTTTGTGGACAACGGCGCCGAGCGGACCGTGACCGCGGCCGCGGTTTCGTTTGTGATCACCGAGGACGGCGCTCACACTGTAACCTACTGGGCCGTTGACAACGCAGGAAACGGCGGTGCTCATATTACGACCCAACCGATCATCAAGTCGTATGCTCCTCCTCCGGGTGGTGGCACGGGAGGCGGTTCAGACGGCGGTTCAGGTGGAGGAACGGGCGGCAGCACGTATTATTATTCCACGTGCGTGAACGTCAGCTTGCAGGTAACCGGTGGAGTCACTCAGTACAGTACTGACAACGGCGCTACCTGGCACCCATACACAGGCGCGTTCAGCATTTGTGAGACGACCACGGTTTTGTACGGCAACGTGTCCCAGTCCCAGACCATTACTGTCAACATCGACACGACCAAGCCGGTATTGACGCTCTCCACGTTGGCGGACGGCAGCTTGACGAACAACGCGATTTTGAATGTGGCCGGGACGGTCACTGATAATATCGGCGTTGCGTCTCTCACCGTCAATGGCGCATCAGTTACGGTGGGCGAGGGCGGGTCCTTCAGCCATGCGGTCCAGCTTGTTCCCGGGCCGAATACGATAACCGCAATGGCGTTCGATTATGCTGGAAATATCGCCACGGACGTACGGACCGTCACCCTTGACCAGAACGCGGCAGAGATCACGATTACAAACCCCGCAGACAACAGCCTAACGAACACAGCGGATTTGATCATTTCCGGCAGCGTGGACAAGACCGCGAACGTAAGCGTGCAGGTGAACGGCGGGCCTATCATTGCCGCGATTATGAACGGCAACGCCTTCAGCGCCGCGCTTACTCTTGCCTATGGCACTAACACAATATTGGTCACGGCAACGGACCAGGCGGGGAATACGAGCACGGCCAAGCGCACGGTCACCATGGTATACGATTTCAGCGGATTCCTTGCGCCCGTCAATCTCGGCAAGCCGTTTAAGCTCGGGAGCACTATCCCCGTTAAATTCCAGCTTACGGACTCGACTGGGAGCTTCATCTCGTTTGCGAATGCCACGCTTTTGGTCCAGAAGTATTCAGACGACCTGCCGGCAGGCGACCCTATCGAGGCCCTTTCAACGAGTGGAGCGGACACGGGGAACGTTTTCCGGTACGACACAGAAACCAACCAGTACGTCTTCAACCTGAGCACCAGTGGCCTGTCCCAAGGGACTTGTCAGATCAGGGCCTCGCTTGACGACGGCTCTGTGAAGACAGCATTTGTGTCTTTGAAGAGTAATTGATTTCCTGAAGCATTCTTCTTGCGCCGGAGAACTTGTTCCTCATCGGTCAGAAAAACAATGTATGTTGTATTATCGGCCGGCGCGGGTTTTGTATTCCCGCGCCGGTTTATTTAAAAATCCGAAACATCTTAGATATAATGATTGACAGTTGAGGAGGTTGCATCATGAAAACTCGTGTTCAGAAATGGGGCAACAGTCTTGCGTTACGAATCCCAAAGTCCTTTGCGACGGAAGCAGGTTTGCTGAAGGATGCATCCGTTGATGTATCTCTCGCCAATGGGAAACTTATTGTCGTACCTATTGATAAACCCGGCGTGACCCGCAAGAAACTCCTGGCGCAAGTAACTGCGGACAATCTTCATCACGAGGTTGACAGCGGTTCTGCCGTCGGGATTGAAGCATGGTAGACCCAAAACCATATGTACCCAAACGTGGGGATGGGGTTTGGATTTCTTTGAACCCTCAAGCAGGTCACGAACTATCGGGTCGCCGTCCAGCAGTGATTCTTTCGCCGAAGCCCTAAGATCCTTGGGGGTCGAATCTCAGATATTGACAAAGCACTCGCTGATTTGATTTATGGTTTAATTGTGATTGTTTTTTCCCGTTGCCCCGCTTTATCATCTTTCGGGAGCCAGCGTGACGCGAAATTATACGAAGTAATTTGGGGCCTCTTTATATAGCATAGAGATGACAACAGAAAACAAACGAAAGTTCATATGCGATAAGGCGAAACAGTCCAGTATCCCTGATAACGAGAAAATACTGTGGTCTATCCACGCGGTCCGCAAACTCAGGGTTGAGGGCTTGAGAAAGTCAGCGGTCGAGGCTTCGCTCAGGTCATGCGAGTTGATAGAGGACTACCATACGGAAGGAAGGCCGCTCCCTGATTGTCTCGTGCTGGGATTCATGAGCGGCGAACCAATTCACATTGTTGTTGCAATAGACGAAGAAAATGATAGAATATTGATAGTAACGGTATACAGGCCGTTGCCCGAGAGGTGGAAAAATGACTGGAAACGCAGGAAGAAGAGAATTTAAACGCTGTCCGCTCTGCGGTGGCGAGATGAAGGACGGTATGACCACGATCCCATTTATGCTGGGGGAGCGCGTGACGGTAATCAAGAACGTACCCGCTGAAATCTGCTCTGATTGCGGTGAAGCATACATGAAAAGCAGTGTCGTCGATAGGATCGAATCCCTTCTGGATCGCGTCGAAGCGCTCCATTCTGAAATGTCCGTTCTTCAATTCGAGGCGGCATAATCCGGCCTTTGCCGAGCAACTACCGCTTTCATTGGTTTGCGAACACGGTACCTCTCTTTTTCTATTCCGTTCATGATTTTCACTCTTAGCATATCCACATATCCGCCACATATCCCGGTCGGACCAAGACAGCCGACTGAAATACTTGGTATATGATGAAATAAGTGCCCTGATAGAAGCCTTAGAATGTTTTTTTTACCGACCAATTGGACTATCTAAGAAATAGCAGGAAAGGGAACAATGCCCAGAGCAAACCGGCATTACATACCCTGGGTATGCTCGGCACATCACCCATCGATGTTATAAGCAAGAATTCCTTATGAAACCACAGGGCGCAGAGGAATACAGTGGAAAATGCTGAAATGCGCAGAGCTTGATTTATTAATAGGATGCTCTGTGGTCTCTGTGGTTAGATTTTGACAATACGAACTGCTCAGACAGGATCAAATATGATGCGTGATGATTCGGACTTGATTAAGCAAACACTCGACATTTTTCACGACGGCTTTTCCTGAGCCCAGGCCGTACTTTCCACATACGGACAACGGTTCGGTCTGGACCGTGAAACAGCGCTCAAGGTTGCGGGAACGTTCGGCGCGGGCATGGCAAGGACCGGCGGGACCTGCGGAGCTGTGACCGGGGCCTTGATGGTCATCGGGCTCAAACACGCCAAGATGCGGCGGGACGATGATGGTGAGAGGGAACGCGCTTACGCCCTTGCGCGGGAGTTCATGGAAGCCTTCAGGGGAAAAAACCGGTCGCTCCTGTGCCGGGAGCTTTTGGGTGTTGATGTAAGCACGCCGTCAGGCATGGCAACCGTGCGGGAGAAAAACCTCTTTGCGACGGTCTGCCCTCTGTTCGTAAAGGACGCGGCGGAGCTCCTTGAAAAGCTCGTAATGGATTAGTTGGCAGGTCGGGTAGAGCAACGCTAAATCCGATAAATGCCGTTGGGTTGCTCTGCGCTTAACCCAACCACAACCAGTGAACTAATTCGCTCGCCGAAAATGCGCTTGACACCTGTCACGTGACGCGTTACAATTGCACAGTGATCAAGACATTCAAAGACAAGCATGCGCAGCTCTTCTATACAACCGGTAAATCGAAGAAGCTGCCTGCCGATCTGCTTCAGCGAGCCAGAAGACGGCTTGAATATATTGACCTTGCAACTTGTCTTGACGATTTAAAGATACCGCCCAGCAACCGTTTGCACGCATTAACGCGGGACCGCGCAGGGCAGCATTCAATTTCAATCAATGATCAATGGCGTATCTGTTTCAGGTTTGATAATGGAGACGCGTACGACGTTGAAATCACGGATTATCACTAATAGGAGTGACATGACGATCAAAAATTCCGGCATAAGAATGGCAAGTCCTATCCACCCGGGAGAAATGCTGCGTGAGGATTTCCTGCCCGATTACAGCATGACCCCCCCGGCTTTTGCGGCTGCGCTCGGTGTATCGCGCCAGACGGTTAATGAACTGTTAAATGAAAGACGGGCAGTTACTCCCGTAATGGCTTTGAGTTTGTCGCGGCTTTTCGGGAATACGCCCCAGTTCTGGCTGAATGCCCAGGCTGCCGTTGATCTGTGGGAAGCGAGAAAAAGCAGTAAAGCCAAACTATCCCGAATCCGCCCACTGTCCGCAGCGTAACCCTTTATCCTAAAAAGAGCAGTTGGACACTGAAGAATCGGATTAACATATTTTAACAAACCGGTCCGATACGGACTTGCCCCCTGCGGGGGCAGCCGCTCACCGGCGGTGTTAGGCCGCTAATGAAAGTTTTGTTCAATCAATGCCCTGGAGGAATCGATGCAAAAATTTATGCTCTATGCTGTTGCGATTCTGCTCGCATCCTGTGCTCCGGCACCCAGGTCGGTTGGCGAGTTTCGTGAGGCGATGCGTGGTCATCCCGCAATGATGAAAGAAGAATCGCATAACATAGATCGAGAACTTTCTAACATCGTAAAGGATGTAGAACGTAAATCAAAGGAATGTTTACAGTTTGGCTACTCATCGAGTACTCGCGCTGGAGCTTCTGCCAGAACCAACACGGTTGTCTATCATCCCCACACTCGAATGGCTGGAAAAAACAAAGCCGAAATGTACATTCAAGAGGAGCATATTCCGCAGCCGGCAGGCTCTCCAAAGGGCGGGGCTTATGTTTTTCTTGCAGATATGAAGCAGGTAAATTCCGCCAAAACTCAAATGACCATGTACGGCCCTTCATTCCCAACGTGGCAACCGATATTTGATGCCATCAAGGGATGGAGCGAGGGGAAGAACATCAAGTGCCCGGATTCGCCGTGATGTTTCCCTGCGCTCAAGCGGGTGAGAGGTTTGGGGTTTGGGGTAAAGATTAGAATCAGAACTTATTGCAGGGTTCCCATGCGAAAAATTGGCCATGCGACCGAGCCTGTGGCAAGTGGTTATGGGTGCATTGCGCGAATACAGGCCATCCGAAGGGTTAAGCATTTTGAGAGGATTAATAACTTATGTCGCTTAAGTCAAAACTTATCATTCTGTTTATTTCCTTCACGCTCGTCCCTCTGGCTGTCTTCGGCGTTGTTCTCCTTTCACGGGCCCAGGACATATTGAAGACCGTTCGCATCTCACAGTTGAACAACATCGCAGACCTGAAAAAAGACAAGATCGAGGTATTTTTTCAAGAGAGGGAGGCCGATGTCAGGTCGGCGCAGGATTACTATAATATCAGACGTAACCTGCCCGTTTTAAGCAGGCACAGGAAGGCGTCAGATCCCGAATATATAACCGCAAAAAAAATGCTGGACAACCAGCTCAGGACGTTTCAGAAGGCCGCGGGATATCTTGACGTTATGCTCACAGATACGAACGGCAGGGTATTGTATGTCAGCAATCCCACGCACGAGGCCACACAAATGCGCAGGCCCCTCCTGGACAGGAAGGCTTTCGGAGAGGGCAGAAAAGGGATTTATTTTACTGATGTTTTCGTCAACGAAGCGTTAGGGAATCAGTTCGAAATGTACGGCGTGGCCCCGGTGCGGGACTTGCAGGGCGCTTTTGCCGGCGAAGTCGTCATGGAGATCGATATGGGCCCCATTTTCAAATTTATCGGGGACACGACCGGATTGGGAACGACCGGGGAAGCGTTGATCGCCAGAAAAGAAGGGAACGAGACGCTATTTTTAAGTCCCCTGCGGCATGTTTCGAACGCGGCCTTAAAGAAGTCCGTTGTCTTGCAGGGAAAGATTGCAGTCCCGGCAATTAAAGCGGCCCAGGGAGAAAACGGGTCCGGAATTACGGTCGATTATCTTGGCAAGGAAGTGCTTGGCGCCTGGCGATACCTGCCTCATCTGCGCTGGGGGCTGGTTGCGAAGATCGACGCGGTGGAGGCGTTCTCGCCCGTTCGGAAGCTGCAAACCATCGTCATCTTTATCGGCGTCGGCATCGTGCTTATCGGAGCGTTTGCGGCGCTGTCGATCTCCAGAACGATCACCGGTCCGATCCGTCTGCTGCAGGAAGGCGCCGAGGCCATCGGGGCGGGCGACCTGCGGCGGCGCGTGGGGACCGACGCGCAGGACGAGATCGGCGGCTTATCCCGCGCCTTCGACTCGATGACCCGCGTCCTGATAAGCGATATCACAGAGCGCCAGCGGGCGGAGGAATTACTTTCTGAAAACGAAGCCCGACTGAAACGCTCGCAGGAGATCGCCCACCTCGGCGGCTGGGAACTCGACCTTGTCAACAACAGACTTACGTGGTCTGATGAGGTGTACCGGATCTTCGGATTACAGCCCCAGGAATTCGGCGCGACTTATGAGGCGTTCCTCGAAGCGGTGCACCCCGAGGACCGCGCGGCGGTCAATGAAGCCTATTCCGGATCGCTGCGCGAGGGAAGGGACACCTACGAGATCGAGCACAGAGTGGTGCGGAAAGCCACCGGGGAAATACGCACGGTCCACGAAAAATGCCAGCACTTCAGGGACGAAAACGGCAAGATCATCCGGTCGGTCGGCATGGTGCACGACATCACCGGACGAAAAGCCGCGGAGGAGGAGATCAAAGCGCTGAATAACGAGCTGAGGCGCCATGTCCTTGACCTTGAGACGGCCAACCATGAGCTTGAAGCCTTTGCCTATTCAGTGTCACACGATCTTCGATCGCCTCTTCGCAGTATCGAAGGTTTCAGCCATGCGCTTCTCGAAGATTACGCCGGCAGGCTTGACGATACGGGCAAAAACTACCTTGACCGCGTTCGGAATGCCGCCACGCGGATGGGGAGTCTCATAGACGATCTCTTGAAGCTTTCCCGCGTCACGCGCAGCGGGATGACCCATGATAAAGTGGACCTGAGCGCCATAGGGAAGGACGTTGCCGGAAGACTGGCGCAAAGCAGCCCAGAACGATCCGCGGAAATTATCATTGCCGACGGAATTACAGCCTTCGGCGATGAACACCTCCTTACCATCGCCCTGGAAAACATGCTGGCCAATGCGTGGAAATTCAGTGAAAAGGCCGCCCGGAGTGTGATACAATTCGGTGTGACGACGATCGATAACGCCAGGGTATTCTTCGTAAAGGATAACGGCGTGGGATTCGACATGACCTATGCGGAAAAACTGTTCAGCCCCTTTCAGAGGCTGCACAAGACCGAAGAATTCCCGGGCACCGGCATCGGCCTGGCCACGGTCAAGCGTATCATCAGCCGCCACGGAGGCCGGGTGTGGATCGAAAGCGAAGTGAACAAGGGAACGACGATATATTTTACGCTGGGATAATGACCTGGTGCCGACATTGCAGCAGCAGACTGCAAAGCTAATATAACAGGGGGCATATTTACCATGAAGAGCAAGGTCATCCTTTTAGTCGAGGACAATCCCGACGACGTGCAACTTACGCTCCGGGCGCTAAAAAAAAGCAAGATCATGAATGAAGTCATCGTGGCTCGGGACGGAGTCGAGGCCCTGGACTATCTGTTCGGGACCGGCAAGTTCGCGGGCCGCGATACGAAACCTCTGCCGCAGGTGGTGCTGCTGGACCTCAAGATGCCCAGGATGGATGGGCTGGAGACGCTGCAACGCATACGCAAAGACGAGCGGACGAACCTTTTGCCGGTAGTGATCCTCACCACTTCGAGCGAGGACCGGGACCGGGTCGAGAGTTACAAGCTGGGCGCGAACAGCTACGTAAGGAAACCGGTGGACTTCAACCAGTTCGCTGAAGCCGTAAATCAGCTCGGGCTGTACTGGCTGGTATTGAACGAAACGCCTTAATTAAAGTACAGGGTACACAGTACGAAGTACAAAGTAAATTATTGTACTCTGTACTCAGTACTCTGTACTCTGTACCCTGTACCCTGTGCGTGTCTTTATTATGTCCAAACCAATAAGAATACTGATTGTAGAGGACTCCGAGGACGACGCCCTTCTGCTGCTACGTGAGCTGAGGCGAAGCGGCTATGAGCCGGTGTCCGGACGCGTCGAGACGCCCGAGGCCATGCGGGAAGCGCTCGGAAAACATCAATGGGACGTTATAATTTCGGACTATGTGCTGCCGAAATTCAGCGGCCTGGCCGCGCTCGCGCTGCTGCGGGAGAGCGGGCTCGACCTGCCGTTTATCATCGTATCAGGCAACATCGGCGAGGACATCGCCGTGGAGGCGATGAAATCCGGGGCCCACGATTACATTATCAAGGGCAACCTGGCCAGGCTGGTGCCGGCGGTGGAAAGGGAATTGCGCGAAGCGAAGGTCCGGCGCGAGCGAAAACAGGCGGAGGGCCTGCTGGTTCAATCGAGGCAGCAGCTCTTTGCGACGCTCGAGAATATCAACGAGGGGTTCTTCACGCTGGACGGGGAATGGCGGTTCACGTATGTGAACACCGAAACAACTAAACTCTGGAATAAAAGCCGGGAAGAACTGCTCGGGAGAACGCTGTGGGAGGTTGTGCCCCAGGCGGTTGGCGGCATCTTCGAAGAACAATACCGTAGGGCCGTACGGGAGAGGGTCCCTGTCAGGTTCGAGACGCTCTCTCCCATGCTCGACAGCTGGGTCGAGGCGCGGGCCTATCCCAGCGAGGACGGCCTGACGGTCTATTTTCATGACATCACCGAGCGCAAATTAATTGAAGATAACCTGTCCAAGCTTAACCGACTGTATTCGTTGCTCAGCCAGGTCAATGAGGCCATTGTTCGCATTCATGACTCGCAGGCCTTGTTTGGGGAGGTCTGCCGCATAGCCGTTCAAAACGGCATGTTCAAAATGGCGTGGATCGGCCTCATTGATCCCGATACGAAAACGGTCAAGCCTGTCGCGAGCTTCGGGGACGATAAAGGCTACCTGCAGGATATCGTCATCACTGCCTCCGATGCGCCCGAGGGCAAAGGTCCTACGGGAAGAGCGGTGCTGACGGGGTCCCACGTCATTTGCAGCGATATCGAGCATGACCCGGTCATGCTGCCCTGGCGCGACAAGGCGCTGAAACACGGCTTCCGGTCCTCGGCCGCCTTTCCCCTTCGCGCCGGTTCCGGGATTATCGGCGCCTTCACTGTCTATGCCGAGAATCCCCGGTTCTTTACCCTGGAGGAAACGACCCTTCTTATTTCCCTGGCCGAGGACATATCCTTTGCCATCGACACCATGGCCAATGAATTAAAAAGGCGCGAGGCGGAACGGAAAACAAGGCTCAACGACGCCCTTCTCAAGATGTTTACGCAGAAATACTCCCGCCGTGAATATCTGGACGCCGCGTGCGGTCTGATCCGTGAGTGGATCGGCTGCAGTCGTATCGGCATACGGATCGTGGATCAAAACGGCAAAATTCCCTTTGAGGCCTGCGAGGGTTACGATGCCGCTTTCCTTGGGACTGAAAACACGTTGTCTCTCAAGGAAGACCATTGCATTTGCATAAGGGTCATTGCGGGAACGCCTGAGCCGCAGGAACTGGCCCGCATGACGTCTGTCGGTTCGTTTTTTTCAGGAAATACGACGAAGTTCGTGGATGGCCTCCCGGATGACCGGAAGTTGCGGTATCGCGGCGTTTGCATGCGTTCCGGGTTTAAATCGCTGGTCGTTATTCCCGTCCGCTATCGGGACGACGTGATGGGGGCCATTCATCTTGCCGACGAGCGTGAGAACATCTTTTCTCGGGAGAATGTGGTGTTTCTCGAACAAGTTGCGAATATTATCGGCGAAGCGATCTTCCGGTTCGGCGTCGAGGAAGAGGGCATGCGTCTTGTTTCGGCGGTTGAATCCTCGACTGACGCCGTGGTTGTCACGGACACGGGCGGCATTATCCGGTATGTCAACGTTGCGTTTGAGCGCGTTACCGGTCATCGGAAAGACGAGGCAATAGGCCGGACCCTGCATCTCCTCGACAGCGGAAAGCACGACGAAGAGTTTTACCGCGGAGTCCGCGAGGACCTCAAGCGTGACGGCACGTGGCAGGGACGGGTCTGGAGCAAAAAAAAAGACGGCTCCCTGTACCTAGAGGATTGCACCTGCTCTCCGGTCAGGGACGCGGCGGGGAGCATCATCAACTACATCTCGGTGCGACGTGACGTGACGGAAAAAGTCAGGCTCGAATCCATCGCGGAGTCCGTGAACATGATGAACAATATCGGCTATATCTTCTCGGGCGTCAGGCACGAGATCGGCAATCCCATTAACTCCGCAAAGATGATCCTCAGTGTTCTTCAGTATAAGATTGATCAGATCTCGAAAGAAAAGATAAAAGATTATGTCGATCGTTCCCTTGTCGAGATCGGACGCGTCGAGCAGTTGTTAAAGATCCTGAAAAATTACAACCTCTATGAAACGCCTGAACTCGAAAATATCGACATGAACGTGTTCATGCAAAAATTACTTGAGCTTATTGCCGAGGATTTTACAAAAAGAGGCATCGCGATCTCAAAGGAGGTCCTTCCGGGAGCGGAATGGGGGTTCGCGGACCCGCGGGCCCTGCACCAGGTTCTGATCAACATCGTTACCAACGCGGCGGATGCCCTTGCCGCGAGAGAAACTCCGGCGATCTCTATCAAGGTTTTAAAAAAGTCCGATCGTCTGCTTATTCAGGTGTCGGACAACGGCCGCGGAATGACGGAGCAGCAGCAGTCCGGCCTGTTTAAGCCCTTTTACACCTCAAAACAGCACGGCACCGGCCTCGGCCTCGTGATCGTAAAGAAGATGCTGACCAAGATGAACGGAGATATTATAATAACGAGTCATCTCGACCGTGGAACGACGGTGGATATCTTTATTCCTGGGGGGGGATAATGCCACAGAGCGGTAAAAAAACACTCCTCGTCATTGACGATGAAAGGGCCTTTTGCGACGCGCTCCGCGATTATCTTGCCAGCGACCGCCTTGAGGTCTTGTCCGCGCATTCGGGCGCTGAAGGGCTGAGCCTCTGCTCCGCCAGGAATGTCGATGTCGTCCTCCTGGACCAGAAACTGCCTGATGGAGAAGGACACGCTCTTGCGCCGGCGATCCTTGAAAGGAACGAACAGGCCAAAATCATATTCATTACAGCCTATCCCAGCTTTGAGAACGCGGTGACGGCAGTACGGATGGGCGCTTACGACTATCTTTCAAAACCCGTGGACCCGCAGGAACTGCGGCTGATGATCGAGAACGCCCTGAGGATCATCGACCTGGAAAAGGTCGAGCAGATACAGAAATACGCCAGCGAGAAGGAGCGCGATTCGGCGGTCCTCGTGGGCAGCAGCCGGGCATTTGACGAAGTCATGAGAATCGTCGAGCAGGCGGCCTCAACCGACTCGCCTGTCCTGATAACGGGTGAAACCGGCACAGGCAAGAATATCGTGGCAAAGAGCATCCATTACAAAAGCGTTCTGCCTGGTTCGGCGTTCATCAGCATCAATTGCGCCGCCCTGCCGGAAAGCCTGATCGAAGCCGAGCTCTTCGGCTATGAAAAAGGTTCATTTACCGGGGCAGTGAGCGCAAAAAAAGGCCTGTTCGAGATGGCCGAGGGAGGCACGCTTTTTCTTGACGAAATCGGAGAAATGCCTTTCCATCTCCAGTCGAAGCTTCTGGGCGTCCTTGAAGATAAAATAGCCCGCCGTATCGGGGGGACCGCTGCTCTGCCGCTCAACGTCAGGATCATCGCCGCGACGAATGCGGATTTGGACGGTTCACTGGGAAAGACCTTCCGGAAGGACCTGTATTACCGCCTGAGCGTGATCCGCATTCATATCCCGCCTTTACGCGAGCATCGTGAAGATATATCCGAGCTTTGCTCATATCTTCTATCGCAGATCGCGAGGGGACGCGCGGTTGAACTGCCCGAATCGGAAACAGCCCTGCTGATGGAGTACGACTGGCCGGGGAATGTGCGCGAGTTGAAAAATATTCTGGAACGGTCGGTCTTTCTTCGAAAGGGGCCGGTCCTGCGCCCTTCGCAACTTCTTGAAAAGACGGTCCAGGCGAAAAAAGCGATTTATACTCCGGCAGGAGAGCACGGAAAGTATTAAGACCCTTGAGGAGTATGAAAAGGAACATATCCGCAATGCCTTGTCGGAATATTCCGGCAACATCACCCAAACAGCCAGGGTCCTCGGCATATCCCTCTCAACGCTCAAAAGAAAGATCAAAGTTTACGGACTAAAATGAGCCACCGGCTCATTTTGGACCGGATCAATAAAGTATATCCCTCTTTTTATCACTTCCATTTATCCCGCAACTTGTTGATTTATAACGCCATGAATTTTTATGATTATATGGCATCTTTATTGCTTATTTAGATAGCGTAACAAAAGCAATAAGGAGCCCCAATTCATGAAAAAAAAAGATGTATTGCTCGTTGATGACGAAACGCCGTTTGTTGAAAGCCTTGCCGAGGGCCTGACAGCATTTCATTCCGAAAAGTTGAATGTTATTTCGACGGATAACGGCAAAAAAGCAATAGAGATACTGCGGACCGTTATTATTGATGTGGTGGTGACGGACCTGAAGATGCCTGTCATGGATGGTTATGAACTGTTGGATTACCTGTTTCTCAATCATCCGGATATCCCCGTCATCGTCATGACGGCGCAGGACGGGGCCGGCGTGGAACAAAGGCTCGCAAAACTGAATATCACGCAGTACCTTGAGAAACCGATCGATTTCAGGGCGATCGCATGCAGAATTTTAAATATACATAAACCTGTTTTGTCTTCGTAATCCGACATATGCTTGATGAGAGGAGGCGCTGATAATGATAATGAAGACGGACGTTATGGAAGACAAAGAGCAAATTGCGTATGACCAATGGCATACTGAAACGGAGGAATTTGACGACAGTTTGGAACGCGATCGGAAAAATACGCGACCCTCTCGCCCGGACGACGCCGCTGGTGATTCCTCGAGATCCGGTCTCGATGCGATCAAACTGTATTTAAAAGAGATTCGTAAGACGCCTCTTCTTACCTTTGATCAGGAACAGGAACTGGCCAGGCGTGTTGAGAAGGGAGACCAGGAAGCGCGCAGCAGCATGATAGAGGCCAACCTTCGGCTTGTCGTGTCGATCGGCAAGAAATACATAAACAGAGGGCTCCCATTTCCGGATATTATCGAGGAGGGGAACCTGGGGCTGATGAGAGCGGTGGAGAAGTTCGACTACAGGCGCGGCTTCAAATTCAGCACCTATGCGTCATGGTGGATCCGGCAGGCGATTGAGCGGGCGATTGTCAACCAGGTACGGCTCATTCGGCTGCCCGTCCACGTCGCGGAGCAGGTGAACGCATACAACCGTACGGTGAATATATTGACCCGGCGGCTCGAGCGTGAGCCGAGCCCCGAGGAAATCGCCCAAAAAATGGGGATCACTGTTATGAAAGCCAGGGCCCTTTCACAGATGACGCGGGACGCGTATTCTCTCGACTTACTTATCGGCGATGAAGGGGATGACACGCTCAAGGATACCGTAAGCGATGACAATGCGCCGTCGCCCGCGCAGCCTTCCCACGACTTGAGAAGAGACAAACAGATAAATGAATGGATGTCGCAACTGGGCCCCACGGAACACAGGGTCATAGAAATGAGATACGGACTGAATGATGGAAACGACCTGACGCTTGACGGCATCGGCAGGCAGTTCGGTATAACGCGAGAGCGGGTCAGGCAGATCGAGAGCCAGGCAATCCAGAAACTCAGGCACTTTGTGAAGATCAAAAACATACCTTTCGACGAAATGCTTTAGGTTGACTGCGGTTCCCCCCCGAGGGCTGCTCCCGAGCGATGCTCTGGGGCGGCCTTTTTTTTACTTCTCTTTGCCGGCTGCGGATAATCGAAACGTCAAAAGTTTTTATCCTTGACAAACTCCCTGAAATTTCATACAATTCGCTCTTACAAATAAGGAACCATTAAGGAACCATAATAGGCTCGTAGCTCAGGGGGAGAGCGCTACCTTGACACGGTAGAGGTCGGCGGTTCGAAACCGCCCGGGCCTACCATGATTTAATCAGTAATATCATCTATCTATGTTATTCATCTTATGAGTGAAATACAACTCAGGCTGCCTGACGGTCAGGACAGAAAGTATGCCTCTGGCATCACCGGTCAGGAAGTTGCCGAGAAAATCGGCTCTCGCCTCGCTAAAGACGCGCTTGCCATAAAATTAGACGGTCAACTTCAGGATCTTAATATCCCGGTTGAGCACAGTGCCGCGGTGGAGATTGTTACCTTCAGCGCGCCCGAGGGTCGCGAAACGTACTGGCACAGTACCTCGCACCTGATGGCGCACGCGGTAAAACAGCTCTTTCCGAAGGCAAAGCTTGCTATCGGGCCCGCTATTGAAGAAGGTTTTTACTACGACTTCGATATCGATCGTCCTTTGACGCCAGAGGACCTGGAGAAGATAGAAAAGCGCATGGCGGAGCTTGTCAAATCCGCCACACGCATCACCCGGAAGAATATTTCCAAAGCAGACGCCCTGGCGTTCTTTAACAACAAAGGCGAATCGTACAAGGTGGAGCTCATCAGCGAGCTTCCCGACAATGAAGCGATCACGATCTACGAGCAGGGAGATTTCTCGGACCTCTGCCGCGGGCCGCACGTTTCATCGACATCCAGGATCAAGGCGTTCAAGCTCCTCTCGATTGCGGGCGCCTACTGGCGCGGTAATGAGAAGAACAAGATGCTGCAACGCATCTACGGCATCTCCTTCCCGGGCAAGGAAGCGCTGGATGAATACGTCACGCGGCTTGAGGAGATCAAGCGGCGGGATCATCGCAAGCTCGGCAAGGACCTCGACCTGTTCTCCATTTCCGAGGAATCAGGCGGCGGGCTCGTGTTGTGGCATCCCAAGGGCGCGTTGATCCGGAAGACCATTGAGGACTTCTGGCGCGACGAGCACCAGAAGAACGGCTACGATTTCGTGTATTCTCCCCATGTGGGCCGGGCCAACCTGTGGGAGACCTCGGGACATCTCGGCTTCTACCGGGAGAACATGTATTCTTCCATGGATGTGGAAGGGCAGGAATATTATGTAAAGCCGATGAACTGCCCGTTCCATATCATGATCTATAAGAACAAGCTCCGGTCGTATCGCGAGCTGCCGCTGCGGTACGCGGAACTGGGCACGGTATACCGGTTCGAACGTTCGGGAGTGCTGCACGGGTTGCTTCGCGTTCGGGGCTTTACCCAGGACGACGCGCATATCTTTGTGGCGCCCGAAGACATGGAAGCGGAGGTCATTAAAGTCCTCGCGTTCGTGGTCAAGATGCTACGGACCTTCGGGTTTGAAGATTTCAAAGCCTATGTCGCCACGCGACCGGAAAAGTCAGTGGGAGAGAATTCCCGCTGGGAGCAGGCCACGCAGGCCCTCAAGGTCGCGGCTGAAAAAGTCGGTCTGGGCTACGAACTGGACGAAGGCGGCGGCGCTTTCTACGGGCCTAAGATCGATATCAAGATCAAGGACGCCCTCGGACGTCTCTGGCAGTGCTCCACGGTCCAGTTCGATTTCAACATGTCGGAACGGTTCGACATGACCTTTATCGGAGTGGACAACCAGGCGCACCGGCCCTACATGATCCACCGGGCGCTGCTCGGATCGATCGAACGTTTTTTCGGAATGCTGATCGAGCATTACGCTGGAGCCTTCCCGGTCTGGCTCGCGCCGGTGCAGGCGAAGGTGATCTCGATCACGGACAAACAGATGGACCATGCCAGGGGCGTGCGGGACGGACTGCTTGCGGCGGGGATAAGGGCTGAGCTCGATGCCCGTTCGGAAAAAATGGGGTTCAAGATCCGCGAGGCCGCGATGGAGAAAGTGCCGTATATCCTTGTGGTGGGAGAAAAAGAAGCGCAGCAGAATGCAGTGGCGGTGCGCGAGCGCGGAGGGAAAGACCTCGGCCTCATGCAGCTTGATGAATTCATTCGGCTGATCAGCGAGAATGTCAAAGCCAGGATGACGACGATAGGATTGATATCGACGGAAAATATCAAATAATGGGTTCCTACTTTAAAAGGGGGTGACTGTTTATTTCAAAAATTACAACAAGAATCAACTACATGATCAGGGTCAAAGAGGTGCGCGTCATAGCCGCGGACGGAGAGCAGCTTGGAGTTCTGCAGGTTAGAGACGCCATCAAGAAGGCCGAGGAACTCGGGCTCGATCTGGTGGAAGTGGCGCCCACGGCGAATCCTCCGGTCTGCCGTATCATGGACTTCGGGAAGTACAAGTATGAGATGGCCAAAAAGGCCGCCGAATCCAAGAAGCACCAGACCGTTATCGTCGTCAAAGAGATCAAGCTGAGACCTCGTACGGACGATCATGATGTGGAGTTTAAGACAAATAACATCAGACGCTTCCTCGCTGACGGCAACAAAGTGAAGGTGAGCGTCATGTTCAGGGGCAGGGAGATGGCGCATACCGCGCATGGCAGGGCGCTTCTAGACCGTATCTTGAATGATCTGCAGAACGAGGCTGTTGTTGAGCAGCCGCCGCGCATGGAAGGCAAGAACATGATGCTTTTGCTCGGGGCCAGGGTAAAAACGTAAGGCGGGGATGCATGAACCGGCAGCCGGGATCAGTGATTCCGCGGGAGACGGTCTCTTGCGGTGGGTATAAGAAATTTGAAAATAACTGGGAAGGGGAATGGAAATGGCTAAGTTTAAACTAAAGACGAAACGGAGCGCAGCGAAGCGGTTGAAAGTGACGGGAACAGGGAAGGTCATGAGGCGCAAGGCCTCGAAACGACATCTGCTGTCCCACAAAAACTCATCGCGCAAACGGCGTCTGACCGGCGCGTTTGAGATCACCAAGGACAGCCGGGAAAATGTCCAGCAGATGCTTCCGTACGGAAGCAAATAACACGAGTATCGCCTGTTTCGAAATCCGGCTCCGGGCTTGCGGTTCTCCCTGGGAAGGTTTCCGAAGGCGGAGTGAGAAAGAATGAGGAGGTTATAAGAAATGCCGAGAGCTAAAGGCGGCCCCAAAACGAGGGCCAGAAGAAAAAGAGTGCTCAACCTGGCTGAAGGGTACTGGGGAGCAAAATCGAAACTGTTCCGTTCCGCTACAGAGCAGGTGGACCGTTCACTCAAGTATGCCTATCGGGATCGGAAGGCCCGGAAGAGAGATTTCCGCAGGCTCTGGATCGCGCGTATCAACGCAGCGGCCAGGCTGAACGGTCTGACGTACAGCAGGTTCATTGCCGGCCTCACCAAGACCGGTGTGGCGCTGGACAGGAAGATCCTTTCCGATCTCGCAATCACCGATCCGGCCAGTTTCTCCAAGCTTGTGGAGACAGCCAAGGCAGCGTCGTAATTCCGCATCAATGATTAATGAATCGGGGAGCCGGGCGCGCGGGTGGAGAAATAAACTTCACTTCGCCGTTTAACGAAGGCTCCGATTCCAAAGCGTTACAGGCCCCGGACCCCGGGGCCTTTTTTTGTTGACATATCCACCCAATTCGGTTAAAAACATCAGGTATATTATGCTGATACGCGGCCGTTCCTGTATCGCGGCCATCACGGCTTGTTTCATCCTGCTGGTTTTTGCCGCCGAATCCTCCCCGTCTGATAATTCCGAAGCCGGGCGCAAGTATGCTGTCGCCCAACAGCGCCTGTCTGAACTGAAGAAATCCAACAAGAAAAAGAAATACCGCTCCTACTGGATAGACTGCATTCGCACCTTCGAACTCGTGGAAAAGAAATACCCCGGGAGTCCGAATGCCGCGGACTCGTGTTTTGAGCGGGCCGGTCTCTACGGGGAACTATACCGGTATAATCAACTATCAAAAGACAGGGACGAGTCCATTCACATTTACGGAAATTGCCAGTCCGCCTATCCCAAACATGCCAGGGCGCCCGAAGCGCTGTATCATATTTTCGACATCAACCTTGATGACAAAAAAGACAATACCGCGGCGATGGAGGCTTACACAAAACTGCTGAAGTATTATCCCGGCAGTTCCTGGACCGTCAAGGCCAGAGCGAAAATCAAGCCGCCTGCGCGGAAGCGGAAGCAGGAACTCGTATTCAGGAAGCCGCCTACGCCGGTAATCACCGCATCCGGAAAGGGGAAACCGGACGGCCTCGTGAAGAACATACGATATTGGTCGGGTGGCAATTATACACGCATTGTCATAGATCAGGATAAGGCGATCAGGTTTCAGGCGCAGGAACTGAAAAAGCCGGACCGCCTGGTTTTTGATCTCCTGAATACGCAATTGGATGCATCCGTCGACAAGGACCCGCTGCCCGTGAACGACGGAATCCTGAAGCAGGTGCGGGC
>Ga0334722_10001426_pt1 | contig 29889 bp, 25 predicted proteins | sample C3_bottom_MG_FD_207210 | JGI IMG/M metagenome (GOLD analysis project Ga0334722, IMG submission 207210) | Sediment microbial communities from Yellowstone Lake, YNP, Wyoming, USA - C3_bottom | ecosystem: Environmental > Aquatic > Freshwater > Lake > Sediment | place: USA: Wyoming | collected... | reverse complement strand
GCTGCTGCGACCATTCTTGATAGGTCAGTATCGGGGTATTTTTGAATTTCTGGAAAATTTGCTAGCATAAGTCCATCTGCAACATGGAACTTTCCTGACTCAAAACCAAAATACATCAATGCAGCCTGTGTTTCAATAGACAGTCTAGTTGTCTTATCAAACATCTCTTCTATGGTTTCAGAAACAATCATAATATGATCTCTTTCTTTCAAACGTTTCTCTTTACTCTTCAGGTATTGAAGTGGATTCTCTGGATACAAAGCAAAAAGAGAATCTAGTGATTCTGCAAGAATCTTTTTCTGGCTATAGTTGAGTTTCTCCAGAATAGCTTTTCTCTCTTCATCACTATGAATGGTAAACAAACTCATATTGCCATAGAAGGGAAAGTCACTAGGTTCCTTGACTTCTAAACACACTTTGCATAAGGACAGAGCCGCATCTATGCCTGTCTTCTCACCATTCATTTGAATGAGTAATGCTATCCAAAACAGCTCTGGCAAGATTGTATTTACCCATGACAACTCTTTCATATTAGGCATATCATAGTTAAATGGAGCTATAAATATCCCTTTTTGCTTAATATGCCCTTCTAATATTTTATGGGCCATATATCCTCTTTTCTAAAAAGGCCTAATAATGCGCGAGCCCGACGGCCGGAGGCCCGGGCGAGCCACTTTCAAAGGAAGGCATGGAATCAAAATTTCTCCTAACTACCAATATCTTCAATCGTCATCCAATCCCTCAGCCTATCCCCTCCCGAGCAACCTCTGCCACAGCCCTCGCCCATCCTTCGCCTTTTCCAGTTCGGCGATATAGGTCGCCATCGCGTGGTTGATCTCCGATTCGTTGTTCTGGGAATTACAGCTCACCTGGGTCTCGACATGAGAGAAGTAGCCCCCCACGAAGCCGGCCAGGGGAACGGGGAGGGGGATCGAGGTTACGATGTCGGAGGAATTGGCTACGCGGAAGGACCTCTCCGCCAGCTGCGTCCCGAAGGAGTCGGAGAATTTCGCGTTCCCGACCCTCGGAGAACCGAAGGTGTAGATCGCCGCGAGGCGCCTGCCCAGGCCGATCTCCAGGTCCATCGCCGCCAGGGTAGCCAGGGCCGCGCCCAGGCTGTGGCCCGCGACGAAGATCCTGGCCTTAGCGGGTATCGTCTCGAGGAGCTTCTTGATCTCATCCCGCACCAGCGTGTAGGTCGAAAGGAAGCCCTCGTGCACCTCCCCCTGTCCGGGCAGGAAGAACTCCGTCAGGCCCATGTTGAAATTCTTGATCCATTCCTTGACCGTCTTCGTGCCGCGGAATATGACAAATAGGTCCTTTTTCTTCCGCGCGATGAATCCTATGGGCATTTCGTCGTTGTTCTGCTTCTTGATGGTGTATTTCCGCTTCACGTCGATGTCGAAGCTCGTTCCGATCCCCAGGGCGTTCTTGCCCCGGTTTATCGGGTAGTTGAGGGGCGCCAGGAGCTCGTAGCCCGGAGGCGGGCTCCAGTCCTTTTCGTCCTCGTAGGCCGCCAGTTGTTCGTAGGCGGAGCGCACGAGGGCCGCGAGCTCCAGGGCCCTTTCCTTGTTGAAGCCTTCAGGGAAATACATGTGCCCTCCTTGGGGATCCGAAATGTCGCGTTTGTTGGAGAAAAGGCATGGGGAGGGCCGTCGTACTCCCTGTCTCTTGTCCCTCCACGGTCATCGGAACTCGAGTTCGGTGCCCGATCCGATCTCTCCGACCCGGAGCCGTCGGTCGATGGCCAGTTTGCTGGGTAGGTTGGTGCAGTGACAGGGGTAGATCACCTCGATGTCCTGCTTCTCGAGGTAGTCGAGGGTGCGGGAAAGGACGAGGTCATCCTTCCCCGCATCGCCCTGGAGGTGGAGGCCGCCGATCACTGTCCTTATCCTGTCCTTTCCGAGCACCCGTTTCGCCTGCTCCATGATGTTGCAGATCCCGCTGTGGGAGCAGCCGGTGATGATGACGATCCCCTCGTCGCCGTCGTAGGCCAGGGCCGAGTCGTCGAGGAGGTAGTCGTCCTCGTAGCCGGAATCGCGCCTGATCTGGCCGAGGGCTTCCTTGTTCTCGAAGTCGTTCGTCCTCGCGATCTCGCCGAGGAAGACCAGATCCTTGCCGAGGCGCACCGGGGTCCGGCTCGCGGTCAGGTCGAACAGGGTCCTCAGGTAGGCTTCGTCCTTCCTGATGCCGATCTTGTAGCGCTTGTATCGTTTGGGGCGGAGGGCGTCGGGGTGGCAGACGAGCCTCGTGGCCTTGCCCGGCTTGTAGCGCCGTATGAAGGTCTCGAGGCCCCGGCTGTGGTCGAGATGGCCGTGGGACAGGACGAGGCAGTCCACCTGGCCGAGGTCGAGCCCCATCCTCCTTGCATTGTCGAAGGGGACCTTGCCGAAGCCCAGGTCGAAGAGGATCCGCAGTCCTTCATGTTCGACGTGGCAGGAGAAGCTCGGCTCGCCAATGAGGTCCTTCGAGTTGGGAACGTAATTGTCGACCAAAACCGTCGCTTTCATGGGCCGCTCCGATGGTCGCGAGGCGCTGGCCGAAGGACCGGCGGCTCCGCGAACCGAAGGACGATGGAATGGCTTTCCGGCCTGCCGGCCGGGAAGGAGGGGAGGGTGGTGGCGGGATGCTGCCGTATCTCGGTCGAAACGCGATGATGACTGCGTTACATCCGTTCTGGAGCGATGATAGGAGCGTTTTCCCCTCCGGGCAAGTGGAGTTCAGGAGAAAGCTCGCCGCCTCACTCGAAGCCGACGACGTTATGCGGCACATAGGGCGCCTCGAGGGCGGCTGTCTCCTCGGCCTCGAGGTGCAGGTCGAGGGCGGCGACGGCTTCGGCCAGCTGTCCCGGTCTCGTGACGCCGACGATGGGGGCGACGACGGCGGGCTTGGACAGGAGCCAGGCCAGGGCGAGGCTCGCCATGGGAGCGCCCCGTTTCCGGGACAGGGCCTCGAGGGCGTCGACGACGGCGCGGTCGGCCGCCTCGGTCTTGGCGTAGAGGGCGGTGGCGTAACCATCGTTGCCGGAGCGCTTGGTCTGGGGGGCGCTCCAGGGCCGGGAGAGGCGGCCGCGGGCCTGGGGGCTCCAGGGGATGACGCCGATGCCCTCGGCCACGCAGAGGGGCAGCATCTCGCGCTCCTCCTCGCGGTAGAGGAGGTTGCAGTGGGGCTGCATGGAGACGAAGCGGGTCCAGCCGTGGCGCTCCGCGAGGCCGAGGGCCTTCTCGAACTGCCAGGCGTGCATCGATGAGGCGCCGATGTAGCGGGTCTTGCCGGCGCGGACGAGGTCGTGGAGGGCCTCGAGGGTCTCCTCGATGGGGGTGCCGTAGTCCCAGCGGTGGATCTGGTAGAGGTCGACGTGGTCGGTGCCGAGGCGCTTGAGGCTCGCGTCGATTTCGCGGAAGATAGCCTTGCGCGAGAGGCCGCCGGAATTGGGGCCGGTCTTCGTGACGGGGTAGTAGACCTTCGTGGCGATGACGACCTCGTCGCGGCGAGCGAAGTCGCGGAGGGCGCGGCCGAGGATCTCCTCGGCGCTGCCGCCCGAGTAGCTGTTCGCCGTGTCGAAGAAGGTGACGCCGAGTTCCAGGGCCTCCTTGATGAGGGGGCGCGAGGCCGCCTCGCCGAGGGCCCAGGGGTGGGTTCCGCCGCCCGCGGGGTCGCCGAAGGCCATACCGCCGAGACAGATCCTCGAGACCTTGAGCCCCGACTTCCCGAGATTGACGTACTCCATGTTCTCTCCTCCCACCCTGCCTCGTCGCGACGAGGCGCGTCGCGAATCCACTATGCCGAGGCCGGAGCGCGGGCGCAAGCTCGACTTGACCGCACGAGGCGGCCACCGTCATCATGCCCTCCATGCGTCTCATCGAAGCCCGCGGGTTCTCCAAGGACTGGGCTGGCACGCCGATCATCGCGGGGGCTTCCTTCTCGGTCGACTCGGGCGAGAAGATCGGCCTCCTCGGGGCCAACGGCTCGGGCAAGACGACCCTCCTCCGCCTCCTTGCGGGAGCAGACCTCGACTTCTCGGGAGGTCTCGTCCGGGCGCCGAAACTCAGGGTCGGCTTCGTGCCCCAGCGCTACGAGCCGCCGGAGGGGACGAGCGTCGCCGAGGTCCTCCTCGCCGGAGCCCGGGAACTCGAGGCCCTCCTCGAGCGGAAGGGCGAGGAGCTCGGGCGCCTCGAGGGGAGGACCCTCGAAGTGGCCCTCGGCGACTACGCGGAGCTCCGCGCCCGCTACGAGGCCCTGGGCGCCGAGGAAGCTCTGGAGCGGGCGGTGCGCCTGGTCAAGCGCCTCGGGCTCGGGGAGGCCGCCGACAGGGAGGCCTCTCTCCTCTCGGGCGGGGAGAAGAACATCCTGGCCCTGGCCCTGGTCCTCATGGAGGAGCCCGACCTCCTCCTCCTGGACGAGCCGGGCAACCATCTCGACTTCGCAGGGCTGGCCTGGCTCGAGGACTTTGTCCGCTCGGAGCGGCGCGCCGTCGTCCTGGTGTCGCACAACCGCTGGCTCCTCGACCGGACGGTCGACCGCGTCCTCGAGCTCGACCGGGCCCGTCTCACCGCCTTTACAGGCAACTGGTCGGGCTGGAGGGCGGAAAAACTCCGGAGGGCGGCGGGCGAGGGAAGGGACTGGCAGGCCGACCGGAAACGCATCGAGCGTCTCGAGGCCCTGGTGGCGCGCTTTGCGGAGATCGCCCGGGCCAGGCCCGACCCGGCCTGGGGCAAGCGCCTCCGCGCGCGCCGGAGCCAGCTGGCCCGCGAAAAGGCCCAGGCCACCGAGAGACCCGATCTCGGGGGAAGAAAGCTGTCGATCTCCTTCGACGCCGAGGAGTCGAAGGCCGATTTCGCCCTCATCGTCCGGGGCTATTCCAAGGCCTTCCCCGACGGTCAGGGAGGGGAGAGGGTCCTCTTCTCGCGGGCCGACATGGACATTCTCGCGGGCGAGCGGGTCGCCCTGGTCGGGCCCAACGGCTCGGGCAAGACGAGCTTCCTCCGGGACCTCGTGGCCTCGGTGGGCAGCCTCGACGGTGGGCCGATCCGCGTCGGTCCGAGCATGAAGGTGGGCTACTGCGCCCAGGGCCAGGAGGTCTTCAAGCCGGGGAGGACGGTGGGCGAGGAGTTCACCGCCCTCGGGGCCCGGGACGAGGAGACCCAGAAGCTCCTCCGCCGCTTCCTCTTCGGGCGCGAGGTGATGGACCGGAAGATCGCCGCCCTCTCGGGGGGCGAGCTCAATCGCCTCCAGATCGCGCGGGCCGTCTGGCTGGGGGCGAATTTCCTGGTCCTCGACGAGCCGACCAACCACCTCGACATCGAGAGCCGGGAGGCGGTCGAGGAGGCCCTCGAGGACTTCTCGGGCTCCCTCCTCCTCGTGTCCCACGACCGCTGGTTCCTCGAGAAGGTGGCCGAGCGTCTCATCCTCGTGGAGGAGGAGCGCTTCGTGCCCTATGAGGGCTCCTTCTCAGAGTACTGGCGCGATCTCAGCTACGCCCGCGCCGGGCGGGGCCGGGCTGCGGATCCGGGTAGGGCGACCCGGGGGGCCGCGCCCGAGGACCGGGCGGCCGCCATCGCCCGGGCGGGCCGGGGGCGCGGGAGTCCCGTCTCCGACGCGGTCACCGCCTCGAAGGCGGCGGGTCTCGAGCGCCGCATCGCCGAGGCCGAAGCCGGGCGGGAGGCCCTCGAGCGGGATTCCCAGGCGGCCTTCGCGGCCCGCGACTTCAAGCGGGCGGGGCACCTCGCCGACGAGGCGACCAAGACGGCCGTCCTCCTCGAGAAGCTCTACGCCGAATGGGGGAGCCTCGGCTGAACCGGGCCCCGCTTTGACAAGGGCCTGAACCTGTACTAGACCTGTATTCTCTTCCTGTAAAAACTCCCCACTACGCGCCGAACCGGGGCCGCCCTCCCAGCCTCCAGGTCCGCGCCATCCTCCAGGAGGCCCGCCGTGAACTGTCCGCCCTTCCTCCGCAGCCTCGCGCCCGTCCTCGCGCTCTGCCTCCTCGCCGCGCCCGCCCACTCCCAGGAGGACCGGGCCAAGGTCATCGCGTCCATTCCCCTTCCTGCCGGTCTCACGGCCGAGAAGGCCGATCTGACCCTCCGGGGCCGGATCGCCGGGGGCCTTCCCCTCTACCTCGACCTCGCCACCCTCCAGGCCTTCCCGCAGAGTAGCTTTGCCTGTGTCGATCCCTGGGACGGGAAACGCCACCTCTTCACCGGGATCCTGATCTCGGACCTCCTCGCCCGGGCCGGGATCGAGGCGGGGGCGACCAGGATCGTCGTGGAGGCGAAGAACAAGTACAGCATCCCGATCCGGCGCGCCGATTGGGAGCGCTACGGCTACATGCTCGCCTTCCGCCTGGACGATCGGCCCTTCTCCGAAGACAAGGCGACGAGGAACCGCGGCCTCCTCATCGTCGCCATCGACTTCGCGAAGTATCCTGAGCTCGATCCCGAGCTGTACAAGCATCAGCTCGTCTGGCAAGTGGCGGACATCCTCGTCGAATGAGGGGCGCCGAACCCGCTCCGGGCGGGCGCGGCCGGAGCCGCTTCCTTCCCCCGGTCTTCCTCGCGTCCCTGATCCTCCTCCTCGTCCTGGTGGCGACGGTCTACGTCGGGAACCTGGGGCTGGCCGGTCTCCTGGACGATGAACGCCAGTCCTTCGAGAAGAACATCGAGGAGGGGGCCGCGGGCCTGAACCGGGTCATCTTCGCCCTCTTCGACCTCCTCGTCGCGGCCTCGGGCGATCCGGGGCTCGCCGATTTCGGGGCCCTCCTCGGACAGAGCCGGAGCCTCGTCAACCACGCGGGCATCCCGGTCCGCATCGACGCCGCCAACCTCACGAGGGAACTCGGGGACGATCCCCTCTTCCTCGCCGAGCGGCTGGCCGCCGCCAACGCCCGCTACGCGGCCCAGACCGCGGAGCTCGCCCGGCTCTTGGGCGAGGCGGAGGCCAGGGGTGAGGGTGGGGAGGGACGACGCGCCTTGGGGGAGTTCCTCGCGGCGGCGCGGAGCTTCGGGACGGCGCTCAAGGAGGATTCCCAACTCTCCGTCCAGGTCGCGGGGGCCTACCATGCGGCCAACCGCAAGGATCTCGCCCACATCCAGACCCATATCGGGCAGAACCTCGTCGGACTCATCCTCCTGGCCGGCCTGATCCTCGTCGTCTCGGTGGGCTACTACCGCTCCCGGATGGCCGCGGAGCGCGAGCTCCAGAACCATCGGGACCACCTCACCGAGCTCGTCGAACTCCGAACCAGGGAGCTGGGCGAGGCGAACGACCGTCTCCGCGCCGCCCTCCGCGAACGGGAGATCCTCGTCAAGGAGGTCTACCACCGGGTGAAGAACAACCTGGCCATGGTGGCCGGCCTCATCACCTTGCAGAAATCGGACCTCTCGACGGGGAACCTGGGCGAGGCCTTCGAGAAGCTGAGCCAGCGGCTCCGCGCCATCTCCCTGATCCACGAGAAGCTGTACCGGAGCGCCGATCTCTCGAACATCGCCTTCGGGGACTACGTCGAGGATCTCTGCCGCACCCTGATCTTCTCGCTCGCGGCCAATCCCGCGAGCATCGACTTCTCCCTCGAGGCGCCTGAGCTCGCCCTGCCCCCCGATACACTTATCCCTCTCGGCCTCATCATCACCGAGCTCACCACGAACTCCCTCAAGCACGCCTTCGGCGGCAGGGCCGGGGGACGCATCGAAGTGAGCCTTCATGAGGAGGGGGAGGAATTCGTCCTCGCGGTCAGGGACGACGGGACCCCGCCCTCGGACGAGAAGCTGATTCTCGAGAGCGAGTCCCTGGGGGCCTCCCTCGTCGCCGGCCTCGTCGCCCAGCTCCGCGGGCGTCTCGACCTGGATCTCGCCGAGGGGACGAGGGTGATCATCACCTTCCCTCGTCCTCGTCCCTAGGGACTTCGGGGAGGGATGGTCGAGACCGGGTCTCAGCCCTTCTTCGCGGTGTTGATGCCGAAGGGAAGGTAGGCGGGGCAGACCCGGACGAGGGCTGTGCTGAAGGGCAGGACGGCGATGAGGGCGATCCACCAGAGCCCCTGTCCCGAAAAGGCGATGCCGGCGGCGACGAGGGCGATGCCGAGGATGACGCGGATGACGCGGTCGACCGAACCGATGTTCTTCATGGATACCTCCTGGTACGACCCGAATATAGTTCCCGCTTCTCCCGCTCGTCGGTGATCTCTGTCACCGAGGAGGGAGACATTGACAGATGCGGTCCTGGCGTTGACCACTACACAGGCGTAGGGTATGATGGTTCCGGGAGCGGATATGGATACGGCGACAAAGCTTTCCATCCTCGCGGCGGCGGCCCGCTACGACGCCTCCTGCTCGACCTCGGGGAGCGCGCGGGCCACGGCCCCCGGGGGGATGGGGAACGGGGCGGTGGGCGGCATCTGCCATTCCTTCGCGGCCGACGGGCGCTGCATCGCCCTCCTCAAGGTCCTCCTCTCCAATGCCTGCGCCTGGGACTGCGCCTACTGCGCGAACCGTCGCTCCGCCGAGGGGCCGCGGGCCTCCTTCGAGCCCGAGGAGCTCGTCCGCCTCGTGATGGATTTCTACAAGCGCAACTACATCGAGGGCATCCTCCTCTCCTCGGGCGTGGTCGGCTGTCCCGACACGACGATGGAGCGCCTCCTCTCGGTGGCCCGGACCCTCAGGACCCGCGAGCGCTGGAATGGCTACATCCACCTCAAGGCCATCCCCGGGGCCTCGGAGCGCCTCGTGGCCGAGGCGGCCCGCTGGGCCGACCGGGTCTCGGTGAACATCGAGATGCCGAGCGCGGCGAGCCTGGCCCGCGTGGCCCCCGACAAGTCTCCCGCCTCCATCTTCGGGCCCATGCGCGTCCTCGCGAGGGCGGGGGGCTTCGAGCCTCGACGCCTCGTCGCCGCCTCGGCGAAGATCGACGCCGCACCACCGCCAGCCGCGATCGGCGAGGAATCCTCGGAGCGCGGCCTCACAGTCCCGGCCCCTCCCTGGCCCGGCCTGCCCGCCTCCCCCGTGGAGGTTGCCGAGCCCCGACCCCTTTACGATCAGGCCCCTGTTCCTTCCATCAGGCGTTACGGCTCCGAGGGCGGCCTCGAGGGGCCCTCGGTCGGCGAGGCCAGGCGCTCGAGGCGGCGCGATCCCGACTCTGCCGTCCTCCCCGCCGGCCAGACCACCCAGCTCGTGGTCGGCGCCAGCCCCGAGAACGACGCCTCCATCCTCGTCCTCGCCGAGAACCTCTACCTCGCCTACGACGTGCGCCGGGTCTACTACTCGGCCTTCGTGCCCGTGGCCCCCGATCCGCGCCTCCCCGCCCTCGCGCGCCCGCCCCTCCTCCGCGAACACCGCCTCTACCAGGCCGACTGGCTCTTCCGCTTCTACGGCTTCACCGCCACCGAAGTCTTCGCGGGGGGGGCTCCCGACCTCGAGGAGGACCTCGACCCCAAGTGCGCCTGGGCCCTCCGGAACCTGGGCTCCTTCCCCCTCTCGGTCGAGAGGGCGAGTTATGCGGAACTGCTCCGGGTGCCGGGCATCGGTCCCGTCTCGGCCTCGAGGATCCTCAAGGCTCGGCGCTCGGGGACTCTCGACCTTGACAGGTTGCGCGATCTCGGTGTGGTCACGCGGCGCGCGGCCTGGTTCCTCGACCTCCCCGGTCGCGGCCTCGGACCAGCCGCGAGGCTCCGCGCCTTCGACGATCCCTCCTTTCTCCGCGGCCTCCTGGCCGACCCGGGGCCCCGAGCCCGGATCGAGGCCCTGGCCCGCGCGGAGCGGGGCGGGACCCAGCTCGAACTCGGCTTCGGGGAGGCCTGAGGGTGGCGCCGCCGCGGGAGGCCTCGGCCCTGGTCCTGGTCCACGACGGCTCCTGGGAGGGCTTCCTCTGCGCCCTCGGGGACTTCCTCAACGAGGAGGCGCTCCGGGGCGGCCGCCCCGGGATATCGGGAGGACGAGACCTCGAGCTGCGGGGGCCGGAGGGGGCCGCAGGACTCTTCGAGGACCGGAGGCCCGTCCCCCGCGACGAAGCGCGGGCGGCCCGCCTCCTCTGTCGCCTAACTCCTCCCCTCGAGGCCCGGAGCTGGGAAAAGCTCCGGGCGGCCTTCGCCTCGGATCTGGCGGGGCGCGAGGGAGCCATGGCCCGACTCGTCGCGCAGGCCCGCAGGGAGGGTGTCGGAGCCTTCGACAGCTTCGGCGACCCCGATGCCCTCCTCGTCGAAAAGGCCGCGACGAGGGCCTGCCGCGAGGCCCATCGTCTCCTCGGCCTCCTTCGCTTCCGCGAACTCGCGGACGGCTCCCTCTACGCGAGCCTCGATCCCGACTGCGCGGTCCTGCCCCTGATCGCCGACCACTTCTCCGCCCGCTTCCCCGCCTTCCGCTGGGCTATTCGCGACGAGAGGCGGGACGAGGCTCTCGTCCACGAACCCGGGCGGGGCTGGAGTCTCGGCCGGGGTCTCCGGCTGGGGGAGGAGGAGGGCGGGTCGGCGGGCGAGCTCCCCCTCTCGGCGAGGGAGCTCGAGATCCAGGCCTTCTGGAAGCGCTACTTCGAGACCATCGCGATCGAGGAGCGCGCCAATCCCGGCCTCCAGGCCTCCTTCATGCCGAAGAAGTACTGGAAGAATCTTCCGGAGAAGGATGGTTCTTCGGACTGAGGGCGGCCCGGCGTGCTCGCCAGTCTGGAAGGTGGCGCTCGACGATGCGCCAGAAGCGCTTGCTGTGCGAAGCCTCGATGAGGTGCACGAGCTCGTGGACGAGGACGTACTCGAGGCAGGTCCTGGGCAGGCGCGCGAGCTCGGTGCTCAGCCTGATGGTTCTCGCCCGGGCCGAACAGCTGCCCCATCGCGACTTCATGTTCCTGAGCGAGAGGCCGGTCGGCGTCATACCCACCTTCTCGGTCCATTCGGCCAGAAGGGGGGGGAGGGCGGCCTCGAGCTCCCGGCGGTAGAAGCGCTGTACGAGTTCGGAGCGCCGCGCCCCGGGGCTGCCCGGGGGGAGGCGGAGGCGAAGCTCGCCGGGGGCCGCCTCGATCCGCAAGCGGCCCGGCCCCTCCTCCACGATGAGCCTGAGGCTCACGCCCCAGAGGGGCACTGTCTCGCCCTCGCCCAGGGGAGGGGGGGCGACCGCGGCCCTCTCCCTCATGGCCGCCTGGTGCTTCCGGATCCAGACAGCCTTGGAGGCGACGAAACGGGCGATCTCGGCGAAGCTCGTTCTCCGGGGCGCGGAGACCCTGACCTCTCCGGCGGGGGGATGGATGGCCAGGCGGAGGGTCCTCACCCGCTTCCGCGTCACGAGGGCGGCGATGCCCTCGACCTCCATGAGTCTCGTCTCTTCCGGCAGACTGTCCATGTCCTCGCTCCCGCCTCGATTCTCGGTCGGGGCGATGATCGCACGGGAGCTTCGCGAGAGACAATGCGGGCCCTCCTCCGGCCGGCGAAGGGCCGGAGGACCAACCTGAGACCGAGGCCCGCCTTGAAGCCGGCGGAGTAGGCCGCCAGGGCGTCGCCGCGCCTGAAGGCTGTCGGAGCGCCGAGGCTCAGGGCCCTCTCCGGCATCCAGGACTGGAAATCGAAGCTGGCGAGGAGCTCGAGGCCCAGGCCCGGGAGGGGGAGTTCCAGCTCCCCGAGGCGGGCCGTGAGGCCGAGGCCGTTGGGGAGGGCGGGGAGACCCGGAGCCGTGAGGAGGAGGCTGCGACCCCCGCCCATCCCGAGGCGGGGCCGCGCGAGGGGCAGGGTCTCGCGGAGCCTGAGCTCGAGGCCGGGGCCCAGGCTCAGGGCGAGGCTTCCCTCGAGGAGAAAGGCTGCGAGGCCCGCGTCGCCCTCGAGGCCGAGGCGGAGGGCGGGTAGGAAGAGACCATCCCCGAGCCCCAGGCCGAACTCGAGCCTTAAGGCCCGAAGGGGGGCCTCGAGTCCCAGGAGGCCCGAGGCTCCGAGGCTGAGTTCGAGGCGGGAGAGGAGGGAGGGCCTGGGAGCCCCCTCCCCGCAGACCGGGTCGGCGAGGAGGGAGAGGAGGCCGGCGAAAAGGAGGAGAGGGGGGCTGAATAAAACGGAGGGACGACGGGCCATGGGCACCTCCCTCCCTCCGACGCTCGCCGCCCCCGGCCCCGCTTCGGGAAGGCGAAACCTTCCGGAAGCGGCCCGGGGCTCGGCGGGTCATTTGGCCAGGTAGAACTCCACGCGCCGGTTCTTCCAGCGGTTCCCGAGGTCGGAATTCGGGACGACGGGATCGTCGGCGCCGAGACCGACCGGGGTGAGGAGGCCGCCGTTGATCCCCCTCTCCTCGAGGGCGAGGCTGATGGCCTTGGCCCTTTCGAGGGAGAGAGGTATCAGGACCTCCTGCTGCTCGATCTCACCCTTCGCCGCGTCGAACCAGTGGATCATCACCGCGTGGCCCTGGACCCTGATCCGGTAGTCGGGGAAGCGGGCCAGGGCCGCCGCGACCCAGTCGAGGGTCGCAGCGTTCTGGGCGGCCAGCCCGGCAGGCACATCGCGATAGTCGGCGGTGAAGGACTGGAAGGTGATCGATGGCACCCTGATGCGGTAGCCCGCCTGGGTCTTGTCGACGAGGATGCCGGTGACGAGGCTGGTCTTCGCCTCGCTCGTCCTCCCGAACTCGTCGCGGAGCCTGAGGTCGACGCTGTACTCGCTCGCGGACTCCACGAGTTGGCCGCCGACGCCCCGGCCCTGCCACTCGAGGGGGGCGGCGGGCCAGTCCCCCTTCCACGAGGCGAAGGGGCGGCCGGCTGGATCCTTGACTTCGAGAGTCCAAGTTTTGATCTTGGCATACTTCGAGCTGCCCGCCATCGTGATCGTCACCTGGTCGTTCTGGCCGTCCCCGTCGGGGGAGAAGACGCCGGCCGAGAGGGAGAGGGTCACCCGGGGCGCGCTCAGGGAGAGGGCGAAGGAGGCGCTCTCGATGGTGGTCGGCCTGAACTCCAGCCCGTAGTCGATGGCGAGGCGGGCCTTGTAGCTGCCCTCCGGGGCTTCGCTTCCCTGGCTCGTCTTCCCGTCCCATTCGAGGGCTGCGGGAAGGCCGGCGCCCTTCTCGCTCGCCGTCACCCCGCCTCCCTCGTCGACGAGATCGAGGCTCCAGGCCTTGACCGAGGCCGGATGGCCGATGGCGAAGTCGAAGCGGAGACTGCCGGGGCTTCCCGGACTCCCGGGGGCGAAGGTCGGCCTCGGAGCCGCGATCGTGCTGGCCTCCCTGGGCGCCGGCCGGTCCGAGACGGTGAAGGCTCCCCCGAAGCTGCCGAGATTGCCGTATTCGTCGACGACCTCGGCCTTGAGGAGGAGCTCGCTCTCGGGGGCTATCCTCCCCCCTCCCGCCAAGCTTCCGTCCCAGGCCGCGCTGCGATTGGGCCAGCCGGCCTCCCAGGAGGCGAGCTCGGCTCCCGCCTTGTCGGTCAGCGAGAGTTTCCAGCGCGTGATGAAGGCGGGTTGCTCGGCCGGCTCGAGGCTGAAGGTCACGGGGTTGGCCGCGCCCAGGGTGGCCGGGGCGACGGTCGCGGGCGAGGCGGACACGAGGCCCCGGGGCGGGCTCGTCACGAGACCGAAGGCCTGGCTTTCCACCAGGGCGGGTTTGAAGGCTCCGCCGTAATCCACGGAGAGGCGGGCCAGGTAGCTCCCGTCGGGGAGGGGGAGGCCCGCGGGGTCGAGGCCGTCCCAGGCGAGGGTCTCGGGGACCGTGGTCCCCTCGCCCTTCCAGGTCTTTTTCACGGCCGCGCCGGCGTCGAGGACATCCACCTGCCAGGCCTTCACGCTCGCCTTCGATCCCACCGCGAGGCGGAGTTCGAGGGTCTTGGAGCCCCGGGCGCTCGTGGGGGAAAAGCCCTTGGTGGCCGCCGCGATGCTCGAGTTTTCGGCGCCGGGGGTTTCCACGACGGCGGGGGGGGCCGGCGATTGTTCCGCCGGCTTCTCGACTGCGGCGGGGGCCGGCGTCGGTTCTGGAGGCGCCTCTGCCGGCTTGGTCGCGCAGCCGGCCAGGCCGAGCACGATGACAAGGCCGAGGATGAGCCTAAGGTAGCCGCAGTTCGCACGCATGGTTCCCTCCCGGTTTCACTGTACATGCTAAAAATGACAGGGAGCCGGGGCTTGGGCTAATACCATTTTCCTGCAATCCCATACCTGGTAGGTATGGGCTCGGGGGAGGGGGCTCAGGCCAGGGGGACTTTCAGGGCGAAGTGCTGACGAGCCAGGGCGCAGAGGGCCTCGCCGGTCGGCGAGAGGGGGGCCCGGCGCCGGCAGAGGCCGAAGGTGAGGGTATGGGGGAGGGCGAGGCTCGCTATCCCCGCCTCGCCTCCCGCGGGCACCATGAAGCTCGGCACGATGGACCAGCCGAGGCCGGAGGCGACGAGCTTGACGATCACCGAGGAGTCGTTGCACTCCCAGCGCACGTCGGGCTTGAAGCCGAAGTCCCCGCAGATCTCGTCGAAGCGCCGCCTGAGGCCGGGGGCCTCGGCCACCGACATCGCGATGAGGGGCTGGTCCCTGAGCCGCTCCATGCAGGCGCCGAGGTCCTCGCCCTCGTGGAGGGCGGAGGGATAGATGAGGACCAGGCGCTCCTCGCGGAGGGCTTCGAAGACGAGGGTCTCGTCGTCGATCCAGGAGCGGGCGAATCCCACATCGATGGCGCCGGATTGGAGGGCCCGGGCCTGGGCCTCGGTGGACATGCTCAGGATCTCGAGCCTGGCCTCGGGCCATTCCTCGCGGAAGCGGCCGAGGAAGGGGAGGAGCTCCGTCTCGAGGATGAAGGACACGCAGCCGATCCTGAGGTCGCCGTCCTTGGCCTCGCCGATCGAGCGGGCCGAGCGGCTCATGGCGGCTACGTCGTCGAGGATGCGCTCGGACTCGGCGAGGAAGTACTCCCCGGCCAGGGTGGGCACGGTCCCGGAGCCGCTGCGCTCGAGGAGGCGGGTCCCGACCTCGCGCTCGAGCTCGCGCACCTGGCGGCTCAGGGGAGGCTGGGAGATGTGGAGGGCCTCGGCCGCCTTCACGAAGCCGCCCTCCCTGGCGACCGCGACGAAATAGCGAAGGTGGCGGAGCTCCATCGCCTAACTTCCCGTCCGGCGGTAGAGGGGCACTCGGGCCGAGACCCCGGCGGAGAGGGGCGAGCTCTCGCCGCGCGCGAAGTGGCGATAGGCGAGACCGGCGATCATGGCCCCGTTGTCGCCGCAGAGGCGGAGGGCCGGGAAGCGGGTCTCGAGCCCGGGCCGGGCGGCGAGACGCTCGCGGAGATAGGAGTTGGCGGCGACGCCCCCGCCCGCGACGAGGCGGACGAGGCCCTGGTCCCTGGCCGCGGCGAGCACGCGGTCGACGAGGAGGTCGATGGCGGCCTTGCGGAAGCTGGCCGCGATGTTCTCGGGGCTGGCGAGGGCCCCGGGGCTCCGGTACTGCTCGAGCTGGCGGATGGCCGCCGTCTTGAGGCCCGAGTAGGAGAGGTCGTAGGTGTGCTCTCCCTTGTGGAGGCTGGGCTTCGGGAAACGGAAGGCCGAGGCGTCGCCTCTCGCCGCGAGGCGGTCGATGGCCAGGCCGCCGGGATAGCCGAAGCCGTAGTGCTTGGCGACCTTGTCGAAGGCCTCGCCCACGGCGTCGTCGATGGTGGTGCCGAGGACCTCGATGCGGTCGAAGTCGAGGGCCTTCGCGATGATGCTGTGGCCGCCGGAGACGAGGAGGCCGAGGTAGGGGTAGGCGACGGGGGCCAGGGTCGGGTCGGCGGGGTCCTCGAGCTGGGAGGCGTAGAGATGGGCGAGCATGTGGTTGACGGCGAAAAAGGGTTTGTCGAGGGCGTAGGCCAGGCCCTTGGCGAAGGAGAGGCCGACGAGGAGGGAGCCGATGAGGCCCGGCCTGGAGGTGGCGGCTATCCCGTCGAGCCGGGCGGGCGCGATGCCCGCCTCGTCGAGTGCGCGGCGCGCCACGCCCGTGATCCATTCGAGGTGGGTGCGGCTGGCGATCTCGGGGACGACGCCCTGGTACTTCTCGTGGAAGGGGATCTGGGTGGCGACGACGTCGGAGAGGACGCGGCGGCCGTCCTCGACCACCGCGACGGCGCACTCGTCGCAGGAGCTCTCAACGCCGAGAACGAGCATGAGCCTCCTCGATCATGAGGCGCGAGATTGTGGAGAGGGAGAAGCCCTCGTCGGCGAGGAAGGGGTAGAGCTCGACGAGGGTGGAGGCGAGCTCGGTGGACCAGATGTGGCCGATCATGACCGCGGGGGCGCCGATCTCGGCCTTCTTCTTGCCCTCCTCGAGGGCGCGGAGAATGGAGGCCCGATCCGGACTGTTGTCGAGAAACACGCTGCGCTCCCAGTATCTCATGTTCACCCGGAGCGCCGCCTCTCGGGCCACGGTCTCGGGGACGGTAAGGGAATCAAGATAGTAGATTCCCCGATCGTTGGCAAGGCGAAGGAGGGCCTCCATGAGGTCGGGCCTCGTGGTCACCGCCGAGCCCATGTGGTTGTTCAGCCCCCTGGCCCCGGGGAGGGAGTCGAGGTTCGCGGCGACGGTGCGCAGGGCCTCGGCGACCGGCGTCGTCCGGAAGATGGCGCCCGGTCCCGTGGCCTGGCCGCCGAGGGCCTCCATGGGTTGGTGGAGAATGAGCTCCTTGCCGGTCGCGAGGACCCGCCTAGCCGTCTCGGCGGAATGGGGCAGGCCGGGGAGGACGGCCACCGTGAGGGGAAAGGGCAGGGCGAGGAAGGCCTCGAGGGCCTTGAGGTCGTAGCCGGCGTCGTCGATGACGAGGACGAGGACCTTGGAGGGGGGGGCCGGGACGGCAGGCGGGGGGACCGGCCGCGTTGTCAGAGGGGCGGGGCCGGTGGAGAGTCGGAGGAGGGCGATGCCGAGGGCCGATATGGCGAGGGCCAGGAGGAGGGGGCGGCGCGCGGAGCTCGGGCCCCTGCGGCCGCGGCCCTTGGCCGCGGCGCCCTTCGAGTCAGCCTTGCTCTTGGACACGATGGGAAGGGATTATGCGCGGCGGGGGGGCGGGGCGCAAGGCGAGGCCTGCCGGCCCGACATCGGAGGCGCCCGGCGCTCAGGCTCCGATGGTCTGCGAGGCGCACTCCCTGAGCTTCCGGAGGGCGCGCTTCTCGATCTGGCGCACGGTCTCGGGAGAGATGCCGAGCTCCTCGCCGATGGTCTTGAGGGTCCGCCTCCCGTCGCTCGCGAGGTCGAAGCGGTACATGAGGATCTGCCTTTCCTTTTCGAGGAGGATCTCGAGCATCCTGATCGTCTCCTCGCGGACCGTCGAGCGCATCAGGGCCTCGTCGGGGCTGTAGCTGTTGTCCTCGAAGACATCGATGACCCCGCCGGACTCGCTGTCGGAATCGCACTCGAGGGAGATCATCGCCGAGGCCATGCCCTGGAGCTCGGCGACGCACTGCTCTGAGACGCCCAGGTCCCGGGCGATCTCCGCGGAGCTCGGCTCCCTTTTCAGGCTCTGGGTGAGCCAGTTGTAGCTGCGCTGGATCTTGCGGAGGAGCTCCTCCTTGCGGTGGGGAAGCCTGATCGCGCGGCGGGAATTCACGAGGGCCCGGGTGATGGACTGCTTGATCCACCAGGAGGCGTAGGTGGAGAAGCGCACGTTGCGGGCGCCGTCGAATTTCTCGGCGGCTTTGATGAGGCCGACGTTCCCTTCCTGGATGAGGTCCATGAGGGGCATGTCGGGGGTGACATAGGCGCGGGCGATCTTGATGACGAGGCGGAGGTTGGCCTCGATGAGCTTGCGGCGAGCTTCCTCGCTTCCCCCGGCGATGAGCCGCGAGAGCTCCTGCTCGCCCTCGGCGTCGAGGAGGGCGATGTGCTTGATTCCCGAGTAGTAGGAATCGAGGATGCTGTCTTTTGTATCTCTTCTGGTGGTCTCGTTCATGGCTTTCTCCACCTTCTTAAATGCAAGGAGCGTGCCATAAACTCGAAATTTCAAGAATATTACTTAACTTGTTTTAATTAAATGAAATACCCTCTAGGTCATGAATGACTCCCTGTGGGGCGACCAGAAATGGTATTTAAAAGTAGACAATATGCCCTTGTACCTGTCTTATTCAGTATACGAATCATCGTCAGGGAAGGAGGCTCAAGCTGATTTGTGTCCTGGGCGGGGGCACCGAGGAGGTCTCGGCCCCGCTCGCCGCCCCCAGATCCCGGAGGAAGGTGACGAAGGCGAGGGTGAGCACCAAGGCGATCATCAACGAGCGCATGGAGGCCTCCATTCCCGGAACGGGGTCATTTGAGATATTTGAGCGGATTGACCGCGACGCTCGCGCGGTAGAAGCCGAAGTGGAGGTGGGAGGCGGTGCTGTACCCGGTGTTGCCCGATAGCCCGATCTCGGTGCCCTGGTCGAGGGCCTGGCCGATCGCCACCTCCCGCTTGGAGAGATGGCCGTAGAGGCTCTGGGACCCGTCGGAGTGGTTCAGGATGACATAGTTCCCGAAGAGGTTGTTATAGCCGGAGTCGGCGACCCTTCCGTCCATCACGGCCTTCACGGGCGTCCCCGTCGGCACGACGATGTCGATGCCCCCGTGGAAACTCCTGATGCCGGTGAAGGGGTCGGGTCGGTAGCCGAAGGGGCTGCTGATGGGGCCCCGGGCGGGCCAGACGAGGTAGTCGCCGAAGATCCGCCTGAGATCGGGAGGAGCGAGGCGGGCCCCGGGGATGAAGAGGGCCTGGCCGGGCACGATCACGGCGCTGCCCAGGCTGTTGGCGTCGGCCAGGGCGCTGAGCGTCACCCCGTAGCGCCGGGAGATGCTTCCGAGGCTTTCGCCCTTGGCGACCTGGTGCCGTATCCCGTTCATGTTGGGAATCCTCAGCTCGACCCCGACGCGGAGGCCCTTGGCGCTCGTGATGCCGTTCATACTGACGAGGGTGTCGACGTTGATGCCGTTGCGCGCGGCTATCCTCGCGATGGAATCGCCGGCCTTCACGGTGTAGGTGCCGGTCTCGAGGCTCCTGGGGAGGGGAGGGAGGCGGGTTTCGGTGGGTCCGGCCTTGGCCAACTCGGGGGTGAGGAAGGCCAGGATGTCATCCTCGGCGCCGAGGTTCCTCGGAAGGAGGCCGCCCTTCGGCAGGGGGAAGACGGGGGTGGCGGCCTGGACGAAGAGGAAGAGGAGGCCCGCGAGCAGGAGGCCGAGTCCCAGGACGGCCGCGAGCCGCAGACGGGCCGCGGGCCGGGCCAGGGCGGCGCCGAGCCGCGCGATGCCCTTCCTGAGCGCCTGCACCAGGCGCCGGGGCAGGGCAGGGTCCAGGCGGGGGAGGCGAGGCGCGGGAAGGGAAGAAAGAAGGCGAGCGAGGCCTCCCAGGCTCTTCGTGAAGGAGCCCGGGTTTTGCCTCTGTCGCGGGGCGGCCGGGGAGCCGAAGCGGCGGGCGACACTGCCCTTCCCCTGGTCCAGTCGGCTCCGGAGGGAGAGGGGAGGGAGGGAGGGGGGTCTGGCCCCCCTGGCCGAGGCGGGACGACGAAGGCCCTCGAGTCTCGGGACCGAGCCCCCCTCGAGGAGGAAGAAATCGGTGCCCGGCCAGGTCCTGTTCGGAGAATTCGCGCCCCGCCCCTCGCCTCCGCGGGCTTGCCTGCGTCGCGGGGAAGGCGCTTCGGGAGGACGGCGGGGCGGGTCGTAGATGGTTGTCTGCTCCATGGTGCTGCTGTGTATATCGACAGGGTCGCGATCCCTCATTACTGGAGCCTTGGCCCCGGGCCCTCCTCCGCCTCCCGGGCAGTCGCGCGGCGGTGGCTTCTCAGCGCCGCGGTGCGCGGATATAGTCCCCGGGAATGTCCAAAGCCCGGGGCCGCTACCTCTTTCCCATGCTCCTCGCCTTCGGCCTCGCCCTCCTCGCGAAGCTCTTCGTCATCGATCTCGCCGTGGTGGACGGGCCTTCCATGAATCCGACCCTCCACGAGGGCCAGGTGGTGGCCGTGTTCAGGCTCGCCTACGGGCTCAGGCTTCCGCCCGGCCTCGGGGGCATCATCCTTCCCTGGTCTCAGCCCCGTCCCGGCGACCTCGTCGTCGCCCGGAATCCCCTTTCCGGGGCGGCGGTGATCAAGCGCGTCGGCTGGATGGAGCCTGTGGCGGTCGGGGAGGCCGGCAAAGGCCCCGGCTCGGTCTGGCTTCTCGGGGACAACCCCGCGGAGTCCCTCGACTCCCGCTCCTACGGAGCGGTTCCGGTTGAGGAGATCGCGGGCAGGGTGCTACTCTTCGGTCCACGCCCATGAGCATCGACAAAAAGGCCCTGCGCTTCGGCCTGGCCCTCGGCCTCCTCGGCCTTTTCGCCCTCCTCGTGCTCTTCCGCTACGCCCTCCTCGCGGGCGAGGGCGGGAAACCCCGGCCCTCCCCCCTCGATTCCTCGGAGCGGGGTCTCATCCTCGACCGCTCGGGCAGGGTCCTCGCCGTCGACTCGCCCCTCTACAACATCGCCGTCTGGAAACCCGAGACCGACCCCGTCGCCTTCCCCGCGGAGGCCGAGCGTCTCGCTTCCCTCGTGGATCTCCCGCCCGACGAGGTCCTCTCGCGCTGGAAGGAGGGCTCCGGCAATTTCTTCTACCTCCGGAAGCGCGTGAGCCCGCAGGTCGCGCGGGCCGTCCAGGAGGCCAAGGCCGCCGGGGCCTTCGCCGGAGTCGTCGTCGAGCGGGTGGCCGGAAGGCTCTATCCGGAAAAGCGCCTGGCCTCCCACCTCGTGGGCTTCGTCGGCGACGCCAACCGGGGCCTGGTGGGCATCGAGAGCAAGTACGACGAGGAACTGACGCCGAAGGCCGACGAGAAGGGTCGGCTCCCTCCCCAGGGCGACGGGGTCGTCCTCACCATCGACGCCAACATCCAGTTCGCCCTCGAGGAGGTGGCTCGGCGCGCCCTCAAGGACACGGGGGCGACCGCGGTGATCCTCCTCGCCGGCGATGTCGCGACCGGCGAGATCCTCGCCTATGTCGCGATGCCCGACTACGATCCCAACGAGTTCCTCACCTCGCCCGACTCGGCCTGGTACGACTGGGCCTCGGTCTACGCCTACGAGCCGGGCTCGGTCTTCAAGGTCTTCTCGATGGCCTCGGTCCTCGACCTCGGCGTCATCACGGACCGGACGACCTTCCTCTGCGACGGGGCCTACCACCTCGTGACGCCCTCGGGCGAGAAGATCACGATCAAGGACCTCGAGGTGCATGGGACGGTCGACATTACGGGCATCCTCGAGTACTCCTGCAATTCGGGGGCCGGCCAGGCCTCCGACCGCGCGGCCACCGTCGATTTCTACGACAAGCTCTCGGCCTTCGGCTTCGGCTCCCGCACGGGCCTGACCCTGCCCGGGGAGAGCCCCGGCGCCCTCCGCTCCCCGGAGACCTGGTCCCTCCGCTCCAAGCCCACCATCGCCATGGGGCAGGAGGTCCTCGTCACCGCCACCCAGATGCTCGCCGCGGCCATGGCCGTCGGCGACGGCGGCATCCTCCGGAAGCCCCTCGTGGTCGGCAGCCTGCGACGGCCCGACGGCTCCACCCTCTACGAGAACCAGAGCACCGAGGTGAGGCGCGTCATCTCCTCGGCGACGGCCCGGGCCATACTCACCGCCATGGAGGCGGGGGCCGGGATCGGCGGCACGGGCCGTCGCGCCAAGGTCGACGACGTCCGCATGGCGGTCAAGACCGGCACCGCCCAGATGATCGACCGCGAGACCAAGCGCTATTCCACCACCGATTTCATCGCGAGCACCCTCGCCATTTTCCCGGCCGACGCCCCGCGCATCGCCCTCTACGGGGCCATCATCAAGCCCGCGGGCGAGACCTACGGCGGCCGCATCGCGGCCCCGATGATCCGGGAGGGGGCCGAGGCCCTCCTCGAACTCACCGACATCGCCCGGGGCGGCAGCCCCGTCATCCAGCACCCCGGACGGGTGAGCCTGCCCCGTCTCGGCCCGATCGAGATCGGCGGCACCATGCCCGATCTCCGGGGCGTTCCCAAGCGCCTGCTCCTCCCCCTCCTCGACAGGAGCGACCTCAAGGTGAGGATCGAGGGGAACGGCTACGTGGTCCGCCAGCGCCCCGAGTCGGGCAGGGCCCTGGGGCCGGGAGCCGAGATCGTCCTGGAGCTCGAGTGAAGCCTCGAGCCGGCGGGGAGATCCTCGCCGCCAACCTCGCTTCCCTCGCGGAGGTCCAGCCCGAACTCGCGGACCTGCTCGGCGGTCTCGCCCTGGAGGCCGGGCAGGAGGCCTACGAGACCCTGCCGACCCCCTCCGGGGCGCCCACGGCGCGCTGGCGCGGCCGCCTCGTCCACTCGGCCTACGACCCGCGCGGCGAGGCGAGACGCCTCGTGGAAGCGGCCCTTCCCCCCGGGACCGATACGGCCGTCATCCTCGGTTCCGGCCTCCTCTACGCCGCGGAGGAGGCCCTCGCGACCGCGGGCGTCGGGCGCGTCATCGTCTGCGAGGCCGAGGCCCCGCGTCTGGTCGCTTCCCTGGCGGCGCGCGACCTCCGGAGCCTCCTCGCCGACGGACGCCTCTCCTGGATGGCGGGAGGGGAGGCCGGCGCCCTCCTCCTGGCCCTGGAGTCCGCCGAGGGAGGGGGGAGGCGGCTCGCCGGTCTGGTGGGCCAGAAGGCCCTCGAGGATCTCGATCCGGCCTGGTACGGCGAGGTCCGCGCGGCCTTCGACCGTTTCGCCGCGAAGGAGGCGATCAACGAGAACACCCTCCGGCGCTTCGGTCGCCTCTGGGTCCGCAACCTCGCCCGGAACGCTGGACCGATGGCCTCCCTCCCCGGCATCGCCACCCTCGCGGAGCGCTTCGCCGGACTGCCCGCCCTCGTCCTCGCGGCCGGCCCCGGCCTCGACCTCGTTCTTCCCCGCCTGGCCGAGCTTCGCGAGCGCCTTCTCCTCGTCGTGGTCGACACTGCCCTCCGGAGCCTCCTCGCGGCGGGGACGGAGCCCGACTTCCTCGTCGTCGTCGATCCCCAGTACTGGAACTGGCGCCATGTCGCCGATCTCGCGGCCCCCGGCGCCTTTCTCGTCTCCGAGTCGGCGGTCTGGCCCCCCGTCCTCCGCGCCCCCACGCGCGGAACCTTCCTGGCGGCCTCCCTTTTTCCCCTCGGTCGGGCCCTCGATGCCCGGCGTCCCGGGGGGGGGGAGGGCCGCGGCCTCCTCGGCGCCGGCGGCTCTGTGGCGACCAGCGCCTGGGATTTCGCGCGCCTCCTCGGCGCCTCCCCCCTCGTCATGGCGGGCCTCGACCTCGGCTATCCCGGAGGGCAGACCCACGCCCGGGCCAGCCTCTTCGAACAGCGGGCCCTGACCACGGCTACGAGATTGGGTCCGGCCGCGACCTCCCAGGCCGGCGCCCTCTTCGGGGCAGGGAGCCGGCGGGTCGCCTCGACCGAGGGATCCACGGTCCTGAGCGACCAGCGCATGCTCCTCTATGCCTGGTGGTTCGAGTCACGCCTGGCCCGGAAGGACGCTCCGCCCACCTCGACCCTCTCCCCGGGCGGCGTCGCCATCCCGGGCCTTCCCCTGGTGGCCCTCGAGTCCCTCCTGGCCCTGCCCCCGCGTCGGCGGGAGATCGACGCCTGTCTCGAGACCGCCGCCCGCCTCGCCCTGTCGGAGCTCGGGCGGGAATCGGGGGAGGGTGCCCTGGCTGAGCTCCTATCGGGCCTGGACGGCATCGCGCAGAGGGCGGAGGAGGGCGAGAGGGCCGCCCGGTCGGCCCGGGAAGCCCTGGCCCGGGGAGGGGACCCGGCCCCCTTCCTCGCCCTCCTCGGTGAAACCGATGCCTTTCTCCACGGGAACGAGTTCCGCGACGTGGTCGGCTTCTTCCTACCCCCCCTCCGCGAACTCGTCGACCGGATTCCCCGCGATCTCGCCGAAAGCCTCGAGCTTTCGGCCTCCCTCTACGCGCGGATCGCCGCCTCTGCCCGGGAGAATCTCGGGTTCCTCGACCTCCATCGCGGGGCCGAATGACGGTTTTTCCCTCAATTCAGCGCCGCACCTGCCGAAACTATGAGTGAGGGCAACCTCACCGACGGTATGCACCCTGACGTCCAGGCATACCGTTTTTTTTTTTCAACTTATTCCATCTTAACCGGGCTGGAACTAGACTAGGGTCCATGACTATTCAAGCCACTGCCTCTTCGGGCGGCCTGACCCTCGCCCTCAGCGGCTCGGCCCTGGTCGAAGCGGCCGAAGCCGCAGCCGCCGAACTCCTTGCCGTCCTGGGCCGGAGCAAGGGATCGGTGACCTTCGACCTTTCCGGCCTTTCCCGCGTCGATGTGACCTTTTTCCAGCTCCTCGTCGCCTGCGATCTCCTGATCACGAAGCGCGGCGGCACCATGAGGGTACTGGAGCTGCCTCCGGGCCATATTGTTTCGATCAGGGGCGAGCTCTTCGGTTTCCGGCTCGTGCATCACTTCCCCCTCGTCGCGGTGGAAGCATGAACTTCGAGGACAATCGTCTTTTTTTTCTCGAAGAGGCGCGGGAACTCCTCAACTCCCTCGAGAAGAACCTCATCGAGCTCGAGTCATCGCCCGACGACTCCGCCCTCATCAATGAGGTCTTCCGGGGCCTCCACACGATCAAGGGCTCGGGGGCCATGTTCGGCTTCGAGAAGGTGTCCCAGTTCACCCACCTCCTCGAGAACCTCTTCGACGAGGTCAGGAAGGGGACGCTGAAGGTCGACTCGGACATCGTCGGCATCGGTCTCCGCTCCACCGACTGCATCTCCTCCCTCCTCGAGGGCAAGGAGGGGGGAGAGGTTCAAGCCCGTCTCGTCGCGGAGATCACGGCCCTCGGAGCCGCCTCCCCGCGGACTGCCGCGTCCGCCGCCAGGGAGGATGCCGAGGATCACTGCGACTTCCCGACGAGGCCCCAGGCCTCCCCCTCGGGCCCCCCGATGGTCTACAGGGTGGAGCTCAAACCCATTCCGGGCCTCCTCCATCGCGGCGTCAAGCTCGAGTGCCTGTTCCGCGAACTCCAGGGCATGGGCGACTTCCACTCGGTCTGCGACGTCTCGGCGGTGCCCGAGCTCGGCGCCCTCGATCCCTCCGCGGTCTACTTCCGCTGGACCATCACGCTCTCGACCCAGGCCGACATGCAGGCCGTCCGCTCGGTCTTCATGTTCATCGAGGACTACTCGGAGCTCTCGGTGAAGATCGTCACCGAGCGCGGCGAGGGCGAGGGGGCCCGCGCCCCCCTTCTCGGCGAGGTCCTCGTCGACCGCGGACTCATCGACGAGGAGGAGGTGGCCACCCTGCGCCACGAGCAGGTGCCCCTCGGCGAGCTGGCGGTCAAGGCGGGGAGGGTGAGCAAGGGCGAGCTCGACGCGGCCCTGGCGGAGCAGCAGGCCGTGAAGTCGGCCAGCATCGAGAGGGAGGTGAGGCAGGAGTCGAGCACCATCCGGGTGCGGAAGGAGAGGCTCGACTTCCTGGTCGATTCGGTCGGCGAGCTCGTCATCCTCCAGGCGCGCCTCGGACAGGAGGCCAAGAGCCTCGGCTCGGTCGTCCTCGAGGGCATCGCCGAGAACCTCTCGCGACTCACGACCGTCCTCCGCGATTCGACCATGGGCCTTCGCATGGTGCCCCTCGCGGAATCCTTCGCCTCCTTCCAGCGCCTCGTGCGCGACCTTTCCAAGCAGCTCGGCAAGGACCTCCGGCTCGAGATCGAGGGGGCGGGCACGGAGCTCGACAAGAACGTCATCGAGTCCCTGAAGGATCCCCTGGTGCACATCATCAGGAATTCGGCCGACCACGGCATCGAGGACGCGGCGACCCGGGCCCGCGCGGGCAAGCCCGCCGTGGGCACCATCTCGGTGGCCGCGCGGCAGGTGGGCTCGAGCGTCGAGATCGTCGTCCGCGACGACGGCGCCGGCCTCGACCTCGACCGCATCAAGGCCAAGGCCGTCGAGCGCCGCCTCCTCGAGCCCGACGAGACCGACGAGGACAAGATCATCGCGGTGATCATGGAGCCGGGCTTCTCCACGACCGAGCGGGCGACCAGCCTCTCCGGTCGCGGCGTGGGCATGGACGTCGTGCGCACGAACATCGAGAAGCTCAGGGGCTCCATCGCCATCGCGACCGAGCGTGGGGGGGGGACCACCATGACCCTCTCCATCCCCCTCACCCTCGTCATCGTCGACGGCCTCCTCGTCACGGTCGGAGGCGTCGATTACGTCGTGGCCCTGAGCCTCGTGGAGGAGTGCGTCGACATGGCCCTCGGCGGCGCCGAGGGATCCTCGGGCACCATCCACCTCCGCGGCCGCACCATCCCCGTCCTCGACGTCCACCGCATCCTCCTCGGGGACTCGGTCCCGAGGGCCGGCGAGGAGGGCGAGGCCCGCCTCGTCATCGCCTCCGTCGACGGGGCCGAGGTAGCCCTCCGCGTCGACGCCATCGTGGGCAAGCAGCAGGTGGTCATCAAACCTTTCACGGCGGCCCTGAAGGGCCTCACGGCCATTTCCGGAGCGACAATACTCGGCGACGGTTCCGTCGCCCTCATACTGAACCTCGCCGATCTCGTCAAGACGAGCCGCGGCGAAGTCGGCATCATCCAGGCAAGGAGCGCGAAATGAGTTTGGGAATCCGGGCGAAGATAATCGGCAGCTTCCTCATCGTCATCCTGGTGCTTGCGGCGGTGGTCGTCGTGGCCATCGCGTTCCTCCGCACCAACTCCGAACAGGACGTATTCCTCTTCGAGAAGAAGACGGCCCCCCTCGCCGATCTCGTCACCATCAATGGCCGCTTCCAACGGGCGCGATACAATCTCCTCCTGGCCATCGTGGAGAAGGACAGGGCCGAGGCGAAGTCCAAGGCCGACAAGGCCGTGGTCTACAAGGAAGATATAGACGCCGCATTCAATGAATACAAGAAATCCCTCCTCGACGCCGAGGACGAGCAGCTCATGGCCGAGATGACGAGCCTGGCTAACGAGTATTTCGCCAAGGCCCTGCCCATCACCTCCCTCCAATTGGTGGGAGTGAACGGTAAGGAGTCGGAGGGTCTGGCCCTCCTCGTCGGGCCCCTCACCACGGTCAGTGACAAGCTCAATCCCATCCTCGACAAGGTCGCGAAGATGAACCACGACGAGGCCCAGCTCGTGGCCCAGGATAACCAGGCCCGGGCCCAGCTCGCGTACATCATCATGCTCGTCGCCGCAGCCGTCGCTCTTCTTATCGCCCTCCTCCTCGCCCTCTGGCTCTCGGGCTCGGTGATGAAGGTCGTCAACGATGTCGAGGGCGGGGCGGACAATGTCAACGCCGGAGTGGACCAGGTTTCGAGCTCCTCGGAGCAGCTGGCCACGGGCTCGAACGAGCAGGCGGCCAGCATGGAGGAGGTCTCGGCCAGCATCGAGGAGCTCTCGGCGACCATCAGGCAGAACGCGGACAACGCCAGCCAGACCGAGAAGATCGCCACCAAGTCGGCGACCGACGCCAAGGAGGGCGGGGCCGCCGTCAAGCAGACCGTGGCGGCGATGCGGGACATCTCCGAGCGGATCCTCGTGATCCAGGAGATCGCGCGCCAGACGAACCTCCTGTCGCTCAACGCGGCCATCGAGGCGGCGCGCGCCGGCGAGCACGGGCGCGGCTTCGCTGTCGTCGCGAGCGAGGTGCAGAAGCTAGCCGAGCGGAGCCAGGCCGCGGCCAAGGACATCGAGAGCGTGTCGAAGTCGAGCGTGGCTGCGGCGGAGAACGCGGGCGCCATGCTCGAGCGCCTCGTGCCGGACATCCAGAAGACGGCCGACCTCGTGACCGAGATCAACTCGGCCAGCGGGGAGCAGGCGAGCGGGGTCCAGCAGATCAACGCGGCCATCCAGCAGCTCAACGGCGTGGTGCAGGAAAACGCGTCCACCTCCGAGGAGCTCGCGGCCACGGCCGAGGAGCTTTCCGGACAGACGGCCCTGATGCGCGAGTCCATCATCTATCTGAAGACCGGTCGGCGCGAGGGAGTCGGCGAACGCCGTCGCTCCTCCGAGACGCATGCCGTCCGCGCCCCCCACCCCGCCCAGGCGATCACCGCTGCGGCGTCCAAGACGGCCAGGCCCCAAGGAGGCGCCATCCGGCCCGCCCCCCTCGCCGGCGCCAAGGGCGAGCCCAAGAAGGGCGCCCTCATCGAGCTGGGATCGGGCGACGCCGAGGACGACGACTTCGAGCGCATGTGAGGGAGCCAGGGAGGCAGCCATGACCGATGACAAGACAAGGGGAAGCAGCCAGTACCTGCGCTTCCAGCTCGCCGGAGAAAGCTACGCCTTCGATGTGCTCAAGGCCAGGGAGGTCCTCTTCCTCGTCAAGATCACACCCCTGCCCAGTTCGCTCGACTTTCTCTCGGGCGTCATCAATCTCCGGGGCAGCGTCATTCCGATAATCGACCTCAGGAAGAAATTCCATCTCGCGGAGGAGGCCTCCACGGCCGATACCGCCATCATCATCGTTGACGTCTCCCTCGGGGGCGAGACCGCGGTGATGGGTGCCCTCGTGGACGGGGTCAAGGGAGTCATCCGCTGCGAGGACTCACAGCTCGAGCCGCCGCCGCGCTTCGGCATGAAGATGCGCTCCAACATGGTCAAGGCCATCGCCAAGCACGACGATCAGTTCGTCGTGATCCTGGAGGCCGACCAGGTTTTCTCCGACAAGGAGCTCTGGCTGGCCCAGGAGGATGTGGACAAGGATCTGATCGGGGCCGAGCAATGAGCCTCGGGGAAGCGGGCCGGAAAGCAGGGAGGATGGCGCGATGAGCGAAAGGCGCGCCTCGAGATTCGGGCTGCGCGGCAGGATCCTCCTGCCGACCCTCTTCCTCGTTACCGGCGGCCTCGCCGCCGTCATCGTGATCGTAATGGTCCTCGTCTCCGGCAACCTCGTCGACCTCTCCAAGAAGGTCATGGACCAGACGAACCTGCACTACGTCTCCGCGATGCAGGGCAGGGTCGACGCGGCCCTGCAGGGTGTCCTGTCCCTCGAGCCCGTCTTCGAGCGGGCGGCCGCGGCCAAGAATCCCAGTCGCGACGAATACATCCAATTATTAAGGAATATCGTCGAGTCCGACCCGGCCCTCTTCGCCGTCTATACCGTCTGGGAACCCGAAGCCTTCGACGGCAAGGACAGGGCCTTCGCGGGCAAGCCCGGCCACGACCGGACCGGTCGCTTCGTCCCTACCCTGGTGCGCGGGGCGACGGGCATCGATCTCGCTGCCGCCCTCGACTACGCCAAGGAGGGCGCCGGCGACTACTACCTCGTGCCCCGCCGCACCTTGAAGGACTACGTGTCCGACCCCTTCGTCTCCGACAGGGGAGGACAGAAGGCACGCCTTCTGTCCATCGTCGTGCCCATCCTCGAGGAGGGGCGCTTCGTCGGCGTGATCGGGGCCGATCTGGCCGTCGATTCCCTCGTGGGCGAGATAAAAGGGCACAAGGTCTTCGACTCGGGCTTCCTCGCCTTCATCGACTCGAAGGGGGGTCTCATCTACCATCCCGACCCCTCCCTGGTCGGGAAACTCGCCTGGGGCTCGGCCTCGGCCAAGGAGGCGGCCTTCTATCGCAAGGCCCTCGACGAGGACGTCACGGTGGAATTCGACTCCGCCTCGGGCCGTCTCGGAGGGACGGATCATGTGGTCGTTTCCCCCATCGACGTGGGGACGAGGCGCTGGGCCCTCTCCATCCAGGCGCCGAACGCCGAGATCGACCGGCCCATCACCGACAGCCTCCGGGCCGGCATCCTCACCGGCCTGGTCGCCCTGGCCCTCATCATCGGCTCCCTCTCCTTCCTCATCTCGCGCTCCCTCTTCAAGGTCCTCGCCGAATTGACGGAGTCGGTCGGCACCATCGCCGGGGGGACCGACCAGGTCTCGAGCTCCTCGGAGCAGCTGGCCTCGGGTTCGAACGAGCAGGCGGCCAGCATGGAGGAGGTCTCGGCCAGCATCGAGGAGCTCTCGGCGACCATCAGGCAGAACGCGGACAACGCCAGCCAGACCGAGAAGATCGCCGCCAAGTCGGCC
>Ga0334722_10001425_pt1 | contig 29900 bp, 41 predicted proteins | sample C3_bottom_MG_FD_207210 | JGI IMG/M metagenome (GOLD analysis project Ga0334722, IMG submission 207210) | Sediment microbial communities from Yellowstone Lake, YNP, Wyoming, USA - C3_bottom | ecosystem: Environmental > Aquatic > Freshwater > Lake > Sediment | place: USA: Wyoming | collected... | reverse complement strand
GAATGTGTTTATTCTTTCTGGCTCTGTAACAGGGGTATCGTTTGTAACCAATGCTCCAGCAGGCAATATTACCGTAGGATGTGAGTTTCTCAGTGGCAGTATTTCTCTTAGCAATGTCAGTAGCATTTCTCTTGGTGGCCTTGCTCTTGGATTTGCTTTTGTTTATAATAATCCGACCGGTTATGGTATGGATATATCCAGTGAGATAACTAGTCTTGAGATAGACGCTTGCGAGTTGGGTATGTTCTGCAATGGTAATCAGAATATCTATGGATTGTGTTCTGGAGTTGGTGTCTATGAATTGTCTTTATCTCATCCTCTGCTTACATTTTCCGATGTAGCCTTTTGTGATACGGACAATAATGTTTATTACTGCATAGGAGGATAGAATGTTAACCTTAACAAGGGCGGTATCTGATGAGATTATAAGCAACATGAACAACATTGCTTCCGTCGGACTAGGATACAATGGGACAGAGAAGGCTGGCAATGGTTATGCTAGGGTGAATGTTTCCTCTGGGTTGTTCGTGTTTGATTCGGAGGATGTGTCTTACTATTATTACAAGAACTCTTCTCAGATTTCCTTCCCTAGCGCAGCCGGCGATTGGGGGAGTATAAATGAAATTTACTTCTTCGATAACTCCGGCAACAAGCTCTATACCTTTACTTTGGATTCTGCTCTTAGTATAATCACAGGTGTAACGTTTGTGGTAAATGCTGGAGGGTTAGTCTTGAAGGTAAAGAAACAAAGCTAGGAGGCATGAGATATGGGCTGGTATAGCACGCCATTCAATTATGATGGAACAAGCCCTACGCAAGTTAGGGACGATCTACAGAAGGCTAATGAGAATTTCCAAGCGCTGTCGGACGTATTTGAGAATGGCACGCCTCTCTCTGGGAAGATAAAGTCTGAATACATCCCAGGTGGTGGGGGATCTGTGTCTGGAGATATTGTTGTAAATTCAGTTACAGTCTCCAATCCGAACAGGGTGAATCTTGGTATAGATCTTTCTGCTAGCACAGGAGGATTTTATCAGGCTGCTGTTAAGATGCCTGTAGGTGTCCCTGGTAGTATGATTGGCTGGATACCTGCTACAGGCACATGGGGTGCGGATAGTTTGATCGGTGTAAATACATCCGGTCAATTTTGGATTATTGGGCGACCTGGTTCAGATGGGAGGAAACAGGTCAGGGTTAGTGATGATTTATATGTTACAGGAAGTGTAGTTCCAGGATCCATCTCAATTCTTCCAAGTTCTGCGCAAAATTATGCACTTAACTTGAGAAGTTCTGCTGGTTTTACCCAAGGTTGTATACTAATGCCTACTGGTGGGACAGGTAGTCAAATTACCTGGGGCGACCCTCCGGATGGTAATTCGCTTATTGGTGTTCAGGCATCCACTGGGCATTTTGTGATTATCGGTAAGCCGGACAATACTGGTAGGAACAAGATTTACATGAGTGACGATGTCAATATCAGTGGTAATCTCACTGTGACTGGAACGATAACTGGTAATGTTGTTTATCAAGTTCCAGATACAATTACACTAAAAAAGATAAATGTCAACGCAGACACAAATCAGGACTATGGAATAAGTTTTAGGGGATCCAACGGATTCTCTCAGTCAGCTATTCTGATGCCGACAGGTGGGAATGGATCGTTCATAAACTGGGGAAATACCAATCCGTATGATTGTCTAGTCGGTATCTCTTCTTCTCTTGGGCAATTCATTATAGCTGGTAAGTCTGACGGGACGGCGAGGAACGTTGATATTTATGATAATCTAAGAGTCCATGGTTATACTACATCTGTCGGTTTTGTATTAAATGCAACGTCTACGCAAGATTATGGAATCAGTCTGAGAAATTCTGTTGGATTTAACAAAGGGGCAGTGTTAATGCCGACAAGTGGGAGCGGTAGTCAGATTACATGGGGTGATCCTCCAGATAGTAATTCTCTCATTGGCGTTCAAGCTTCTACCGGACATTTTGTGATTATTGGTAGACCTGACTCTGCTTATGGGAACAGAAATACTGTGTATTTGTATGACGACACGATTATGACCGGGAACGCTTATGTAGCTGGCAACCTGAGTGTGAGTGGAACGATAAGTGGGAATGTCCAACTCCCCAGCACACTTACACTGAAGAAGATTAATATCAGTGCAGATGCTGGACAGGATTATGGAATAAGCCTCAGAGGATCTAATGGTTTCTCTCAGGGGGCTATCCTAATGCCAACTAGCGGCACTGGATCTCAGATTACTTGGGGCAGCACTCCGGACAGTGACTCTCTCATTGGCGTTCAAGCTTCTACCGGACACTTTGTAATTATCGGGAGACCTGATTCTGCTTACAGTGGTAGAAAGACTGTGTATATAAGTGATGACATAATCAATACTGGGAATACTTATATAACTGGCAATCTGAGTGTGAGTGGAACGATAAGTGGAAATATTCAACTTCCAGATACAATTACAGTAAAGAGGATCAACGTCAATGCTGGTTATGGATCTGATTATGGGATAAGTTTCAGGAACAGTGTTAATTTTACCTCCGGTTGTATTCTCATGCCAACTAGCGGCGCTGGAACTCAGATTAGTTGGGGCGATCCTCCGGATGCTAACGGACTTATCGGTAGGCAGAATTCAACAGGGCATTTTGTGATACTCGGGTTACCTACTGGGGCAGATGGAACGTTAGAGATCTATATGCAGACTAATGTTTTTGTCTCTGGAACGATTACCCAAGGGTCTGATCTATCGATGAAGGAGAATATTGTCCCATTCTCTGATTCTGCTCTTGCTCTGGTTAAGAGCATAGATGTTTATAAATACTTACTGAAGGAAAGTAAGGAAGAGCATGTTGGATTTGTGGCAAACTATGTGAAGGATGTATTCCCACATGGAGTTACTGTAGATGGCAATGGAATGTGTTCAGTAAATATTCTGGACATGTTGGCATTGTTGTTTAAAGCAGTAAAGGAGCTTGCAGAACATGTGGCGAATAATTAAAGAGTTGTTTGACATTGGACATGAGATCGGTAGCAATAAGAGTTGGTATTATAGCAAGACCGTATGGTTCAACATAGCCGCTCTTATTGCTGCTATCGTGGATTATAAGACGGGAGGTATCACATCTCAGCAGGATATACAGACAATAGGGCTTGGGTTGTTTGCTATGGTTAATTTGGTGCTGAGGTTAACAACTAAAAGGCCTATAGGAGGAAAACAGGATGAATAATATCAGGCAGTTGATCTTATCTAAACTTACTTGGCTGGAAAGATTTATCCTCTCGTTATTCGAGCGGGGTATTGTAGAGTATCTAGAGAAACTTCTTCCTATGGCGGTGGATATCGTCACAAAGCTCATGCAGAACAATACCCTTACTTCTGAACAGAAGAGAACAGAAGCTGTTAAGCAACTTGGGGACGCCGCTAAGAGCGTTGGAATAGACGTTGGGCTTTCCGTCCTCAATCTAGCAGTAGAAATGGCATTACAGAAGGTGAAGGCCTATGGAGATAAGACCAATTGATATCAAGGTTACTGGATTGACGGTATATGGCGAGGCTAGAGGTGAACCCTACGAAGGTCAGGTTGCCGTAGCGCAAGTTATTCGTAATCGTGCCCTAGCCAATAACACCTATCCTGCTACTGAATGTCTGCGGCCTTATCAATTCTCCTGCTGGAACAAGAACGATCCTAATTATCCTATTCTGCAGGCCGCACTAAGAGGTGAAAGTGATATCCCTTCTACATTCTACGAAATAGCGGACAATGTTTTGAATGGCAGAGTCCTTCTGGATGAAGTGGGGGACGCCAGATACTATATGACCAAGAGTTTGTATTATTCCAACAAGCGTCCCTCTTGGGCGAATAGGTTAAAGGTAGCGGCAGAGATTGGTAACCACGTATTCTTAACAGAGGAGGGGTAAGATGAAGTTTAAGAAGGAAGACCTGGACAAAGTTATGTTGGGATTGAATGGCGAACCGATGGTTTTTGCTGGTGACAACATTGAGATTACCTACCGGAATGCAATCTTGGCGTCTCTTGCTAGGGATGACTCTCAGGATATTGAGCAGAAGATGAGGTGCTGGACGCTGTTAAAGAAGATCATGAGCGAGGACGATGTGATTGATCTGACCTCGGAAGAGATAAGCTTGATTAAGAAGAAGGCAGCATTTTTACCAACAATACCGTTCGGGAGACTTGTAGACTTTCTAGAGGGGGTATAGTGAGGGATGCAAGTCCCATATAACTTTCAGCAAGTAATAAACAATAACCAGTATCAAGTAATAAACGGGGTCAAGTGTTTCCCTGTCAGCATGTTAGATGAGAACTTTAACTATCTCTGCAGGGTAGTAAATGTTGGGTCAGCTACTCCTACGATATCGTATGACGGGCAGTTCTGGTTCGATGGGACTACGCTTAAGATAGCTCAATCTTCCTCCTGGGTAGATATCAAGGTTGCTAATGCTGTGAATGCTGATAAGCTGGGTGGGATTCTTCCTAGTCAGTTCTTGAGGTCTGATCAAGACACAATCTGCTCAGGGAATATTACAGCTCAGCAGTTTGCTTCTACAACTACATCTGCACCTCCTCTTGTTGTGAATAGCAACCGGCTAGTGACAAATCTTTGTGCGGACTACGTGGATGGTTACCACCTGGATTCCACTAATGCTATGACAGGACAGCTTGTCCAGTTTGATACAGCCAATGTTAAACTTAGTGCTGCGCCGATCTACGCTGTATCTGGAAATGTTGGTATTGGTATTACTTCTCCAGCTCAGAAATTACATGTAGGGGGTAATATTGGGATCCAGGCAGGAGCAGGCGCATTTATCGGAACACTAGATAACTATATATTGAATCTGAGAACCAATAACACAGATAGAGTGACAATTGATACAAATGGCAATGTCGGTATTGGGACAACGACCCCTGTATATAAGTTGCATGTTGTCGGTGACATCTGTGCAATATCCTCTGGTTACGTTATGATGCATCCTACCGGCTCTGATGGTGATGCGTCATTTATTAGGATAATAAATACAGCATCTACCACGGTCAACCCTTATATTAACTTTGGCTATGGTTCGTATCTTGGGGTCTGTAGTATATACATGGCCATATCTGACAAGAGCCTCAGATTCAGTATCAGCAAGACCTCGGATGGTTCTAATCCCAGGACTGCTCTCATCATTCCACCTGCCAATGGTGCGCAGACAGCGTGTATAATCCCTAACTCAAGTGTCGGTTATAAGACTGATTGGCCTTCTTCATGGAGCGGAGGACTTGCGACTATGGATATTACCTGCGGTGGTGTCTATTATGATATTCTGCAACAGAGATCCGATGCGAGTCTAAAGACGGATGTTCAACCTTTGTCAGATTATCTTAGCACTGACTGTCTGGATGTTATCTCGTGCTTGAAACCAGTGAAATATGTGTATGCGGACGACCCGTTGAAGATCAATCGGTTCGGCTTTATTGCTCAGGATGTGTCTGAGGTTTGTCCCGAGCTTGTAACAATCGACACGAATAACAAAGCGAGCCTAAACTATGTGGATTTGATCGCATTACTAACTAGGGGTATTCAGGAGCTTTATAACATGCTCGAAAAAGTTATTCAGAAAGTTGGCGGGATTAGTTAAAGAAAGTGTTGACTTTTTGTAAGTAATATGCATTTATGGGTATGGGGGAGAGGACTAACTGTATGATTAAAATAAGGAGGAGTAGTAAATGGCCAGAAGGACTAGACGTAAAGCACGACGCAAAGCTCGCAAGTAGCGAGCAATCCTTCTGATAGTTAGTTCTCTCCCCCAGAATAGGAGGATGATATGAATGGAGAAATGGCACCACAGATGGGAGCAACTGGAAGCCCGATCGGAATGGAAGAATACGCCGATATAGTAGTAGCGATGTGCATCAAGGGGCTAGAAGAAGCTCTCGGCATCTATTCTTCCACTTCCGAGAAGGGGCAGGTCTGCTTAGATTGTCTTAAGAAACTTAGCAAGGTAGTGCCAGACGCAGATCAGAAATTAGCAAAAGCTGCTCAGGCTATGCAAAGCGCTCAGACTGGTATGCCTCCTGGGACTGGTGGAACGCCACCTGGAGGAGCTACGCCGACACCAACTCCGCCGCCTGGTGCTGGTGGTGGAGCACCAATTATGTAGGAGGATATAACATGGCTACCAAAGGTAAAGGGGCTCAGAAAATTAATCCAGGAAAATACAGCGGGTATGTAACGGGTGATTACTGGGGATATAATCCCCGGAATAGCGAGCCCAATGATGGGCTGTTTAGTAAGTATAGGAAGAACATTAAGATAGACAAACCTGTCGCTCAAAGCAAGTAGGAGTAGGTTATGGAAGAGACTAAGGCTCCAGAACAGCAATTGCAGGAGATACAGGAGTTCATCAGAAGTGCTTACGAAGATCCTGAGCTTCGTCCACACCTTCGTACTCTTTTAGATAAGTTTGGGATAAGCCTACCGGAGCCTCCATACGAGAAAGAAGTCAAACGGGTGAAAGAGCAATATGATCAGGAAATTGGTAATCTAAAGAAAAAGTTGGAGGAGCAGGAGAAAGTTCGGAAGGAAGAGCAATTCATTAAGGTTCTCGAGAGTTATGGTCTCTCTAAGGACGACTTTCAAGACGTTCTGGATTTTGCCAAACAAAATGGGATTATCAACTTTGAGACAGCAGTTCGCTTGTATGTAAGCGAGAAACTCCAGAAGTCGAGAAATAGCCTTCCCATTCGTGCTAGACAAGATGATGATGTGATAAAGAGATATTCTGGCATTGATGGGAAGGATAAACTCATGGAGGACGTATTATCGATGTTAGGGAGGTAATAAGGAGAGATGGCAACGACAGTAAATATTCCGTTTCTGACTGGTGGAGTTTTTCAAGACTCTTCACAGCTTAAACGTTTCTTAGACACGACCAGAAGAAACTTTATTGCTTATGCAGTAGCACAGAATCTTCCTAAGATCTCACCGATGGTGAGACTTATTCTCGAGAGAGCGGATCAGAGACCGTTCCAGGCTGCTTTCATTGTGCAGCCAGTCTATCCTGACCTCAGTTCTCCTAGCCCACAATATCTTGATACCAGCGGTAACTTCACGATCAACGACTTCAATGCGGCTACAGTAAATGCTATCTTTGAACCTGCCGTGATGGGTAATACCATTAGACTGAACGAGTTTGAGATTGCCCAAGCGGATTCTCCAAATAAGGTTGTAAATGAATTAGCGATTAAGGTAAGCGATATCGGACTTCAGACATTCGCAAAGCTCACGAATGATCTTATCAGGTCCAGGACAAGTGATAAGGAGTTCTATGGTATTCTTGACGTGGTTGGCATTTCTGGTGTGTTTGGAGAACTAGACAGGACGACCTATACCTGGTGGGTAGGAACTCAATATTCATACGCTACCGACCTCGGAAACGCCTCCAATGTCTACCAGGGTATTGAGAGAGGCGTAAACAAATACATGAAGAATGTTGGGAACATGTTCGGCTTGCCCTCTTGTGGATTTACTGACTATGCCACATTCCAGAAGATTATCGAATCCTTTACTCCGCTTGAGAGATACAATGTTGGACATGTAGCAGAGATCACCGAAGTAAGAGAACACACCGTTAAGGGTGTTATTGTTGGCGGTGTTCCGGTATTTCCGGATCCTTACCTTAGTCCATACGATGCTGGCGGCGGTAGCTATGTCGGCGATATCATTTATCTTAACCTGAATAATATTCACTTCACCTTTGCAAGCCCGTTCAGCTTCTACACGACTGAGTGGCAACCAGAGTATATCAATGCTAAGCTCTCTTGGTTGAGCGTGTTCCTAATTGGTGGTCAGCTGTGGTCTGAGCGTCCGAAGGCACACTTAGTGATCAAGGGCGTTCCTAGTATGAACCTCTAGTAGAGGAGACCGAGCATGATCGTTAAGAACCAGGATAGGAAGCTCATCCTTCTTGATAGGACGGACGGGAAAATATACGAGCTAGACCCAAACGCAGATACGGTAGTCCCAGATTCCCTTTGTATAGAATTCTTGGGATATGGGGCTACCAATGATCATCACTATGATGTGTGCAGGAAAAGACTCGAGTTCTTGCGGTTCGATCCTGTTGTAGCGAAGGAGCTCAGGGATGATCCGGAGGCGGACAAGATCAATATTGTGACTATTGATTATTTAAAGAGCTTGCAGTTTGAGACGGGAAAGGTGATAGAAAGACGGACTAGGAAATCATGAGTCTGACTGCGGCTGATTATTTCCGCAGACTATTTGATTTCTATCCTGTCGCCTACGATGAATCGCCATTCCTATATAGGATCCTTAACAAGGCGAGACAGGATGTGGCGGATAACTTTTGTCTTAGAAAGAGCACGCACTCGTCTGTTAACAAATATGCTAGATGGTTCGACCGTCCTACCTGGAATCTATATACAACTTGGTATATTCTGGGTAATGCTCCTCTTGTGGATATCTCTAGGGTGTGGCGTGTGTATTATGTAAATCCTGACAGGGATTATGTTAAAAAGCTAGATCAGGTTACTTATGATGATGTCATAAAGGATGTTGAGCCAATCGGGTATATATATGACCAGGTCGAGAAGACAGTATCTATAGTCCCATCCACCTGGAATCACCAAGAGAACGAATACATCGATATACTCTATACGCCCCTGGTCAATCAGATGCACAATCTCTATGATCAGGAAGATCTTATACCAGACGAGTTGCTGGACTGCGTTGCTCTCCGTATGGCTTACATGCTTGCTATGAATGATATGCAGTTCACCTTGGCAGAGTTCTTTAATAATCAATGGAAGATGGAGCTCTTTAAAAGTGTCAGGGCGAGAGGCTAGGACATGGCTAAGCGAAGGAAGCAGAGCGAGATTGTTCAGAACGTTGAACAAGATTTTCACATTCTGGGATTGGCAACCAATGTGGGAGATGCCACAACCAAGCCTGGGATGTGCCAGAAGCTTACAGCCATGCCAGACCTCAAGCTTGGGTGGAAGAAAGTTCCTAAGAGCACCGCCTTCTTCACTTCTTCTTTTGGTGCTCTGAACGGCTTCAACAACGACGGTAGATATGCTTACCTTTGGTTTTCTAACTCCTGTGAGGTTGTAGACACAGTTAATAAGACGTCTATCAGGGTGACAGTAGACGAAGATGTTCAATGGGCAGGTGGATATGATGACCTGCTCTTTTTTGTTACTACTGCAAGTAAGGTCTACAGATTCAAACGTGATGGAACCCTTCTATCGACATACAATACTGCGAATGGTAATAGGGCTTGCGTCTATCGGGGTCGCCTATTTGTAGCTAATGGTAAGACGCTCTATTTTTCTTCGGTAGATTTTCAGGATGTAAGCAAGACAAATTTTGCTACCAACACCACAGTTCCCCAGAACCCCAAAGTGAATTATGCCTCCGGGGGTAATCTAACAGGAACCTATTACTACAAGATTTCTGCTAGCGCAGGAGATAATGGGTGGACAGGGCTTAGCGTAGAAGTCAAAGCTACAATTTACGCCGCTCCTACAAATCTAACCATACTAGCATCTGCTGGTGGGAATCTTGCGGCGGGGACGTATTATTACCGTGTCTCTTCACTAGATGATGCAAATAATGTCCATAGAGCCACAAACGAAGTATCTGCTACGACAGACAACACAAATAAGACAGTGACTCTCTCTTGGTCTCCTGTTGAGGGTGTATCTAGATACAGAGTATGGAGAGGAACATCGGTTGGGCAGGAAAATCAGTATGTAGATGTTACAGGGACATCTCTTGTGGATAACGGAACCCTCACCTGGGTAAATGCTAATTTCGTAGAGAACGGGACAGTTGTCTTGGCCTGGGATGCCCCATCCGGTGCCGTCAAATATCGTGTCTGGAGAGGGACAACAAGCGGTGGAGAGAGTCAATATGTAGAGATAACATCTACCACGCTTGCCGACACGGGTGGTCTTGCCTGGACTTCTGGGACTCCACCAAAGGATGTTTTTCTCTCTACCGAGGGTGGCGGATATATACTCATCACACACCCGACGATCTCCTGGATAAGTTGGCTTTACGTTATCAACGATATGCTCTATGTGTTCACGGACGGTAATCTGTTCATTCTCTCTGCTAGTGTCGCATCTAATATTCCTTCCAGCTTCTATCTATTGGATACTGGTATCTTGATGCCGTTTTCCAATTCGACCTTAATGGTGATACGAGACCTGATCTTTCTTGTGGATAAAACTGGAATATATAAGCTCAGGACAAATACACTAGAGCGGATAGACAATCTTGTTGCAGATCAAGTCCCGCTGTTAGATCATTTCAAAGCCGGGACATTTATGTTCGAGGACAAGAATTGTTTAGCTATCCCGTATAGATATAACGACCTTACACTCTGTTACTGCATAGAATATGACGTATGGTTCCAGCTTCCTTTCCGAGCAATACGGAGTTTTACAAATCCTAACGGTGAGAATTGCTCTCTGGTCGGATATCCATATCCTGGTCAGACAGGAACGGTAGCGCTGCATGTGATGTTCAATCAGACTACGTATTATCCGATGACAGTCAGGCTGTGTCCATTTGATCTTGGCATCAAGAGATACAAATATATACGAGAGATACTCATAAAAACCAATGTGGCCTGTCCAATAAAGGTCGGGTTTGATGATGAGTATGTCTTTGAGAGGCTCGTCCAATATTACGCTGATCTAGTCGGGTACAAACCTGCATTACAGAAGAAGAGTATCTACCTCTGGCTGGAGATCTCGGAGGATTCTGAGACATTTATGTATGTTCATTTTATCAAGATGAAGCTTACCTTGTTGGGAGAAATCAACTACTTCTATGGGCAGACTCCAGCATGGTTAGAGTCAAGATAGATGATGACGAGCTCAAGTTTATCGAGAATGCTACGCAGGATCACATCAGCTTTGTCGAAGCTACGAATGCGATTATCCGTTCTCTAAGTCTGAATGTCCCAACGATCCTTCCTTTTGAGCTTATACTGAGAGAAGCGAGAGATCAGAGAGAGTTCATACAGACTAATCTCCAGTTCCATCAATTTCTTAATGATACGTTACATTCTGTCCTAGCATCTCTTCCTGTTCCCGTTATCTTTATACCGAAGATTCTACCTGCTAGTTCTTTTGAGCAGCTTAAGATGGTAGAATATATAGTGCATCAGGACATAGACGCAGTGTTTCAACAGTTATCGGAGGAATACAATGTCGACTAAACTCGGTGATTATTTAAGAGGTATTAAGGTGTTTATTGAACCACGAGAGTTGGGTATAGACGACCTTAGATTAGTCGAGGCAATCAACTCTGCTAGACTGTGGGTTGCGAGCGATATGGAGCTATATGATGGTTGTTCTTTCGTAGTGAACGGATGGGGTGTAGATGGTTTCGTGGGCATTCCAAAGAGAGTCTACTTCACATCCTGTCAGTTCCCGGATGTAAGGGTTAGGTTACTGGACACACCAGGGATACAAATAGAAGTGCGCAAAGGGCTATTCGATAAAGAGATATATCCATGTGGGTATCGCCTGGAAGGCAGTAAAATTGTTTTGATTCCGGTCGGGAGCTACAAGGGCGTTCTGGATGTTGTTTATCTGCCGTGGTTTAAACGATTTGAAAAAGAGAGCGATGAGGAAGGGAAGGATGATCTTATCCCGGAGGTCTATAAAATGTTGGTGGTTTACAGGGCTTGTTCCTTCCTGACCAGCGGCGATATCCATAAGTTCTTTGTGTTGCAGTATGATTGTCTGGCCGAACAGTTTAGGAGGTTAAAGGGTGGAAAGATATCTATATCATTTAGAACAGAACAAGATAATCTTCGAGTTAATTGATGCTATGCTCAAGAACGGTCTCTACTTCGCCCATAGGGATTTTCTTGTTGTCTACTGTAGAACAGATTTAGAGACTGCAAAGAGGATAGTTGAGACACAGGATTTCTATCTAGACGATTTAAAGCTTGAAGGCGAAGTAGGACTAGTATATCATTTCTGGGGAGGTATAAAAGATATAAAAGATGTGCTGTCCCTTCTTAGACTGGGGAAAGAAATGTTTACTCACTTGCTCTATTGGGACAGCAAAGCTAGAAAGTGGGTCTTAAGGAGGATAAGAAATGGGAGCAAGGAAACCACATATACCACAGTGGCAGAAGGAGTATCAGGAGTTTATGCAGAGAGTTTCCTCCTCTAGTCCAGCCCCTAATGTTGCTTCTGATCTGTATACTACGGTAATGAGCGCTCTAATGAAACAGTATAGCGAGAAGGTAAGTCCTGCTTTCCAGAAGGCGTTGACATACGGGGAGAGGACGCAGAGTGTGGGCGCTATTGGAGATTATAGTAATCTCAGGAATTTCTTCCAGTCCTCTTTGCAAAAGAACATACAATCATATCAACAAAAGACAGCTCCTGTTGCGCAAGAGATTGCCTCTACCGTTGGCTCTCCGGAAGCTTATCAGACATTCAAGCTTACGACGGAAGGATCCAGAAGATTCGGTTCTCACTTTGGTCTCAGCAATATACAGAAGTCGTGGCAGGAGTGGAAAGAAGGTATCAATAAGTCTATGGCTGAGCTTGGGATACAAGGGTTTGACATAGAAGAGCAATTTAAGAGATGGTATGGAGGATAAGATATGGCGGCGGTAGCACCAATAATTACAGCGATAGCAGGTCTAACAGCAGTAGGAACGTCTATTTATGGACTTATAAACGCCCCTAAGCCACCCAGCCCAAAAATTCCAAGGGAAGTTTTTAGCCAAATTCGAGCGAGACTTCCTTCCATCAGTGGTCTTTCTGAGCAAGCTAGACAGAACATAGCCCAGGCACTGGAGCAGTATCGGGCTGGGCAGTTGTTACCTCAGTATAAGAATATGTTAGATGAGGCATATAGACAGAAGTATGAGCAGGTCATGTCCAGCCTCAGCGCTAGGGGACTAGCCAATTCTTCCGTAGCTCTGCAGGCAAAGGCTGAACTAGATAGATGGTATCAGAACACTTACTATGACCTCCTGAATCAGCAACTTAAGACGGCTCTCAGCCAACAGGGATTAGCAGAAGCGGATATTGACACCCTGACCAGGGAACTACAAGCTTACGGAACCGCTACCCAAGGATATCTTGCTGGGACTCAGGCAACATCCGCAGTCACATCTGGGGCTATGCAGGGTCTCTCTGGTGGATTTTCTAGCCTGAGCAAAGCCTGGGAAGATTGGCAAAAGACAGCTTGGGGTGCATAGGAGGGTGTTATGCCTTTGGAAGGAATTATTGGAGATGCAATAGTAGCAGGAGCGGCTCCTAGGGATGACTGGAAAACGGTGGTAACAGATAAGATCCCTAAGCCTGGCGCACAGGATACTAGTGGAACGATAGCAGAGATTGTTGAGAAGTCTCTAGCTGGTATTGATCGTTTTGTGAAGGGTAGTTTACAGGGATTGTTCGGTCAGCCTGCTCAAACTTCCGGTGAACCTAAACAGCAAGAACAGAAGCAGAGACAGCTACAAGAGCAGAAGCAAGAAGTAGATGTAGGTGCTAGAGTCCAGGAGTTGATGTCTAAGCTTAATGAGGAGAAGGTAATAAGAGCGCTCGAGACAATGAAGTATGGTGGATTCCCATACACTATGGGGTCTTTTGCAAATGCTTACTCTATGGTTGTTGAGGCTTCCGGGGGTAAGCTTTCGGGTGCGGAAAAAGAGGCTCTGGATGAGTTGGTAAGGCTTATCGGTAAGGATACCTCTATTGCGGATGAAGTTGTGGGACTTCCTTTAGGAGTGGGTAAGAGGAAAGGGGTGGTAACAGAAAAGGCCTCTAAACCTAGTCCCGAACCCAAGCTCTCCACTTCCCCTTTGTCCAGCACGCATGAGAAACTTGCAACTGTCCTCGGAGGTGAAAGTCCTTCTGTTATCGAGCAGTCCACAGCCAACGCAATTAACGAATTGTTTAAGGGGAACATAGAGGAATACAAAAAGAAAGCAGAAGAGGCGGATGCTAAGTTAGCAGATCTAATGAGCAAGTATGTCGATATGTCCAACAAGATATATGATAAGCTGTTGGAGGTGTATAAGCCGCTTATAAACTATGAGATCAAAGACGAGAGTAAGAGGAACGAGCTTTTCAGGAATCTTGCGATTGCTATTACAGGTCTTGCTGCAGTTGGTATGGGTGGGTCTGCTGTTCTTGGGTTTACTAGCGCTTTACCAAACGTTATGAAGCAGTGGAGAGAGATGGACGAAGAAGAGTATAAGCGACAATTAGAACGGTTCAAATTCGAGCTAGAGAAAGCAAAACTACATGGGGATATCCTCTTGGAGAAGCTGAGAAACGATAGGGATATAATACTGAGAGATATGACCTTATCCCAGCAAGAGAAGATGATGTATCTTAAGATGCTGGAGCAGAACAAGCTGGAGTGGCTCAAGTTTAATACGAGGATGTTACATGACGCTATGATGGCCGCTAGGAAGGTCATAAGAGGCGGTGGGGACGCCTGGGAGAGACATGTTGATGCGAAAGCTAGAGCTGCAGAAGAGATAGATCAGTTATACAGACAGGCGGATGAGGTAGAAAAGACCGACAGCAAGAAAGCGGAGGAACTCAGGAGACAAGCCGCTCTGCTTGGTGCTGTGTATGGTATCAGGGTTCCTAGTATGCCTAAGAAGGAAAAGAAAGTTGATGTGGGATATTATAAGTCTTTCCTTGAGCTAAAGAGACAGCTGGAAGAGCAGATCGCCAAAGGAAACTATGCGGAAGCTAAGAAGATTGTGGAGCAATTGCAAGAAGTAGCCACTAGGGCTATGGAGACCTCTGGTGATAAGACTCTTTGGAGTGCTATTAACAGGATGTTAGAGGATCCAAGATATACAGTTATAGGACAGGGTAAGTAATATGGATGCTCTGTTTATAAAGGATTTTGCCACAGAAAAGATAACGCCTTCCTTTGTTGACACAGTGAAAGCTGTTGGGATGGGTGGGATAGCTGTTGCCGCTACTGCTCTTGCCGCTCCTGCTGGTGCTATTCTAGGAGGAACTGTCGGAGAATTAGCACTTCCTGTTCTAGTTGGTGGCTATTCAATGAAAGCTGTGCTTCCAGAGATTAAAAAGAAGAGCGAACCAATAGGAAAACTCACTGAGATGGGACTAGAGTTTGCTGGTGGACTCAAGCCGGGCGTTATGGCAGAAAAGGGCGTCCAGAGTGCTGCTTCTGTATTTAGGTTATCTCTCAAACGTGCTCTTGCTGGCGGCATTGCTAGCGGTGCTGCTACAGGGACTATGCGAGAAATTGGAGGGGAGAGTAAGAGCTTACCAAAGGAGATTGCTGGCGGTGGTCTTAGTGCTGTTGCTGTTACACTTCCTGTTCATGGACTGCGGGGATCTTTCCATCTAGCTGGGAGCGTCCTAAGCAGGACTAAGACATATAACAAGGTTAAGGAGATTGCGAATAAGCTGGCTGATAAGGTGTTTTTTGACGATGCCCCTAAGGAAGTAAGAAAGCTACTTGGTGGTTTTGCTTCATTGGAAGCGGTGGGCGAGGCTGTTCTGAACAATCAGTCAGAGAGGATTGCTAGGTTCATTGCATCTAAGGAATTTACAGAACACTATGTGAGGTATTTGAAGAAGTTCTTTAAGGACGAAGAGATAGAGTTCATACTTAACTATGAATCTAAGTTTCACCCCCACAAGAGAACATCTGTAGCTGCTGCTTTAGAGCTTATGCCCAGGGACCTCTTGGAGAAGTTTTACAACGAGGTGTATAAACCCCTGGGGAGATATGGTGATGAAGCTTATAACGCCTTCCGTAGGAACTGGTATGCTATAGCCGCCAGGGATCTCATAAGCGAATTCAGGAAAATACATGCTCGATACAAGAACGAATATCTAAACGCTTTGAAGGATTATAACGATATTGTATCTCCACATAAGAATATCATCACGAGATCGCAAGGTGTTAAGGCTATTCTGGGACTACCAGAAGACATTAAGAAGGTAAGCGATTTCCAAAAGCTTGGGGAGGATGTAGATCCAAAAGTATTCGAAGAAATAAACAAGCTATATCTTAGAGCACTTGCAGCTACTGGTAGGGCATCCGATGCCAAGTATGTTGTGAGAAATCTCCTGGCCAACAGAGAACTAGACGCATATTCCGTCTTTGTTTTATCCCAGAATCTGGAACGGCAGAAGTTCTTCCTGGCGGCAGTTAAAAGCGCAATGAAATATATCGGCGAGAAAACTAGATCGGACGATGAAGTAAGAGAACTCCTAAGAACAAGGTTTACTAAGATATTCGCTCCGAAGATCAAACCCAAAGAAGTTGCGACAGAGGCGGAGAAGGCATTTAGAAAGGATGTAGGGATCCCATTTGAATCAGATATCATCGTGTCCTTCTTCAAGATGGGCGACAAGGTGCTGAGAAACAAGCTTATCTCCAGCAGGGAACTAAAGGCACTGGAGGAAGCATTTAACTTCAAGAGAACCACTGTTAAGAAAGGATTCAGACGTTCTCTTGCCTTTATAGACAAACTAAAGGGAATTGGTATAGAACCAGCAACGACAATACGAGAGACGGAAAATAACATTGCTGAGGGTCTACTAAGGTATATAAGAAAAGAACCGTCGTTAGATCATCCTCTCTTTGTTCAGTTCCTTACCTACATGCCGAGGGAAAACTTCTACCCGCTCAGGTTTAGGACTGAAGATGTTATCGATATTTCTCAGGCTATCAATCAATATGTGGGTGCCAATGCTGCTTCCTGGCGTAATGCTCTTAAGAGAAGGAAAGTTGCGACTTTGACGGAACATATCAAGCATGCGTTGAGAAGCAGTACACCTGAAGCGCTGTATCCAGAATTCAAACAGAGTTCTGACTTAGTCAAGGCCTGGGTGATGGGAAGACAGCTTCCTCAGGCAATAGAAGAATACAGGAAGTTTGTAAACGAGGCTATCGAGAAGGGGACATGGGGTGTCTATACAGAACCGAAGATTCAGAAACTTGGCCTTCTAAAGACAGATCGCTGGAACTGGGAGAAGATCCCACCCATCTGGGGCGTGACTACACAGACGATTTATATGCACCGAGGTCTCAAACAGATGCTCGACAATCTCATGTCCTATGCGAGACTGAGGCCTGATATTCCATGGGCGAGACAAAGAAGCAATGCGCTTGCGTGGGTAAACAGCATGATTAAGCACATGGTGCTTAAGTTCTCTCTGTTCCATGCTGTTACTTTAACCAAATCTGCGACATCAGCAAACGTTCCTATGGAAGTTACGACTACAGCTCTAAGGAACGCTCTTTGGAGCGTTTTCCAAGGTAAAAGCGTCTATGATGTCGCTAGCGCATTCGATGAGGTTATAGACTTCCTGATGCTTGCCAAAAGGGAAGATCTAGCACCGTTTCTTAGTGTCGGAATATCGGATGCGGATAGAGAGCTTAGGAGTAGGTTCTTACAAAGGTTTTATGATGAGCTCAGTTCTAGTCCTTATATCGGTAAATACTCGGACAAGATATGGAAGGCATTCAATCTGGATGAGCATCTTACCTGGGATTTGCTGTATCGGGATTACAAGATCCTTATCGCAAAGCATTACATCGATATGTTCAAGAGAGGCGAGCTCTCACTAGAGGAGGCTGTTAGGAATATAGAGGAGATCAATAACATCTTCGGCGGTGCAAAGGATTGGTTCTTTATTTCCCCGAGGAAACAGATGTGGTTGAGACTCCTGATGTTCGCTCCTGATTGGTATCTCTCCCTCTGGCGGAACTTCTCCAGGTGGGCTTCTAAGGATGCGACATCCCTAGTTGTAGATTTCTATCCTGCCATGCTTAGGCTACACTTGTATATAGCAAACATTATTCACTCAGCAGTTAATGGACAGAGCATATTTGATAAGGTCTCGAATGATCCGATAGAGGCACTGAAGAACTGGAGAGATCTATTCAGGATAACCATCCCCCTCGTTGACAAGACGGGCAGAAGAAGACTCCTGACCTTAGACATTGCCAGTGTGGAACTTGAACCGCTTGAGATGTTCTTCGGAAGCGCTTTTCTGCTGGAAAACCTGGGCAAAGTAATTACTAGAAAAGATATGACGGTGCTGGAGAAGCTTATGTTTCTATTTGGCGGAATGAGCAAAGAATTCGGGAAGTATTTAACAACGAAGATGTCCTCTCTAGCTAGGCTGGCAGGAGAGCTTACATCCAACAGAGACCTTCCGATTTCGGAAAGGCTTATAGCTGGAATAAAGTCTATTGTTCCTATCGGGTTGGTAGGTGCTGTTGGTCTGAGATATAGAAACTACGCTACTCTCCCGAGTGACAGATGGTTCATGGACTTTGCCCAGTTTATGGAGGCACTATCGTTTAAGGTCAGGATTATGGATGATTTCGAGGATTATGTTGTTCGCAACATGCACAACGAATTTGTGCAGAAAGATATAGACAGATTCTTCGATGAGTACATGAGACTAGCAATGGATCTCAAGAGGATGGATCTCATTCCGGCCAAGAGCAAGAGCAACTTCTACGAGAGCGTCGGTGCCGGGATCGTTAGGAAGTTAATGAAGGAACTTTACATTATTGACCAGATAGATGCGGCAATCAAATATAGAGATAGGGAGGCGCTGGAGGAGATCAGGAGAACTGCTCTTCCTAGAATAATCCAGTCAATAAGGCAGTCTAAATTGAATCCTAGGATAAAGGTGGTTGCTTTGCGAGAGGCTAGCAGAGTATTTAATGTGGTCTTAAGAGAGAGAATGAGACAAGGCAGAGTGAGAGCATACAAGGAGGACTAACATGCCAAAGAAGCTAGATGATTGTGTAAAGAAAGTCCAGAGAAAAGGATACACGAAAGATCAAGCCTATGCTATTTGTGTGAAATCAACAGGTTATGCCAAAAAGAAAGGCGGCGGTTGGAAAAAGAAAAAGAAAAGCAAGAAGTAGGAGGCGAGTATGTGGAACGAGCTTATTGAAAAACTCAAGAATGTATCAGCTAAGCTTATGGACGAAGTGGAAAATCGGGTTGATAATGGAGAGACCAACCAGGAGGTGCTAGCTCTGTTGAAGGAAGTCAGACAGACTATCGCCCTAGCATACAAGATGCAGCTCATCTCAAAGGGGGAAGTAGAAGATTTCCAGGAAGAAGGAACGGAAGATGAGTTTGAAGATCTCAAGAAGGATATATCTATAACCGAAATTCCAGAGGAAGATGAGGTAGATGTTGCTGGAGAGAAGGACGAAGAAGAGGAAGAAGAGGATGATATTGAAAAGATATTGAGAGACTTCTAGGAGGGAAACAATGGAAGTGCTTAAGCTCATTCTTGGCATATTGGTCAACATGCGCTATTTTGCTTACTTCATCTCAACAGCTCTCGGTTTTGTGCTGTTCATATTATCGCTTGAGAAGATCCAATGCTTACCTTATGTTCTTGCTTTTTTGTTTATATCATACATACCTCTGTTGTTTGGGAGGAAAGAGTATGGAGCTAGACGAGAGAACCCTAGTTTTGGAGGTCAAGATGCAGAACCTGGAGAAGACACTTTCTGAGCTAGATGAGAAGGTATGTGCAATATCGGCTCAATTAACTGAACTGCGCATTCTTATAGAGAGGTCAGAAAAGAAGTTAGCTATTGCTATTCTTAGTTTCATCGCCGCTCTGATTATACAGTTTATCACGAGGAGATTATGAATCTCGATAAGAGGCTTCTCTTTGAGTATCTGCAACAGATTAGAACCGAGTTGCAAGGGGATAGACGGCTGATGTTGGAGATCTCTAAGTATCTGAAGGAAAAGGGATTTATTGTGCCAGAAGACAACTTCGACAAGCAATTCTGGAAGGCTATGGCTAGGTTTGTGGATAAGCATGGTTATCTAGCTAGGGATTACATTCTGCTCTTTATGGAAGCATACAGAAGGGGTGTTCGGTATGGCAAAGCTAGATCCTGTATTTGCTAATTTCCTTAAGTATTCTAAACATATTGTAATCATCTCGAAGGACAAAGGGTTCCTGCATCTCTCTAAGGGCAATTGGTATGGTAGCCAGAAATATTTGATCTACAAGATGTGGGAAGCTGTAAAAGAGAATGACGAGTGCAGGACGTTCGTAATCCTGAAAGGTCGGCAGATGGGTATCACAACCATCCTTCTTGGTCTGGATCTCTTCTATGCCTATACCGTCCGAGGCGCTCGATTGGCGATAATGATGAACGATTACATAAATGCAAACCTGGCCAGAAAAGCAATCATAAGCGACTACCATATGAACATTCCGCCTAGGCAGAGAAAGGCGGATTTGGTAACTAACACGAGGGATTTCACTAGATTCGACAACTTCTCGGAAATTCATTACTTATACACATCAGATCGATCGAATAAGAAAGGAACTGTAGGACGATCTCGGGGTTTTAACTATATACACGCATCTGAGGTCGCCTACTTCAAAAACATGGAAGACCTCTTCGCTGTGAGAGCATCTCTTTCTAACTCACATCCATACCGGATGTTCATCTACGAATCCACAGCAAACGGATACAATGATTTTTACGACATGTGGGAAACAGCTAAGAAATCTCCTGTTCAGAAAGCAATCTTCCTGGGATGGTGGCTAAAGGAAGATTACAGGATTGACCCCCACAGAGAGCCCACAGCTTATAAGTTCTATTCATACTCCCCTAGCTCGGAGGAAGCGGCTTGGATAAGACAGGTCAAGAAACTCTACGGGGTAGAGATATCGATGGCTCAGCTTGCCTGGTGGAGGAAACAGCTAGCGGAACAATACATGAACGATGAAAACTTCTGCTTGCAGGAATTCCCATTTACGGAATACCAGGCCTTTCAACTTTCTGGTATGCGCTTCTTCAATACGAGCATCATCAATACTCAGCTGGATTACGTAAAGGAAGCCAAGCCAGAGCGGTATCGGATTTACTACAACAGAAACTTTATCATTGAGAAAGACTCTTCCGCGACCAACCTTACTATCTTCGAGAAGCCAGAACAAGGCGGAGTATATGCTGTTGGCGTAGACCCAACCATGGGAGCCAATATGGATTCTGATAATGCTGTTATACAAGTGTTCAAATGCTACAAGGACAGAATCGAGCAGGTGGCAGAATTTGCTGACAACCAGGTAGATCCCCAGGCATTGGCTAGGTATGTTCTCCTCTTAGCATCGATCTATAACAGCGCAATGGTAATCTTAGAGGTTACCGGAGTAGGTCATTCTACTCTAGCAGAGATAGACAAGCTCAAAAAGGAAGGCTGGGTTCCGGAGGTTAAAAATCTTCCGGAAGAACTGAAAGAAGTATTCAACACTAACATCAGAAAATCCAGAGAATATCTCTACAGCAGGCAGGACGCCCTTAGAAAGAGCTTTGTAAGACATTGGAAGACTACGGCTGAAACCAAAGTATCCCTGCTTGGTGCGTTCCGTGGTGCGCTCACAGAAGGGAAAATCATTCTTAGGTCTAAGGAATTGGTCGAAGAGATGACTAGGGTTGTGAAAGACGGATCAGTTATAGAAGCCCAGAGCGGATGGCATGATGACAGGGTGATTGCCGCCGCTCTATGCTGGGAGTGCTACGACAAGTTCCTGAGAAGAATAGCTCCAGATCAATACGAGGAAGAAGAGGAAACTAAGCTTAACAAGAAGGCAACGAACGTTATCAAGATAGGTGACCTAACACTCAAACTGACAGCATAGCTATGGATCATGCGAGAACACTACTTGCCATAGAAAGAATCAAGAACAACCAATACAAGTTAGATGATTTAGACTATTACAAGAGTCCAGAATTTAGAAATAAGATCTTTCGTAGAATCAGGGTAGGAAGTTCAGAATATACTCTTCTGCACCTCTTATATGCCCTATCGGTCTTCATGAACTACGACTATCAGAAAGTGTTGCTCCTAGTCTATGCCACCATGCGGGATAAGCTTGAGGAAAGGCTAGGACAGATCTGGGGCGACAAATGGTTAGATGTTGTTCTTGTATTGTTAGATCTAGTCAGAGAGAATGTGAGATTCGAGAAAGCGATGTTTAACCATCCAGACGAGAAGAAGATTCCACAGCCCAAGATCATTATTGACCCCAGCTATGCGGAAGACTTATATCCGATCATTGCCAAGCGATTCGGCATCTTCAAGTGCTCAGAGATCCCGGAAGAGTAGGCAAAATAAATACCCCCTCGTGTGAGGGGGTATCCGCCGAACCCGAGACCTAGCCGCAGAACGCCTGCCCCAGTTACTATGGTCGCCCTAACCTCAAACCGAGGGATCGGGCGATCGTCTTCTGGTTATCACATCTTTTTCCTTTAGTCAACAGCTTTCTGAAAAATTAATAACCCCCTCATCCGAGGGGGTGCAACTGGGTTTGCCTCAGAATGACCGGTGGCAAGCGCCGGGGAAGCCACCCTAACCTCTACCGAGGGATCAGGTGGTCGTTTTCTGCTTATCACATTTTTCTTCTTTGGTCAATAGCTCTGACCATCCCATGGGATCAATATCCGGCTTCTCTGTGTGAATCTGTATCCAATGCCAGATAGCACCTACCAGCGGAGTAATATCTACATAGATCCCGTCTCTTAATTTTCTCTCGATCAGTTCATTCATTTCTGACCCCTCTATTTTGCCCTAGGACGACGACTTTTGGGTTGCCACGTATGTTTCATCGTCCTTTTTAAATTTCGCTTCTAAGGCCATTTTTAGGCTCGTAGAGAGAAGCCTACCGTAAGTTACTGATCTTATTGGCGATTTACTCAACGACATACAGCTCATTTCTTGCTCTTGTCACTGTTGTGTAGATGACTTTGTTTCTTTCTTTCTCGTCCACCTCTCTTCTGTCTGAGAAATCCAGATGCATGATGACCACATCTGCCTCTGAGCCCTTCGCTTTGTGTGTGTTCATTACGCTTATTTTAGGGTCATACCAAGCAGGATTTTTGATCAATTCCAAAACTAACTCACTTTCTTCTCTATCCAGCTTAATGACCTTACACAATCCGTATATTCCCATCCTCTTGAGACCGCTTACCAGGGTTTCCGCTTCTGGAAAATCTAATACGCTCTTATCCTCTAGAATCTTTGCTACTTCCAGTAGACGGGTTTTATTCCTTGCATACTTGGCTGGTATGTAGTCCAGCACCTTCAGATCTCGCATCTTAAGCCATCCGTACTCTAGTCCAGTCCAGAACCTAACCAGGGCATTGACCTTCGCACTAAAGGGCAGATCATCAAACAACTTGTGTGGAATCCCTTCACTACACAGCATGTTGCTTATCTTCTCTGCTGTTCTGATCTTATATGTCAAGAGAAGGGTATCTTTCTCTGGGTCTATTCCTTCTGAATAGTGGCTAATCTGTTTGACTTTCCCATGTTTGCCGTTTCCAACAATCTTTTCTCCCCAGACTTGGTATCGTCTCGCATATTCTGCTACCTCGTCGCAACATCTGTAGCTAAGGGTGAGTTGCTTCATAGGCTCGTATGATGTAAGATATTTATCGCTGGTGCCTGCAAAAGTATAGATGTTCTGATTAGGGTCTCCAACCAGGAGAATAGTATCTGAGCAAAACTTTCTGACTAACCGCCAAACTAATGGGCAAATATCGTTTGCTTCGTCTATTACCACGTAGGGAACCTCAATACTCAAATTAAGCCCAAGCATGAGTGTTTCTGTGTAATCGAATTTCCCAAGGCTATACATGTATTCCCGGAATTCCTTAAACAATTGTTTGAATTCCTGAGGTGACATGCCGTATTGGACATAGTCTCCGCTTTCTTCCCAGTATGCTTCGGGCTGTTTGAGCAATAATCTGCAGTTATTGAAGTGGTCATAGAAATGCCCTGTTTCCTGATAGAAGCCTCCTCGCATGTATCTAAGCCGAATTCTAGGGAATCCCTTTGCTTCGAACCATTCCGAAATCCGATCAAACTGCAAAGGAGCGTAAGCATAGCCAGCTCTCCTGTAGTGCTGGGCGATATAGCTGTGGAATGTAGACACCTGCAGAGTGTGTTCTTGTTGCTGTAGTTTCTCATTCAGCATCTTTGTTGCCATACGAGAAAATGTCAGAAGCAGTGTATTGCCTGCTGTGAACTTATCCTTGAGCTGAACTAGGGTGTTCGCCAGCCATGTTGTCTTCCCGCTACCTGCTAGTCCCCATACTGTTATAACTTTCGGTTCCTTTCTCATGGCTAGTTCCCCTCTTCAAACACCAGATATCCATCGTCGGATATTCTCACATAATACTTATCGTAACCGAAGTCTGTATCGCCGAATAGAACCATATCTCCAGAGACTTTAGGCTCATACGGCTCAAACACAGTAGCCATTCTTCTTGCAATATCCTCGCTCTCAAACTGCAGACCTACGGAGGCTTTTCTCTCTATTTTCCCGAGCACATCAAATACTACTTCTTGAGGCGTCATTCTCATCTTAGCCTTACCATTGCCAGTTATGAAGACAACCCCCAGCGGTCTGACCTCGTCCAGCATCTTTTCCGGAATCTCAGTAAGAACATCCTCTGCGGAGTTATTGAGGAACTCTTTCAATACTTCTCTGCTCTCAACCTTTTCTTCTTGTTTGATTTCTTCTTCTGTTAGTGCAAACACAAAGCAATCCATACTGCCGTAGTTGTAGGAATCTGTAATCTCCGATAAGATTCTAGAGAAGGTCTGAAAGTCCCCAGGGTATGCAAACTCATTAAGCTTTATGTACTTCAGCAGTTCCAGTTTGGGAATGTAGGCCTTACCATCTTCGATATACTTGTGAACCGTATGGAATATTCCACTGGTTGCTTGTTCTTTCATCGACATCTGCAGATGCTTCATAGACGGCACCTTGTTTGCGCTTGATACGATACGTCTGATGGTCTTAAGAACCTCCTCGTAAGTTCTCTTCGCTAGGTCATTAGAGTCGATTCCGAACTTGTGTAAGAGATATCTAGCAAAGACGAGCCACACCGCTTGAATCTTTGTCTTCTTAGACCTAGCATAGTCAGACATTGTAAGATATTCTACACCAGAATAACCATCCAGCTTAGTAAATCCCTTTGACGAAAGAAAGACATCCATGGGCACTTCTCTCACAAGCCCTCTTTCCTTTAGAATCAGCGTCATTCCGTTTTCGGTGAGTCTGTAGGTGATTGAATCGACTCTAAAGTTATCAGCGAGTCTGATTAACAGCTGGACTTCCTCTGGAGATAATATGATACCAGGACAGTGTTCCTCGTAGAACTTAAAAGCCTCGTTCTCTCTAGAAAACTCGACCAGGGAGAGCTGTTCTGGCGATATATTGTAAGTCCCCGTCTTGCCTGCTTCCTCTATGAGTCTAGTGAGTATAGCTCTCGCTGTAGCACCGGAGTAAAGATGCAGAGCCGCATCTGTAGCAAATGCAAGCTTCTGCCCTCCTAAAGCGAGAATCTCTCCTGTTGGAAATCTCCGCAGTGCCGTTATTCCCCGTATATTCTGCGCCAGCATGATTTCCTCAGAGTTGCGGTCGATAAATTCCCACTCACCGCCAGAGAGCGGCTGAAAACCGAACTGGTAGAGCTTATATGTGCTCGGGTTTTTGGCAAAAACAGGAGTAGAATAATCAAACGCTTCTACCTTCGAAACATCTATAACCTCGTTTGTTACAATACCGCTTCTTTCATGCGTAAAGTGAAACCCTAGCGTGTAGAAGATATACATAAACTCTTCGTCTCCGACCTTCAATCGCCCGATAGGATATGCAATGAAGTTGTCTCTGACGGCAGACACACGCTTTTCTTTTGTGACATACCCGAACCAGACACCATCTAAGACCAGCTTAGTAAAGCCAAGGGCAAGCTTCCTTCCCCCTTCAGCCATTGTCGAGAATGTCACTCTCTCTCCATATGGGAGAACTACGGTTTTTGGGATATTCTCAGTCTCAAATAGTTTCTGCTTAAAGTCTACTCTTGGTTCCATACCAATCCTCCCTTACTATAAACTCACCGTCTCTCGAGATGGGGTAATACTTATTGCAACCGAAGCAGTATGCCCCTCGCCCATCTTCGAATACCAGCATGGACGGATTCTTATCATCATGGAATGGGCATCTGATCATATATCCTTTTCTTGTTCTTTGTGCTCTGTATCCATACTTCGCCAGAATTCTATCAAGTGCCCCTTCTGCTGGGAAGTCAGAATATGAGATATTTCTGTTCGTATTTCTCTTAGCCAAAGGAATGCTCTGTCTCGGAGTCTTTCTGAATTTTAGGAGTCTAGATTCTGATTCTCCGTTCCTTGTTCCGAGCAGTCTAACAGCCTTAAGCGATGTGATACCCCGATCTACATAAGCCAAATCGTTCCAACCAAGCAAAACCGACAGTGGGTCATATCCCCAGGGCTTTGGAACAATAGATATGATCCCCAGCCAGTTTCTCTTACCTTCGCACTCGCTTGTGTATCCGAGCAGGTTAAGCTTAAATCCCATCTTGCCTAGATATTCCACTAGAGAATTGAGAACGCTCTTCTCAAACAGCTCGAATTCTGGGAAGTCTTCCTGCGGCCACGTCTTTCTCAGGTCTAGATCGATAGCTATGAAATGCAGACGATAAGGCGAAGTCAGGGACATGTTGTGCCTCTCGTTGAATAGCTCTAGATTGCTCACCTTTCTTGTCGAGAGATGGATGCCATAGGCGTAATCTTGATGCTGAGATACAAAGTCGAAAATCTGTTCTTTCTTGCCAGCAAAGCGACCAGTAAATGATTTATCGCCATTCGGGGCATACTGCAGTAGAATGTATTCATCATCCAGTAACCTGTCGAATGCAATATCCAAGAACGTCCTAACCTCATTCAAATAACATCTCATGGCTTATCTCCAGTAGATCTGGAATCCACGAGCGTCCTTTCTTTTTCCAGGACAGGACAGCAACACGCCATCCTGCCCGAAGTAACACATCTACTGTATCTCTATGTTCTAGGATTTTCTTCTTCCTGGCGGCTCTATTAGAAGAAGTTGTAACCTGCAGAGCAAGTGTCCCATGTTCTGGAGATACAGCTAGGAAGTCCACGAATCCGAACAGGTCATTATGTCTGTATGCAAACGAGTTCCAGTTTTCCGTTTTCTCTACTAGCAAGTAACCTAAACTTCTCAGATAGCTTTTTGTTTTCGCATATAGAGTATTCTTTGCCCGCAAAGAGTTCCTCCGGTCTCATTCCGAACATTTCCACCAGCTTCTGCGCCACTCGATAGTCTATCTTTTTTGTCCATCCTTGTTCAATATTTAAGTAAGCCTCGTGCGAGATGCCGAGAATTTTAGCCATATCTCTGCAGGAGAACCCGTTACCAACTCTTGCGATAAACAGATTGTATCTGAGAGGAATCCTTTTTCTTGTTCCTATTCCTCTAAACATTTACGCCCTCCCTTATCCTGAAGGCAACTATACATTCGTCGACTATCTTATGCTTCCGCAGTAGATTGATAAGAGCATCATATCTCAGATACATCTTGTTGGCGAAGTGCAACAGATCCTCTTGGGTGATAAATCTTCCCTCGAAAGCCTTATCTTTCAGCAGGTTCCTGACCTCATCCATGACATGACCTTCCCAGCTATTCCATATAACCTCCACCGACTTGACGAAGCTATCCGATTCCTGATCGTATACCATCTTACACTTACCAACCAATCTGTGTCTCCTGAGTATCATAAGCAACTGAGCATATCTAAGTCTATATTTCTCACAGAGATGAAAGATCTGTTTCTTACGTATCCACACACGACCGAGCCATACTATCTTAGATCCATGTTCTATGATCTCCTTGACCTCACCCACGATCTCATCCTCAGGGATGCTATATTCCTCCAAGTCGTAAAATGATCTATTGTCCCCGATGCTAGGATCCCAAGAGACAAAAACTCCCTTTCCTATAAGTCCTAACCTCTTTAACTCTCTTCTTGCATGTTCTAGAGGATAATTGTATTCAAAACAGAATGTTGATAACTCGCCTGAGATAAGCAGTTTACGCCCATATCTCTCAACAATAGCCTCTGGATGCTCACTAAGAAATTTCTCAAAGTCTCTCTTTATTTTATCTCCGTCCATAATGACCCTCCTATTCCCTTTGCTAGTTCTAGGTTAAGCCATTGGCCATAATGCATGATTACCAGGTTCTCATACTCCTGCCTAGCCAAGAAGCGCTTCGCTCTCTCTAGCGACATGTGCGAGTTAGATATACGCTCCGCTAGGCTAAGAGGGAGCTCGTGGTTTAGAGCACTGTTCCAGAGCGTGTATTCATCATAATCAACACCGAGTAAGAGCCACTTAAGCTTCGGGAATCGGTAGGGGATATCGTATGTGTCGACAGCATAAAGAGCATACTCCGACCCCTTCCGAAGGAGGAAGCCGTAGCAATCGACATCGTGCATTAGAAGCACAGCCTTTATCACAACATCCCCTACCTTTATCACGCTCTTGTGCTTGAAGTCCCTGTTCGGATACAGCACTCTGCAACCACGATACTCGAACTCCCTTGCTTTCCTTACATGATCCCCGTGCATGTGCGATATTAGACAAGTCCGCCCGAACAGACTAGTCCGGGGGAGAGCCCCCGCATCCAGGAGCACTCCCCAGACCTCGCACGAGGACCCTTTCTCAGAACTGGAACTATAAATCTTGATCTCGCTTGAGTTCATAGATGCGACCCAGTCCAAGCCTGTCGGTTAGTTGTCGTTCTGCTTCTACCTCCTGCATGACTTCTGCTAGATGAAGAACGGATTGCCACTCGCTAGCAAGTGCTTTGCTTACGTAGTTGGCGGCTACGAAATCACCGTGCTTGATATAGAACTTGATTACTTCCAAGCAAAGACGTTCTAAGAGATCACTTTCCCTGCTCATTGTTTTCCTCCTCTCTTCCCAGGGACTCCAGGGAGTAGCTAAGAGGAACGTAGTTCATCTTACTCATGAACTCTCTGTATATATCGTCCCAGTAATCTGCTAGGCAATTCGCCAGGACATAGCCATCTATTATGCTTACCTCTGCCATGTATCCATACTTCTCGTAGAAATCAATGATCTCTTCGCATAGACGCTTTCTCAATATGGACATTAACAGCCTCAGCTTATAGCCATCTACAACCTTTATTTGCTTTGGTGGTGCTGACCACATTATCATTTCTGAGGCTCTCATCTTACTCGTCCTCCTCGTCTTCTCTTCTCTTTTTTGGGATCTTTCTCATCGCCGAATCAAAAATCTCATCCCAGCGGTCTTTCAGCTCCTGTGCTAAATAAAGCCCTTCCGCCAGGTAACCTCGCTCTATGCATACATGCATGGCCACATTGCAAACATGATCCATAATCCTGTATTTCAACGTCTCTAGCTTCATGGTAGCTTACCTCCTAGTAGTTTGTTAGGTTAACCTGGTTAAGTTCTCTCATAAGCCGCCGAAAAATCTCGTCCCAATATTCGTCTAAAATCCTTGCCAAGAGGAAACCTGCTCTCACATATCCGTATTTCATGCAAATCTTAACCGCTTCCTGGCACAGTTTGCTCTTGATTTCGTTCTTTAACAGCTCCATTCCATACCCTCCATCTATTCATCTTCAACAGATGTTCCGGCATAATACGGCATTCTCGCCATACACTTCACCAGAACATCTATCAGGTCACGTCTGTTGACATGTGCAACATCACCATGTTTAGGATCGCTGAGCATATATTGGTCGTAATACAAACAATGTGTTTCCAGATAAACAAGTAACTGTGGTATGCCGTTAAAGCGCTTGATAAACGGGTAAGCAAACCAGGGGTTGTGAGCAATCATTATCCCCCCGGTGCAAGTATCAATGAGAGTGATGGTGATACACTCTGCGACATCGATCTTGAAGATATACACATAATCCTCCG
>Ga0334722_10001424_pt1 | contig 29923 bp, 23 predicted proteins | sample C3_bottom_MG_FD_207210 | JGI IMG/M metagenome (GOLD analysis project Ga0334722, IMG submission 207210) | Sediment microbial communities from Yellowstone Lake, YNP, Wyoming, USA - C3_bottom | ecosystem: Environmental > Aquatic > Freshwater > Lake > Sediment | place: USA: Wyoming | collected... | reverse complement strand
TCGCCGCGCCCAATTCGGCGACCAGGGCCGCACCGGCCTCATCGTTGACATCGAACACCGCCACCTTCGCGCCCTTGTCGCGCACGAAATATTCCGCAGTGCGCCGGCCGAGGCCCGAGGCGCCGCCGGTGATTACCGCCACCTTGCCTTGCAGCTGCATGATTCCTCAGTTCTCGGGTTTCTCGATGCGCGGCGGGTCAGCGCGCGCGCAGGCGCGCGGCTGCATCGAGCCGGATACACTCGCCGTTCAGGTACGCGTTTTCGCAGATGTAAGCGCACAGGCTGGCGAACTCCGCCATGTCGCCGAAACGCTTCGGAAACTCGATCATCGTCGTCAGCGACTCGAGCACCTTCGGACTCAGCGACTGCGCCATCGGCGTATTGAACAGCCCCGGAGCGATCGCATTGACGCGCACGCCGATCGCGGCAAGTTCGCGCGCCGCCGGCAGCGACAGGCCGACGACGCCGGCCTTGCTCGACGCATACGCGCTCTGCCCGACCTGGCCGTCGAACGCGGCGCCCGACGCAATGTTGACGACGACACCGCGCTCCTCGCCGTTTTCCGGCGCGTTCCTGGCCATGTGCTCGATGCAGTACGCCATCACCTGGAAAGTGCCGACCAGGTTGACCATCACGGTGCGCTGAAACTTGCCGCAATTCGACGCGCGTCCGGTCTTGTCGAGGATTTTCATCGGCGTCGGAATGCCCGCGCAGTTGATGCAGACGTCGATGCGGCCGAAGCGCTCGACGCAGGCGCGCGCCCCGGCCGCGACCGCTGCCTCGTCGGTGACGTCCACGCGCTGATAGAGCGCGTTCGCCGCGCCCAATTCGGCGACCAGGGCCGCACCGGCCTCATCGTTGACATCGAACACCGCCACCTTCGCGCCCTTGTCGCGCACGAAATATTCCGCAGTGCGCCGGCCGAGGCCCGAGGCGCCGCCCGTGATCACCGCCACCTTGCCTGCAAGCTTCATGCTCCGCCCTTTCTCCGCTTATGCGCCCCGGCCGGGCCGCAAGCTCAAGCCTTGCCGTACAGCGTGACCACCGCCGCGCTGCCGAGCCCCAGGTTGTGCTGCAGCGCGAGTTCGGCGCCCTCGACCTGCCGCTTGCCGGCCGTGCCGCGCAATTGGTGCGTGAGCTCGTAGCATTGCGCGAGGCCGGTTGCGCCCAGCGGGTGCCCTTTGGACAGCAGCCCGCCCGAAGGATTGACCACCAGGCGCCCGCCGTAGGTGTTGTCGCCGTCATCGACGAATTTCTCGGCGCCGCCCTCCGGGCAAAATCCCAGCGCTTCGTAGGTGAGCACCTCGTTCTGCGCGAAGCAGTCGTGCAGTTCGCACACGTCGATGTCCTCCGGCCCGATGCCGGCCTGCTCGTAGACGCTCTGCGACGCGCGCTGCGCAAGGCCCGCGCCCACCAGCGAAATCATCGAGTGATCGCTGAACGTGCCGGCTATGTCGGAGGTCATCGACTGCGCCAGGATCGCAACCTTCGATGCGATGCCGTGCTTGCGCGCAAACTCCTCCGACACCAGCACTGCGGCGGCACCGCCGCAGGTGGGCGGGCAGGCCATCAGCCGCGTCATCACCCCGGGGTAGATCACCGCCGCCTGCATCACTTCTTCTTCGGTGACCTCCTTGCGCAGCACCGACATCGGGTTGTTCACCGCGTGGCGGCTCGCCTTCGCCTTGACCTTGGCGAAGGTGGAGAGGGGCGTTCCGTAACGCTGCATATGCTCGCGCCCGGCGCCGACGAAGTAGCGTATGGCCAGCGGGATTTCGGGCGCGCCGACGAGTTCGTCGGTGACGGCGTCGTAGCGGCCGAACACCGAGGGACGATCGGTCCAGACGGCCGCGATGGCACCGGGGCGCATCTGCTCGAAGCCGACCGCGATCGCGCACTGCACGGCGCCGCTCTGGATCGCCTGGCGCGCGAGAAACAGCGCCGTCGATCCGGTAGAGCAGTTGTTGTTGACATTGATGATCGGAATACCGGAGAGGCCGACTTCGTAGAGCGCGCGCTGGCCGCAGGTCGAGTCGCCGAAGACGTAGCCCGCGTACGCCTGCTCGATGAGTTCGTACCCGAGCCCGGCGTCATCGAGCGCGAGACGCGCCGCCAGCGCCCCCATCTCGTAGTACGGAGCGCTCTGCCCCGGCTTGCAAAACGGGATCATGCCCACGCCTGCGACAATTACCTTGGTATCGTTACTCATTGTTCTCTCCTTTCACGTTACGGTTTGCGTGTTCCAGGCTATGTTACCAACAGGTAGAATGCGGACGCAACGACAATTTGCTGCTGCGACGCAGCACCCGGGGGAGGCATGGAATCGTTGCGCACTTTGGAGCGCCGGCTTGCGACTGCCACAGGCAAAGCAACAAGCCGCGTGCATTTTCAATGAGCTACGCGGGGCGGTGATCACATTCTGTCGCTCAAGGATCGCCACGCCTTTCATATCACCTTCTTCTCCAATAGCCTGCCGATAAGCTCCGCGGACACGTTCCAGTCCTTCAGAATGGCTTCGCTATGCTGCCCTGGTTTCGCCGGCGACGAACTGACTTCGGGAACCGTGCGGCTAAAGCGCGGCGCCGGCGCCGGTTGCGTCACGCCGTCGACCTCGATGAACGTGCCGCGCGCAAGGTTGTGCGCGTGCTGCGGCGCCTCCGCCATCGTCAGCACCGGCGCGAAACAGACGTCGGTACCTTCCATCAACTCGCACCAGGCTTGGCGCGATCTGGTTTTGAAGATCGCGGCAGTCTTTGCCTTCAACGCCGGCCATTTCTCCTTGTCCATCTGCGCGTCGAATTCCGGATCGCTGATGCCGCACAACTTCAACAGCAATGCATAGAATTGCGGCTCTATCGACCCGATCGAAACGAATTTGCCGTCGGCGCACACATAGCTATCGTAGAAATGCGCGCCGCCGTCGACCAGGTTCGAGCTGCGCTGGTCGCTCCACGTACCGTAGGCACGAAAACCATAGAGCGTCGCACCCAGCAGGGCCGAGCCGTCGAGCATGGCGGCGTCGACCACTTGCCCCGCGCCCGCGCCGCGCGCTTCCAGAAGAGCGCACAGCACGCCGAAGGCGAACATCATGCCGCCGCCGCCGAAGTCGCCGACCAGGTTGAGGGGCGGCGCCGGCGGCGTGTCGGCGCGTCCCATCGCATGCAGCAGGCCGCTCAAGGCGATGTAGTTCAAATCGTGGCCGGCGACCATCGCCAACGGGCCGCTTTGCCCCCAACCGGTGACGCGTCCAAAGACCAGCTTCGGATTGCGCGCGAGACACACGTCCGGTCCGAGGCCGAGTCGCTCCATGACGCCGGGACGAAAACCCTCCAGCAGCGCGTCGGCTTGTTCGATCAAACGCAGCATCACCTCCTGCGCTTCCGGCTGCTTCAGATCGAGTGCCAGCGAGCGGCGGCCGCGCGCCATGACGTCGAATTTCGTGCCCAGCATCGGGAACGGATTCGCCGCGCCGCTCGTCGCTTTGCGATCGATGCGGATCACCTCCGCGCCCATGTCGGCCAACATCATCGCGGTGAACGGGCAAGGCCCGAGCCCGACCATTTCGACGACACGAATTCCAGTTAGCGGTCCGGCCATCCTATTGCTCCCGATTAGGTGATGCTGCAGTGCGGCTGCGCCATGCGTACTACCTGCGGCCGCCTGGGCAGCCGTTAGCTACCACTTCGGCACATCGGACGGAATCGGCAGCCAGTTCGGCGTTGCCAGCTGGTACTTGCCGTCCTTGACCCACTCGATCTTGACCTTGCCGCCCTGCAGCGGAAACGGCGCCTCTTTGGTGAACTTCTGCGCCGGCATGATGCCCATCAGTTCATCTTCGGTAAACGGGGTGGTGGTCAGCGCTTCGTAGACCGCCGCTCCGGTGAGTTTGTCGCCGCCTACCTTCCTCGCCGCGTGCTCGACCGCGCGCACCGCCAGCAGCCCCTGACTGACACCCATCAAGATCGCCGGACTCCACTCGGCGGGCAGCCCATAGCCTTTGGACAGCACCTGGTAGAACTGCGAAGCCTTCGAGTCCTTTTCGGTGGTCGAGGCGATTCCAGTAACCACCATGTGGCCTTCCCAGGGCGCGAAACTCTTCATCGCCTTGGCCAGCGGCGCGATCGTATGCCATGGCGAGGCCAGCGTCGGGATGTTGACACCGTGCAACTGCATCGCCCGCAGTGCGGCGGCAGACAGCGTCGTGTTTGCGGTGCCGATGATGATGTCGGCCTTGGCGTCGATGATCTTCTTCATCTGGCTGGACAGGTCCACCGGCTGCATGTCGACCCATTCGGTTATCACCACCGTTGCGATACCCTTGGGCTCGAGCACGGTTTTGATGTACTTGCCGACGCCATTGACAAAATCGACGTAGGCCGGGGTTGCCTGGCTCGACAGAAACGCGACCTTCAGCGGCCGCTTCTGCGGGTTCTGCGCGGCATACCAGGCGAGCGCCGTCACGTACTCGTGCACGTAGGTGGCGCGCGGGTTGAATACCCACTGGTTGGGCAGCCAGCCGAAGCCGTAGCCGGGTGCGGCATAGACTATCGGCACCTGGTCCTTGGGCAAGCGCTGCTGCAGCGCGTTCAGGTCCGGTCCGCCGAGCCCCAAGCCGATGATCGGTTTCATCTCGGCGAGAATGCCGGGCCACATGCTGGCGACGACGGTGCCGTCGTAGCGCGTGTCGTAATTCTTCAATGTCAGTTTGACGCCGAGTTTCTTGCCGTCATTGTCGTTCCACCACTTGATCACCGCGTCGCGCGACATCATGTCCTTGGTCGAGTCCGCCGCCGGCCCGGAAAAATCGCCCAAGCCCGGCACCTTGTACTCGGTCTCGGCCGTCGCCACGCTTGCGACCGTCGCGATCGCCAGCGCCATGACTGCCTTTGAAAGTCCACGCCATATCGTTGCCATCATTGTCTCCTCCGAAGAATGACTTCCATCGCCGTACATTCGAACAAGCTTGGTATCCCGGCCAGCGCCGGCGCCGCTTACTGTGCTCGCAACCATAGGGGCTGCGCGCATCGGGTCTGCACCCTAGCCTGGCTGCCTGGCCGTCGACAGGTCCCGTAAAGTTTGATGATAGAAGGATGGCAGCGCCGCATCATCGTTCAAAAGGACAGTTTTTTGCGGCGAACTGAAGTGCGGCAAAGCGGCGACGATGGACCTTTGTCTACGCGACCCAGCCGTGCTGCCGGGCGACGGCGACCGCATGGGTGCGGCTGTGGGTGTCGAGTTTCACGTTGACGCTGCGCAAATGCGCCTTAACGGTGGTCTCGGACACGAAGAGTTTTTCCGCAATGATGCGGTTGCTGTGCCCGCTCGCGAGGAGTCTCAGCACTTGCACTTCCCGTTTCGACAGCGGGCCCGTGGCACCTGCGCCTACAGTCGGGACGGCCTCGGTGGCTGCCGGGCCGACCCGGGCGGCGGCGCCGGCGGCCAGCACGGTTCGCACGAAGGCCATCAACTCTCCTGCTGCCGCGCCGTGTCCCGCGTCCGAATGGACCGCACTTTCAAATTCGGCGACCAGGCGAATCACCGACTCCCCTTCGTCGACGAAGCTGCGGACGAATCCTTCGCCGGCGGCAAACCGCAGCGCGTCGCGCAGGCGGCGCATTCCCATGTCCGGCTGCCCGGCGTTATGGAGAGCCTCGGCCAGCAGGATGTTGAGTTTGAGCGCCCGCCGGTAGCGATGCAGACCCTCGGCGTACTCAATTGCGCCGTTCAAACGTGCGATTGCAGCTTTGCTCCGTCCGCAACGCACATCCAGCCGCAAGCGCGCCAGCTCCGGCGAATCAACATCGCTGGCGTGCCCTACAAATCCGTTGGAAAATATCGAGGCGGTCCGTTCAGCAGCGATCGAGAGGTAGTCTTCGGCCGCGGCCACATTGCCTCGAAGCAGTGCAGATCGCGATCGTTCCAGCCGCGCCGTCGCCACCATGCGCGGCAGGCTCCGCTGATGGCCGACGGATTCCATTTCGGTCAAAATATCAGCGGCTTGGTCGGCGCTGCCGCGTGAACTCGCAATGCGCGCCAAGACGGCATAGCTGCTGATCAGCTGGTCAGGCGCCGCCACGCCCTTGATGAGCGGCAAATACAACTTGAGCAGTCTATCCGCCTCATCGAGCTCGTTGAGCTCGTAGAGCGCTTCCGCCAGGAAAGTCACGGCGACGGCGGTCCCCGACACGTGACGCCGCGAATCATGCGTGGTGCTGGCCAGGGCGGCGCGAAACCGTGCGACGGCGCTGCGCAACCGCCCCTGCGCAAAATCGATCGTGCCTTCGAGGCAAATCACCGCTGTCACCATAAACGTGCTGCCAATGCGCAGATGGACTCGGTTGGCCTGGTCAAGGAAGCGGCGCGCCTCCTTGAACCGACTCTCGGCGATCAGGCAGCAGGCATAGGAGGCGGCCAGCATCCCGTAAGTAAACGGCTCCTGCGGCGACAGCCTCCCCAGACAGTCGCGCCAGCGTGCGGCAGCCTCGCTGAAGCAGTCTGCCATGACCAGAATATATGCCTGCAGCGCATCGATCTGACAGGATGTAGTTTCATCCGTGGCGCCCGTATCGCTTTGCGCGACGCGCAACTGAACCAACAGGTCCATCGCCCGCGGACCGCGATGCAAAAGTGTCAGTGCCCAGGCGTACACCAGGGTGAGCCTGGGGAATCCCTGCAGTCGCCCGGCCAATGTCGGCGAATCGAACCATCGCGCCAGCAGACGCGCGCGCCCCTTGCACAGCAAGTCTTCTGCGTGAGCTGCAAGCAGGGAAAGCGAGTGTTGCACGTCGCCTGACGAAAGCGCATGTTCAATCGCGGCAACTGGCCTGCCGTTCTTCGAGTACCAGTCTGACGCTCGCCGGTGCAGTCCGCCCACCGTATCGGGCGCGGTGGATTTCAATTGGGCATGCAGAAACCCTCTGAACAAAGGGTGATAGCGATACCAGTGACGCTCCGCATCCCAGGGGGCGAGGAACAGGTGGGCATGCTCGATATACGACAGCATTTCGAGGCTGTCGTTTCGCTCCAATGCGTGATCGCACAAGGACCCGCAAAGTTCATTGAGCACGCTGGTGCGCAGGAGGAAACTGCGCACCTGGTCAGGCTGGCGCGACAGCACGTCATCGACAAGGTACTCGGTAATGCTGACATCCGTCCCATCGAAGGTATCGATAAATTGCTGTGGATCTTCCCGGCCCTTCAATGCCAGCGATACCAACCAGAGTGCGGCGGCCCAGCCGTCGGTATGCTGATGCAATCTCAGTATCTGCTCATTGCTCAAGGCCAGTCCGCGACTGTGACGCAGAAACGAAGCCGTTTCCTCGGGCGTGAAGCACAGTTGCGGCGCCGTGATTTCGACCAATTCTCCCGAGGCGCGCAAGCGGCCCAAGCCGATCTTCGGGATGTTGCGCGAACCGATCACCACCTGCCCCTGGGACGGCAGGTAGTCGATAATCTGGCGCACCAGATCGAATACCGACGGATTGGTGATCGTCTCGAAGTCGTCGATGAACAAGACGAAAGGCGAGGTGAACGCGGACAGATGGTTGGCGAGATCTATCGCAGCGTCGTCAAAGTTTCCACGAGCCTTGGGCGAGTTCCTGTCGAGTCCCGACCTGATCGTCGGATCGATAAGCTGGAACGCGCGCACGATGTAGTTGAAGAATCGGGCGACTTCATTGTCTGCGGCGTCAACGGTCAGCCATGCGGTTGCCGTGTCCCGTTGCTGCAGTTGCGCAAAGTATTGCAGCATGACCGTAGTCTTGCCGAAGCCGGCTGCAGCATTCACCAGCACCAGTTTGGCCCCTTCGGCTGCCTGTATGCGCTCGACGATCCGAGTACGCGACAGAGGTCGGGGAGAACTGAGCCGCGGACTCAGCTTCGCGTGCAACAGCCGCGACTTTGCTGCCGCATGTGCAGCGCCGTCCGCGATACTGGATAAGCGGGCCATGAATGCAGTTCCGCCGCTCAGGCGATGAGATTGCAGCTGAACACGGAACTCCGCACGGCAATGTCTGCGCGCGCGGCAACGAATTGAAAAGCCAACGCCACCCAGTCCTGGCAGCGCGGTCCCGCACCGGGACTGTCCGGCACAAAGTGATCGATCTCAATCATCTCCCGCATCATCGCCACCTGGATGGCGTGAATTCTACATTTGTTTTACCCAGCCCGGGAACAAGGCGCACTGGATTCTTTGTCGCCGTATGCGGGATGACAGCTTGCATACGGTGAAGACGAGAATCGTTGAAACCGCAGACCTCAGCCGACTTTTCTATTGCGGACCTGCGCGAAAGATTCGCGCAACAGATGCTTGAGGACTTGACCGGCGTCCGACAGCGGCAGCGCTTCCAGGAAAGACACGTTTCGGGGGCATTTGTAGCCGGCAATCCGGGTCTTGCAGTGTTCGATCACTTCAGCCGCCGTGGCCTTTGCGCCGGACTTCAGCACGATGGCGGCGTGCACGCGCTCGCCCCATTGCTCGTCCGGAATGCCGATTACCGCGCACTTTGCGACCGCCGGATGCTCGAGTACCGCATGCTCCACTTCGACGCTGTAGACGTTTTCGCCGCCAGTCACGATCATGTCCTTGATCCGGTCGACGATATAGACCAAGCCTTCGTCGTCCATGCGGCCGCCGTCGCCGGTGTGCATCCATTCGTGACGCACAGCCGCGGCCGTCTCTGCCGGCTTGTTCCAGTAGCCCAGCATGACCCCCGGGCCGCGCACCGCCACCTCGCCCACCGTGCCGCGCGGCACTTCCTTGCCCAACGCGTCGACGATGCGTACCTCCGTACAGACCGAGGCGCGGCCGGCGGAGCGATGCCCTCCGTCCTTCCGTCCCTTTCCCGTGTGGTAGCTCGCCGGCAGAACGGTGGCGATCGGCGACAGTTCGGTCATTCCGTACCATTGGGTGAATCCGACAGAAGGAAACGTCCTCGCCGCGCGCTCGATCAGGGCCTCGCTGATCGGGGAGGAACCATAGAGGATGTTCTTCAGGCTGTTGAGCTGGAAGCGCTCAAGCTGTGGATGGTCCAGCAACATCTGGATCATGCTCGGCAGCAGCGAAGCCTGGGTGACGCCCTCAGCGGCAATAGCGTCAAACACGGCCAGCGGCGCGAATCTTGGAATGATTACCTGGGTCGATCCGCCCGCAAGCATGGCGTTCATCTGGCCGCCAGCCGCCAACTGAAACATCGGTACTGCGTGCAGGCCGATGCAGCGCATCGGCACGGCGCCCTCGGCGAGGCAAATCATCGCGTTGAGGTAAAGGCTTTGGTGCGAAATCATCACCCCTTTCGGGAACCCGGTCGTGCCGGCGGTGTAATAGACGCCGGCCAGATCGCTGCCGCTGCGGCAGGCGTCCGGCACCGGTGCGTTGTCGGCGATCAGTCCTTCGAAAGAAAGCATGTCGGACGGCGCCGCGCCCTCGCCGGCGTAGATCAGCGTCTTCAGCAGCTTGCTGCGCTGCTTCAAGTCCTCGACCAGATCCAGGAAGCGGTCGTCGAGCATCAGCAGCCTGGTCTCGCAGTCGTTGAGCGCATGGGCGATCTCGGCAGCGCTCCAACCCGTGTTGACCGGAACGGCGACGCCGCCAGCCCAATAGACTGCGAGGTGGTACTCCAGGTAGCGGTCTGAATTGAGCGACAGCATGCCGACGCGGTCGCCTGGTTTCACGCCGAGCCTGTGCAAGCCGCCGGCGAGGCGGCTGACGCGGCTGCCCAGTTCGCTGAATGTGCGCCGGCGGCCGAGGAAGATCGAAGCCACTTCATCGGGCAGTTGCTGCAGCGCGCGGTGCAGGCCCTGGGTCAAATACATAAGGAAGTTCTCCTCACGGATTGCATGCGATCGACGGTCAATCCGAACGGGCAACAAACCCTTTCAGAGTCTCGCGGGTGCGGCCTTCAACATGCGACAGCCGCGCATCGGCGCACGGCCGCGCAATTGAAAACTCCCGCATATTGCTAAGCGCTCGCCTAATGCGCTATGGCTTTTGCGCACCCTTGGACTTGCGCGTCTGGCTGAAAGCAGCGATCGCCTGCTTGTGGAACGGCGAGAAAAAGCATTCCTTCTCCAGTGCCAGCGAGGTATCAAGAACCATGTTGGCGGTGTCGCGCAGCACCTTGTTTACCGAGGCCTTAGTCGAGCGGATCGCCATCTGCGAGCCGTTGGACAATCGAGTCGCAAGCGCCGTGGCTTTGACCAGCAGTTGCTCCGCAGGCACGACGTGATTGATGAGGCCGATACGCTCGGCTTCGGTTGCCGTCAGACTGTCGCCGGTCATCAGATATTCCTTGGCACGGTTAGCACCGACCAGCCAGGGCCAGATCACCGCACCGCCGTCGCCCGCGGTCACGCCGACCAGCACATGGGGGTCTGATATCTTGGCCGTGTCGGCGGCGTAGACCACGTCGCAAAACAAGGCCAGCGTCGCACCCAACCCGGCCGCCGGGCCATTGACCGCCGCGATGATGGGCTGCGGCAACTCCAGCAGGTCGAGGATGATTTTTCGTGCCTCGACAAACAGCGCATCGAGCTGTGGCGCCGTGATGTCCTTGAACCAGTCCAGGTCGCCGCCGGCGGAGAAGGCGCGACCCTCGCCGGTAAACACCACGGCGTTGACTGATGTGTCGGCAGCGATAGCGGCGAACACGCGGGAAAGTTCGCTGTGCAAGGTAGCGTTAACCGCATTCATCGCCTCCGCGCGATTGATCGACATGGTCAGTACGCTGCCGGTTTTGCGAAACGCCAGGGTCTGGTAAGTTGAATAGTCCATATGCCCTTCTCTATTGGTTGGATTGTGAAAATCGGAAGCTGCTCACCCTGCGCTGGCACCGCCGTCCACCATGAAGCTGGCACCAGTGACAATCGCCACTTTGGTCGCTGGTGTCTGCATTTGCTTTTCTGCCAGATGGTCCGATAACGTTGGGAATTGGGTTCTGGCCGAGCCGGCAGTTTCCATCGGGTCTATCGAGTAGCTTGGATGATGCAGAGATCGCCAGTGCGCATCATCGTTCGAAAGGACAGTTTTGCGGTACAGGCCTGCTCCCCGCCAGCCGCACGAGCGACTGCAACGCGCGGCAAATGACGCGGCCGCTCTAAACCGAGGAGATCATCTTGCGGCTTCGCGATCCACTGCGTTCTGCGTGCCCTGCTTGCGCAGGACCGCGCGCTGCACTTTGCCCGTAGCCGTTTTCGGCAACGAATCGATCAGGCGAAGGTAGCGCGGTTTGGCAAACCGCGGCAACAGCTCATCGGCTTGACGAGCGATATCGGCTAGGGACACCGCGCAGCCCGGGTCGGCCACCACGGCGAGCATCACCTCGTCCTCGCCGCCCGCAATGTCGGAGGGCACCGCGTACGCGGCGACCTCTGCGACGCCGGGGAGGCGTTCGACCACGGCCTCGATCTCGGTCGCCGAGATGTTTTCGCCACGGCGGCGGATGCAGTCCTTGATCCGATCAACGAACGTCACCAGACCGTCCGCGGTCATCGTCCCGGCGTCACCGGTGTGAAACCACAGGTTGCGCCAGGATTCGACCGTCTTCTCAGGCATGTTGAAATATCCGGCCATGAAGCCGAACGGCAGCTTGGGTCGAACCAGAATTTCACCCTGTTTGCCCGGCGCCACCGGCACATCGGTCTCCGGGTCGGCGATGCACACTTCGAAATGGCGCTCATGCACCCAGCCGGCTGCACCGGGAGCAGAAACTCCCAAACGGCCCCAGATCGGGATATTCACCTCGGTCATACCGAAACCCGAGAGCACGTCCCGCACGCCAAAGCGCTCGCGGAACAAGGCCTCGTGCGCCGGCAGGTTCGGCGCGCTCAACAGCGCCCGCAGCGTGTGATCGGCATCGTCGGGGGACGGCGGCTGCGCCACCACAAACGCCGCAGTAGCGCCCAGCAGGTTGGTAACCGTGGCCCCGTGCCGGCGCACATCCGCCAACCAGGCCGTCGCGCTGAAGCGGGCTCGCAACACCGCGGGAATGCCGGCCAACAGGGTGGCCCCAAGTTGCATCAGCAGTCCGTTCGCATGGAATAAAGGCAAGGTAATGTAATAGCGATCCTGGGGACGCAGTTGCAAGGCTTCAATGGTGCCGATGCCGTAGAGCGTGCAGTGTGCGTGCGGCATGAGCACGCCTTTGGCCGGCCCGCTGGTACCGGAGGTGTACATGATGCACGCCATGTCTCTAGGCACGGGCATCGGTCCTCCCCAAGGGCGCGCAGTTCGCCACGCGGCGAAGGAAAGTAGCTGAAACTTGTCAGTCGATACCCCTGCGGCGCCACCGACTGCAACCACGGTGCGCAGGCACGCCAGCTCCGGCGCCACCGCGTCCACCGCGGGCAGCAGGCCGGCATCGACCACCGCCAGCGACACCCCGGAGTTGCTCAACTGGTGCGTCAGGAACGCGCTACGCAGCTCGGTATTGAGCAACACGGCCACCGCACCCAGACGGCCCAGCCCCAGCCATACGCGCACGAAGTCGCAACTGTTGGGCATGAACACGGCGACCCGGTCGCCGGGTTTCACGCCCAGGCTCGAAAAATAGCCGGCAACGCGCAGCACGTCATCGAGGGCTTCGCCGAACGCGATGGACTCGCCCTCGGTGGTCGTGATCCAGGTCTGTGTTGGCTTCTTTTGCGCAATCTCTTGCAGCACCTGGGGAAGCACCCATTGCGCCGGGTCATTCAGTCCACTGAACATCCATCATCCTCCTGCGCATCCTGCGCTTTGTGTTTGCGATTTCTGCCGGGACACTAGCCGCCTGCGATCTTGCTGATCAGGATGACCTCGCTGTCGCGCCCGATCGGCTGCAGCAAGGCGTCCTGATAGATCTCGTTGTCGATCGCGACGGCGATGCCCGCCTCCAGATGGTCGCGCAATTCCGGATAGCGCTCGCCCAGCGCCTGAAACAATTGGCGCACGTTGGCGACATCGAGTTGCAGTTCCAGCACGCCGTCGGTGTACGGCGCCAAGGTGCCAGACAGCACGATCCGGGCCACGACGCGGGCCTCAGCGTGTTGCGGCCGCTGCGTCGGTGATCGCCTTCAGCACGCGCGGCGGCGAGAACGGCTGCTGCAACAGACGCACGCCGATCGCATTCTCGATCGCGTTGGCGATGGCCGCCATCGGCGAAATGATCGGCACTTCACCGCAGCCGCGCACGCCATAGGGATGGTTCGGGTTGGGCACTTCGACGATGACCGTATCGATGCGCGGCAGGTCGGATGCGACCGGGATACGATAGTCGAGAAAGCCCGGGTTCTGCAACACACCGTCATCGCCGTACACGTACTCCTCGTTCAGCGCCCAACCTATGCCCTGCACCGCGCCGCCCTGCAGCTGGCCTTCGACATAGGCCGGATGTATGGCCTTGCCCACGTCCTGCACCACCGTGTAGCGCAAAATCTTGACCGAACCGGTCTGCCGGTCCACTTCGACATCGACGATATGCGTGCCAAAGCCGGGTCCTGCGCCCTGTGCATTGATTTCGGCGTGGCCGGCGACGGTGCCGCCGGTCTTGCCGGCCATACGCGCGATCTCGGGCAAGGACATGGGCGCAAATTGCGCGACACTCGCGTCGACGGGCTGCGCGCGGCCGTCCTTCCAGGCCACCGCTTCCAGTGGCACCTCGCGTATCTTCGCGACGCGCTGGCGCAGTATCTCGATCACCTGCCGCGCCGCGATCACGCAGGCCATGCCGCTGGCGAAAGTGCTGCGGCTGCCCGCGGTGAGAAAGTTGAAGCCCAGCGTCGAGGTGTCGCCGACGAAAGGTCTGACGCGCTCGAATTCGATGCCGAGTTCCTCCGCCACCATCATCGCCATCGCGGCGCGCGAGCCGCCGGCGACATCGACGGTTCCGAGATTCAGCGTCAGCGTGCCGTCTTCCTGCAGGTTGAGCGAACAGGTGGTTTCGTTGCCGATGTTGAACCAGAAGCCGGTGGCGACGCCGCGCCCCTGGTTCGGTCCCAGCGGTGCGCTGTAATGCGGATGCGCGCGCGCCGCTTCCAGCGTCTGGATGTAACCAATCGAGCCGAGCTTGGGACCATAGTACGTCTGCGTGCCTTCCTTCGCCGCGTTCTTCAGCCGGAATTCGATCGGGTCGATGCCGAGCTTTTTTGCCATCTCGTCGATCACGCTCTCGACGCCGAACACCGCGATCGGCGCACCCGGCGCGCGATACGCCGCGACTTTCGGGCGGTTCACGACGACGTCGTTGCCGACCACGCGCACGTTCGCCAGATCGTAGCGGGTGAAGGCGCACATCGAAGCCTGGTTCACCGGCGAGCCGGGAAAGGCGCCCGCCTGGAAATTGAGCTCCGCCTCCGCCGCCGTGATTTTCCCGTCCTTGGTGCAGCCGATTTTCACTTTGACGTTGGCGCCGGGCGTAGGACCGGTGCCGCGGAACACTTCCTCGCGCGTCATCACCATTTTCACCGGATGGTTCGATTTGCGCGACAGCGCGATCGCCAGCGCCTCGTTGTAGATGTTGTTCTTGCCGCCGAAGCCGCCGCCGATCTCGGTCGGCGTGACGCGGATTTTCGACACGTCCATCTGCAACACCTTGGCGCACTGGGCGCGAAACACGAAGTGCCCCTGAGTCGAAGTCCACAGTTCCGCCTGGCCATCCGCGCTGTAGCTCGCGAGGCAGGCCTGCGGCTCGATATAGCCCTGGTGCACCGGCTTGGTGTTGAACTCGCGCGCTATGATCACGTCGGCCTGCTTGAATCCCGCGGCGACGTCCCCGCAGCCGAACTCCAGGCGCTTAGCCACGTTGGAGGGATGATCCGGCTTCGGCTTGACTCCGGCCGTGTACTGGTTTTCGTTGAGCAGCGGCGCGCCCGGGCGCATCGCCTCGACCACGTCGATCACGTGCGGCAATATTTCGTATTCGACCTCGATCAGCGCCAGCGCCGCGCGCGCCACCGATTCGCTCACCGCCGCCACCGCCGCCAGCGGATGGCCATCGTAGAGCACCTTCTCGCGCGCCATCATATTGCGCGTGACGTCGCGGAAATTGATCATCAGTTCGCCCACCGCCGCCATTTCATCCGGCATCTCGGCGAAGTCGTCGCGCGTGACCACCGCTTTGACCCCGGCGAGCGTCAGCGCAGCCGAGGCGTCGATGGACTTGATGCGCGCATGCGCGTGCGGGCTGCGCAGCACCTTGCCGATCAGCTGTCCGGGCAGGTTGTAGTCGGCGCCGAAGCGCGCGCGGCCGGTCACCTTGTCGACGCCGTCGGGCCGCGGCGGCCGCGTGCCGACGATTTTCAGATCCTTCTTTTCGTACTTGAGCATGGCCGCCATGGTCAGCCTCCCCGCATTTCGCGCGCGGCATCGAGCACCGCGTCGACGATCTTGTGATAACCGGTGCAGCGGCACAGGTTGCCGGCGAGCCACAGGCGCACTTCGGCCTCGCTCGGGTCCGGATTGCGATCCAGAAGCGCGCGCGCCGCGATCAGGATCCCGGGGGTGCAGATGCCGCATTGCAGGGCCGCGTGCTCGATGAACTTGCGCTGCAGCGGATGCAGGGCCTCGCCCTCGGCCATGCCCTCTATCGTTTCGATCGATTTGCCTTTGGCTTCGACTGCCAGCATCAAACAGGAACAGACCAGGCGCCCGTCGACCATGACGCTGCAGGCGCCGCAGTCGCCGGTGCCGCAGCCTTCCTTGGTGCCGGTGAGGCGCAGCTCGTCGCGCAATGCCTCAAGCAGCGTCTGCTCGGTTTCACACAGAAATTCGACCTGGTCGCCATTGACCGTGGTGCTGACATGATTGCGTGACATCAGTCGTACCTCCCCGCCCGCTCCAGCGCGATCTTGCCTGAGCGCTCGGCCATCACGCCGGCGACCTTAATGCGGAATTCCTTGGTGCCGCGCTTGTCGTCTATCGGCCGACAGGCTGCGCTCGCTGCGGCGGACAAACGAGCCAGTACCGCCGCGTCGACCTTGGTGCCGATCAACGCGGCCGCAGCCTCGGGCACCAGCAACGCACGCGCGGCCACCGCACCGAGGCTGACTCTGGCGTGGCTGCAGATACCCCTGTCGTCCAGCGTCAAATTGACCGCCGCTCCGACGACCGCAATGTCCATCTCGGTGCGCGGCGTGAAACGCAGATAGGCGTCGCCGGAATGCGGCGCACGCCGCGGCAGCAGGAGTGAAACTACGAGTTCTCCGGGCGCGAGCAGGGTCTTGCCGGGACCCGTGACGAATTCCTCTACCGGCACTTCGCGCCTGCCTTGCGGGCCGGCGATGCAGGCAAGGGCGCCGGCTGCGATCAACGCGGGCACACCGTCCGCCGCGGGCGAGGCATTGCACAGGTTTCCGCCCAAGGTAGCGCGGCCCTTCACCTGGATCGAACCGATGTACTTGGCGCCGTCGACGATGCCCGGCCAGGTACTCGCAAAGGCGTCGTTCTCTATCAGTTCCATGCAGCTGAGCGCTGCACCGACGCGGTAGCTGCCCGCATCGACCGCAATCGACCGCATTTCGGCGATGGCCTTGATATCCACCACCAGTTCGGGATCGGCGCGGCCGGAACGCATCTGGATCAAGAGGTCCGTGCCGCCGGCGAGCACCCTCGCCTTGCCATTCGCACCGGCGAGCAGCGCAAGCGCCTGCTCCAGCGTCTTCGGCGCTTCGTAGCGCATTTCGATTCCCCCTTTGAGCTGTTGAGAAATGAGAGGAGTCCTCTCTTCATGCTTTCCCAGACCGGCCATATTGCCACAGATGACGGTGATATTGATCGCAGCGCGTCAGGGCACGAGCCTGACGCAACGCGCGTCATCTCGGCTGCTACTCAGACAAAGAAGGCCTCGAATCCATCCTCGGGCTCGAAGCGTTCGTTGCGGTAGAGCAGAAACGAAGGACCGGGAAGCGCCCGCTCTGGCACCGGATGCCGCGCGTCGCCCGGAAACGCGACCGCGCGCCCCTGCTCATGCTTGAACGGTTCCGGCCGGATCACCGGCGGCCGGCGAGCGCGGGCGGCGGCGAGCGCATCGGCCACGCACGGGTGGCGCGCGAGCGCGACCATGCTCATGATCTGCGCCGGCGCCAGATTGATCTCGCCCGCCCAGAATTGCTCGAGCACCGCGCGCGGACGCAGCCAGAAACTTTCGGTCGCTTCGTAATCGTCGTGACGCGGCTCCTGGCCGCCCGGCACTGCCGCCAGAAAAAAGCGCGCGTCGAAGCGCTTGTTGATCATCGCCGGCACACGCGGCGTGATCCAGCGTGACCAGGGCACCATATCGTTCCAAGCTAGCCGCAGTCCCAGCCGCGTGAGCATCTCGCCGAAGCCGGTGCCTTCGAGTGCGCGTGCTTGCGCAGCTTCCACATGCTGCGCAGTGGCCCCCTCGGCCAGCAGCACGCCCGCCTCCTCGAACATCTCGCGGCAGGCGGCAACGAAAAACCCCGCCGCCGCTGTCGCTGCCAGTTCCGGCTCACACAGCGCCGCATGCAGGCGGTCCAGCGGCGCGCCCAGCCGTCGCAGCGCTTCCGGGTCGGCGTCGGCATCGTCCACCTTGCCGCCCGGAAATACGTGGGCTCCACCCAGCACGTCCGAAAGTCCATGGCGCTTGACCATGAACACTTCCATGCCGCCGGCCGCATCGCGCAACAGCACGACGGTCGCAGCGGCGCGCGCCGGAATCGTTTCCGCCTGATCATTGAGTTCCAAATTCGTCTCCGATGCCATCAAAACAGGCAGGCGGCCCTGCCGCTCCCCGCACGATTATAATTCGCCTTGGCGCCGCGCTCCGGTGCGCGAGCGAACCGACAAACTTAACATGAATACTTCCCAGGCAGCCTATCTCGACGAACCGGCGCGGCGCACGCCGCTGCTGGAAGCGGTCGACGTGGCGGTGCTGGGCGGCGGTCCCGCCGGCATTGCCGCGGCGACCTCTGCCGCGCGCGCCGGCGTAAGCACGTTGCTGATCGAACGCTACGGATTTCTCGGCGGCATGGGCACCGCCGCCGGCGTGACCAATTTTTGCGGCCTGTACGCCAACGTGCATGGCGACATCCGCCGCGTGGTGCACGGCGTCGCCGACGAGCTACTGGATCGGATCGAGTCGCTCGGCGGCTTGAGCGCGCCGCATCTCATCTTCGGCAAGACGCGCGCGCAGGCCTACGACATGTCCGCCTACAAATGCGCCGCGGACGACCTGCTGCTCGCAGCGGGCGCGAAACTTTTGTTCCACGCGCAGGCGGTGGGCGTGGCGATGAAGAACGCGCAGGAAATCGATGCCCTGCTGATCGAGACGCGCTCCGGGCGCCGGGCGCTGCGCGCGCGCCTGTTCATCGACGCTTCGGGCGACGGCGATCTCGCGGCGTTCGCCGGCGCGCCCTGGGAGAAGAGCGCGCATCTGCTCTACCCGACGCTGATGTTCAAGCTGAACAGCGTCGACCCGGAGAAGGCCAAAAACGCGGTGGACGACATCCCGCGGCTGATGCGCGAGGCGGAAGCCAGCGGCGAATATCATTTCGCGCGCATGGGCGCGATCGTGCGCCCGATGAAAAACGCTATCGAATGGCGCGCCAACATCACCCAGATCCGCAATGCGCATTGCCTGGCGATGGATGGCACCGATGCGGCACAACTCTCCGCCGGCGAGATCGAGGGCCGGCGCCAGATTCGCGACTACCTGCGCTTCCTGCGCGAACGCGTGCCCGGCTTCGAAGCTTGCTACGTATCGGACATCGCGCCGCAGGTCGGCATCCGCGAAACGCGGCGGCTGCGGGGCGAGTACCAGCTCTCCGGCGCCGACGTGCTCGAATGCCGTGATTTCGGCGACAGCATAGGCGTCAACGGCTGGCCGCTGGAGCAGCACGTCGCCGGCGACGTACGCTGGAGCTGGCCGCCGATACCCGAATCGCGCGGCTACAACCAATTGCCCTATCGCATGCTGCTGCCGCAAGCCATCGACAATCTGTTGGTCGCCGGCCGCTGCGCTTCGATGACGCAGGAAGGCCAGTCGGCAGCGCGGGTGTCCGGCGGTTGTTTCGTCATGGGCCAGGCCGCGGGCGCGGCTGCGGCGATGGCACTGGCGCAGAAGGTGAAACCGCGCGCGGTGAATGTGCATAGACTGCAGGCGCAACTCGAACGCGAGGGCGCGTATCTCGGACGGGATGTGAAATGATCAGATAAAAGTTGTCATTCCGAGGGCGCCCCTGAAGGGGACTTCCTTTAGGGTGCAACCCGAGGAATCCGCTGTTAGGTAAACTCAGCAGCAGATTCCTCGCTTCGCTCGGAATGACATTTGCATATTGAGTTATCTGATCGCGTTTTGAAGTGACCCTAAGCGACCCTAGTTGGAGAAGAAATGAAAAGAGTTTTGATCGCACTTTCCCTGGCAGTTGCCAGCGGCCTTAGCGTAGCAGCGGAACCCTGGCCTGCAAAAGCCGTTCATATGATCGTGCCCTTCCCGCCTGGCAGTTCGCCCGACCTCGTCGCGCGCATGCTCACGGACAAGCTGGCGCAGGCGCTAGGCCAGCCGGTGATCGTCGAGAACAAAGCGGGCGCGGGGGGCAATATCGGCACTGGCCTGGTGGCGAAAGCGGAGCCGGACGGCTACACCATAGGCCTGTCCATACCCGGTCCGCTGGCGGTGAACACCGTCCTCTACAAGAAAATGGAGTACGACCCGTTCACTGAACTCGCGCCGATCACCCTGGTAGCCCTGAGCCCCAATGTGCTGATCGTCAATCCCGGCCTGGGCGTGAACTCGGTGAAAGAGTTCATCGACTACGCCCGTGCACGGCCGGGCCAGCTCAATTACGGTTCGGTCGGCAACGGCAGCGCCTCGCACCTGACCATGGAGCTGCTGAAGATGCAGGCCGGCATCGATATCGTGCATGTGCCCTACCCCGGCAGCCCGCAGGTCAACACCGCCATTCTCGCGAACCAGATACAGGCCGGCTTCGTCGTCCCCGGCACCGCGATGCCCATGGTGCAGTCGGGCCGGGTCAAGGCCCTGGCCGTTACCAGCAGCGCGAAAAGCCCGGTGCTACCCGATCTGCCGACGATTGCGGAGGCCGGCTACCCTGGATTCGAGTCCGGCGCCTGGCTCGGCATGGTCGCGCCGGCGAAGACACCCAAGCCGATCATCGATCGCCTGAACCACGAACTGGTCGAGATCATTAAAAGCGCGGAAGTGCGCGAGAAAATGCTGCGCATCTATTTCCAGGCGATCGGCACCACCCCCGAAGGCCTGTCCAAACTGATGCACGCCGAACGCGACCGCTGGGCCAAGGTGATCAAGCAGACCGGCGCGAGCGCTGATTGAATCGGGGCAGCGCCGTGCTCCTAAACTTCCTCCCGTAGTTGCCAAGGCGCCGGATTCCGACAGAGCTGCCGACCAGCAACATAGCGATTGGCTCTGTTGCGCCCTCCCGGCGCCAGCGCCGCGCGACCAGAGTCGCCGGGCGTCGTCCGCATCGGCACGCTCGGCCCTGTCCGAGGCTAGCGGTCTCATGGTTGCCGTGCCGGTTGCACATTCGCGGTCCGCAGTCCGGATGCGGTTGCACAGCCTCGCGATTTCAACATTGACCTGAATCGCTCCAAGCGGTCGGCCTATTTCGGCGGCCTTCGCTTGTGCATCGCACGTGCGTCCTGGTCAAAGCGGACGATTCAGTCAATTCCCCAGTTTTCGGGTCATATCACCCGATCTGCTTACTGGTTTACCCAAATTATCCGGGTTTACCCAAATTTAACAGCTTGAAAAATCGCCGTCACGTTTCATTTTTTTGGGTTTTTTGCCCCACAGATCAGGGATTTCCCCTACTCCACTTCGACGATTGGCACGCTTACTGCTCATTCCTTGCGCAGCGACAAGTGAGGCGCCTCGCACCGATGCGAACGCCCGCGAGGACGCATATGGAGATCAGAGCAGCGAGCAACGCGATCGGCGACATCCAGACGCACGATTCTGGGCACGCTTCGCACACACACAATTAAGGAGTTTTGCAAATGTTTAAACTTTCCAAGATCAAGGTCGGCGCACGCGCGGTCGCACTCGCGCTCGCCGCCAGCAGTTTTTCCGCACACGCCGTGCTCGAACGAGTCGGCCCGGTAAGCACCGACCCGTCGGGCGGCGGCTATCCAGTCTGGTATCAGGACACCACCGGCCTCGCGGTTGAGTTCTGCTCGCCGCAGAGCGCTGCGGAACTCGCTGGGGGATGGTGTGTGCTGCTTCCGGGCGACCTGACAACCGTACCTGAAGTGTTCCCGACGAATTTTTTCGATGAGCACTTCTACTGGAAAGCCGGTGCGCAAATCGGCAGCCGGCAGGCCGGCGGCAAGGCGATACTGATCCTGGCGGAGGAGGGTGCGTTCGCGACGGGCCCGGTTGCGGCCGGCGACCAGATCACGTTTTCCCGTATCCGCGTAGTGCTGAATCCGGTCCCAGTGTCCGGGACCTACCGTTTCATTCATCCCTACGGTGAAGAACTGCTGCAAGGGGTCGCCGGCGACAGGATATTCTTCTCCGACGACGTCGGCGTCGCCCCGGGCAATTTCACCGGCTCGCTGCGCTCGCGCATGGGGCCGTTTCTGCTGCCATCGGACACGCCCGGCGGCGCCGAGATGCCACCGCTGACCGCCGCCAACCCGACCCCGGACACCAATCCGGCGCATTTCGGCGGCGTGTTCACACCGACAGATTATCCGAATACCGGGGCCGCCTACATCGCCGATCCCGCCCGTATCGGGCCGGTCACCGGCAGTCCGCTGCCCAATTTCATCGACTCCACCGGCGCATCGCGCAACCACAACATCTTCCGCATCGAAGGACCTGTCGGGTCGGCCCTGGGTTCGGATCCGGCGACCGGCGCCCCCGTCGACTGGATCGAAACCACCGACTTCGATCTCGCGGGCCGTGTATTCACCGGCGTGATCCCCGGCCGGGTCACGGTCGATCGCGCGAGCTATAGCCGCAGCGCCTCGGCGCAGAAACTGGACGTGTATGCGACCGCTGTCGAGACCACTCAGGGCCGGCTTCCAACTGCACCCAAGCCGGTTGCGGCTGCGTCGTCACTGACCTTCTTCGACGCAGCTTGCGCGGGTACCGTCGACGCCTTCGGCACCATCCGGCCGCCCTACAGCGCGCCGCCGGGCGCCGCCGAGACGCCGATGATTCCCAACGGCGCTCTGCAATGGGCACAGACCCAGCCCGCAGTCATTCCGGCGGCAGTGTGCGTGAAGGACGCCAGTGCGCGCGATGCGGCCGGCAATCTTGTGGCTGTCTACGTCCCACGTGTCGTCACCGATGAAGTGACGGTCACCAAGGCCTACTACGATCCGGACGTCCCGAGCCTGACCGTGGTCGCAACCTCCAGCGATACGGCACTGGCGCCCACGCTAAATGTGGCGTACGGAACACTTCTGGGCGATCTCACCGGCGGCCAGATCGTCGTGCCGGGCCTGATCGCGCCGCCCTCCGACCTGTTCGTACAGTCGGGCGGATTGGGCAGCACCAAGTACCAGGTAAGCACAGGCTTCGTCGGCGCGACATTGCTCCCCGTGGCCGCGAACGACAGCTTTACCCTGCCGATGAATTCGGCGCCGCAGGTCCTTGCAGTGTTGGCCAACGACAGCAACGTCGCTGGCGGCACGGTGGCGCTGACCTCGGTGCCGACCAAGGGTAGCGCGGTGGCCAACGCTGACGGGACGGTGACGTTCACGCCGAATCTCAACGCCAGCGGCACGGACGCCTTCACTTATACGGTGACCGTCGGTACTACGGTGTCGAACGTAGGCACCGCCACGCTCAACATTACGCCAGTGAACATCGCGCCGGTTGCGGTCGCCGATGCGGTCAACGCCATCGCCAATTTCGCTCGCAGGATCAACGTTCTCTCGAACGATACCGACGTCAATGGCGCGGTGGACATCGTTGCCGCGGTGAATGTGACGCAGCCTACGCCTGCCGGGGCGACGACCGCCGTCGCGGGCGGGATCGTGACCTTCACCGCCACCGCGACCGGCACCTATACCTTCACCTACCAAGCGCAGGATGCCGGGGGACTGCGCTCCAGCCCTGCGACGGTAACGGTAACGGTGGCGGCGGTGGAAGCGATCACCCCCGGCATCACTGAATACATCGTGTCCAAGGCTCGTCTGCGCTTAGACGGTACGGTCTCTCCGGCCGCGGAGCAAAGGGTCACTTTGGAGTTCGTCGGTGCGGCTGGTAATTCGCTCGGCATATTCGCCACGGTCGGTACCGATCAGACGGGCGCCTACGTGTTCGACCAAGCGGGTATCGCCTTGCCCAACGGACTCTACGACGCAGTCAACAACCCGACCGGAACCTTGTCGGTCAGGGCGACCACGTCGAACGGCACAGTCAGGGCGACAGCCATTGCGCGGAAATAGCGGGCGGTCCATGGCGACCCTCGACGAGGGTCGCCGTCTTCGCCCCACAATCGGTTCGATACACCACATTTAGGAGATTGAAATGTTTGCACCAAGCAAGATCAAAGTTGGCTCACGCGCGATTGCGCTCGCCTTCGCGCTCGCCACTAGCAGTCTTTCCGCTCACGCCGTGCTCGAAAGGGTCGGCCCGGTGAGCGCAGCCCCGTCGGGCGGCGGCTATCCCGCCTGGTACCAGGACACTACCGGCATCGCGGTGGAGTTCTGCTCGCCGCAGAATCAGTCGGAACTGGACGGAGGCTGGTGTCTGCTGCTCGCCGGCGACGTACCGGCTACGCCCGAAGTGTTCCCGACGAACTTTTTCGACGAACACTTCTACTTTGCCGCGACTGCGATCATGGCGCACCAGACCGGCGCCCATTCGCTGCTGGTCCTGGCGGAGGAAGGCGCATTTGCCGTGGGCCCGGTCGTGCCCGGCGACCAGATCACCTTCTCCCGCATCCGGGTCAAGCTGGATCCGGTCCCCGTTACCGGGGCCTACCGCTTCATCCATCCCTACGGAGAAGAAATCATACAGGGAGAAGCAGGCGGCAGAATCTTCTTTACCGACGACGTGGGTATCGGCAACCCGGGTGATTTCAGCGGTGCGCTGCGCTCGCGCATGGGCCCGTTCCTGCTGCCTTCGGCCACCCCCGGAGGCGCTGAAATGCCGCCGCTGACCGCGGCCAATCCGACCCCGGATACCGACCCAGCCCACTTCGGCGGCGCGTTCGCGCCTACGCCCTACCCGGGCACCGGAGCCGCCTACATCGCCGATCCCTCGCGCATCGGGCCGGTCACCGGCAGCAGTCTGCCGAACTTCATCGATTCGACCGGGACATCGCGTAACCATAACGTCTTTCGCATCGAAGGGCCTCCCGGATCCGGCCTGGGTATCGATCCTGCGACCGGCGCGATCGTCGACTGGGCCGAAACCACCGACTTCAGTCTGATGGGCCGCCTGTTTACCGGCACGATGCCTGGCCACGTTGATAATGCCCGCGCAAGCTACACCCGCAATGCGTCCGGACAGAAGCTGGATGTCCTTGCGATTGGCAATCCCGCCACCGCCAGCCGGCTTCCCTCTGCCCCCCCGGCCGGCAAGGTCGTGCCAACGGTGACGTTCTTTGACAAGCCCTGTACCGGCACCGTGGACGCCTTCGGCTCGCTCCGCCCCCCGTACAGCGCACCGGTGGGCGCGACTGAGAGCCAGATGTTCGCCTCAGGCAACATGTACTGGGGACAGGTGCGCCCTGCGGTGCTGCCGACGTCCGTGTGCATCAAGAACGGCAACGCTCGCGATGTGTTCGGCAATATTGCGCCGGCTTACCTCTCGCAACCCGTTACGGACGAAGTCACCGTCACTCAGGCGCTCTACGATTCGAGCGCCGGGACCCTGACGGTGGCGGCCACTTCGAGCGACGTCACGGTCCCGCCCGCGCTGAGACTTGCGTACGGAAACGTCCTCGCCAACCTCGCCGGTGGCCAAGTCGTGGTGCCCAACGTCTCCGCCCCGCCCGCCACGGTATCGGTGCAGTCCAGCGCTCTGGGCGTCACCGAGTACGCGGTAAGCACAAGCCAACTGGGCGGCGCTGCTGCGACCGCGCCCGTAGCCACGGCCGACAGCTATTCATTCGCGGAAGATACGGGCGCGCACATCCTCGCCGTCCTGGCCAACGACGTGAATGCCGCTGGCGGCACGGTGACACTGACCTCGGTGCCGGCGTTAGGTATCGCGGTGGCCAATCCTGACGGCACGGTAACCTACACCTCGAATCTCAACGCCAACGGCGCGGACTCCTTCACCTATAAGGTGACGGTGGGCGCGCAGGTGTCGGCCACCGCCACCGTGTCGATCAACCTCATTCCTGTGAACGATGCGCCCGTTGCGGTCAACGACACGGCCACCGTCGCCGTCAACACGCCGATCCAGATCAACGTGCTCGGCAACGATACCGACCCTGACGGCAAGGCGGACCTGTTTGCCGCGACGAACATCTCACCGTCGTCGCCTGTGGGAGCTACGATCACCGGCGGCGCCGGCGGCATCGTGACCTTCAGTGCCGCGCTGGCAGGCACTTACACCTTCACCTACCGCGCGCAGGATAAGGCCGGCGTTTCCTCCGCCAACACGGGGCGGGTGACGGTGACGGTGACGGCGCCATTCACGGTCGGCATCAACAGGAACCAGTACACACGAAGCACCAGGAATCTGCTGGTAGAGGGTGTGACCAGCGATCCGGGTACTCCGACGGTGACGGTGAAGTTCGTCGACGGCGCCGGCACGATGCTCGGCACAGGCGGATCCGTCGTTGCATCGGGCGGCAAGTGGAAGCTCAACACCACCGTGACCTTGCCCGTTGGGGCCACCGGGATCATAGCGACCATGCCCTCAGGCGCAGTGAGTCTGGCGGCGGCACTCACTTTCAAGTAGTATTGCCCGAGAACTAAGAGCCTCGCCCGCAAGGGTGGGGCCATTAGGGGTACGCTGGACATGGGACGTGAGGCCCCTGACTGGCGCACCCAATGAACGGCCACTGTCTATCGGCGGCCGCTAGTAGCAAAGGAGGGATCTCGTTCATGAGCGCAATCATGACCGAGGTCCAGCTGAGGCTTAGCTTAGGTTTCCTGCAATGGCTGGCCAATCCTGTTTTTGCTCGCGCTGATCCTCAGCTGACATCCGCCCGGTCCCGCAAGGGACCGGGTTTTTTGCTTTAGGGAATGCACTACGCCTTGTTGCCGTACCCGATCCCGGCGAGCCGTGCGCGATTGGCCCGGCAGGCTGCCGCCCACCGGGCGCAAAGCAACAATCGTTCACGATACTTTCCCGCTGCTCTATAACCGCCTGCAATGCAGCCACGCTGGCATATCAAATTTGGCAACTAGCCCGGGACGGGCGCTGCTGCCCCGCGGTACCACAGACTGCTCATCGCGCCGAACTCGATCAGGGCGACACCGCGCCTGCGCCTCGCCAGTACGCGCTTGAGGATGCGGTAGACGTCGGGGTCGTACGCCGGATCGCTGCGCAGCTCGAGCTTCTCGTAGATCTCTGCCTCGCTGCGCGCCGTGCCGAGGTAACACCAGCGCTCGAACAGATGCACTTCGTTCCTCTCGCCCGAGTGCTCGCGCAGGCCGATCGCGCCCTGGTAAGGCCATGGCGCAGCCGGTGCATCGTTCGCGGTCGCCTCGCCGCAACGGGTGGCGCCGCGCTCGCGCGGCAGCAACTCCCTGTTCAGGCGCGACGCCTGCAGCAACGCGCCCAGTTCGCCAGCAGTCTGCATCCAGTCCACCCGCGTCACCTGCTGCGCGATGCGCTTGTCCCTGGCCAGGCGGCCGGAGAAACGCGCGCGCACCCGCGCGTGCAAATCGACGCCGCTGCCGACGTACAGCGGCGCGCCCTTTGCGTCGAAGAACAGATACGCCCCCGGCGCTGCGGGAATCGCATCCAGCACCTCGGTCGACAAGCCGGCCGGCAGATCGGGCGTGCCCAGTTGCGCTTGCACCGCGGCGTCGATCTGCGCGGGATCCACCTGCGCGTAGATCGTCTGCAGCAACTGCCACAACACCTCGGCATCGCCCAAGGCGCGATGGCGCGCACTGCATGTAAGGCGGAAACGCGCGATCAGGCTGTCGAGGTTGTGGCGGCGCTGCTCGGGAAAGAGCTTGCGCGAGAGCTTGGCGGTGCACAGCACGCGCGAGCGGTACGACAGGTCGACGCGCCCGAACTCGCTCTTGAGAAAACCGTAATCGAAGCGCGCGTTGTGCGCGATCAGGATCTTGCCCTCGAGGCGCGCGAACAGCGTGGGCGCGAGCTGCTCGAACCTGGGCGCATCCCGCACCATCTGGTTGCTGATGCCGGTGAGCGACTGGATGAAAGGCGGAATGCTCCTCTCCGGATTCACCAGCTGGCTCCAGCTGCCGATCAACTCGCCGTCGGCGACCTCGACCAGTCCGATCTCGGTGATGCGCTCCTCGTCCGCATTCATGCCGGTGGTTTCTAGATCCAGGAATATCAGTGGCTTATGGAGCATCGCTCGCGCATGGGAGTGCAGTTCACCCGCAATGTTAGCGGAAATTCGGCTTTCAACCTTTGGCGTCCGGCGTCGTTAACCGGAATAAGAGGTCATCATGCACATCAACGAACTCAAGCCTGGCACCTATTTCAAGTCCGACCGGATGTCGTTTCTGTATGACCGCTCGCTGCACATTACACGCTGCTGGGACGGCGGTCTTGCGGACGCCGGTTTTCGCGCCTATCCCAACACCAACGTCGAAATCATCAGCGCCGATCTGGCCCATGCGCTGGCGCGCGAGATCCTGCAACACGCCAGCCTCGAATAGATGGGGTTTCGATGCAAAACGGTCGATATTAGTTTAGTTAGTGACGGCGACTCCGCCCATTTCAAGCAGCAGTATCGCCTCGCCATCCTTCGGAGCCGGTCCGAGACGATGCCGCAACGGGCGGCCACTGGCTAGCGGGTCGTCGGTGGAAAACAGGACGTCGGCGACCGCGCCGTGTCCCGGCACGCGCAGATCCTTATTCTCCCAATCGGCGTGATAGCAGAAGATGACCAGCGTTTCGCCGTTGGGAAGCGCGGCGCAACGCACCAACGTCCGGTCGCGCGTGATATCCAGGACGCCGCGAATGCCTTGCTCCGGTTCTGCCGCAAAAGCGAATTCGACATAGGTCGCGCTACAGGCCGGCGCGGCGGCAATCCAGAATATCTCGCCGTCATCGGCTGCGGCCGGCCGCGACAGATAGTCCGTAGGAAAGGCCATCCACGCGACGCGCGCAGCCCTGCCGCTGCCGCGCGGCGGCGTGGCGGCGCGGCGCCATTTAAAACCGGCGCGATCGCGCAGCGCCGCCGGCGCGGCTTCGGCCCCGCTCTGCGCGCTGTGGCACAGTCCGGACTTGTTGAATCGGTATTCTTCGACTCCCGCGATGGAATGCGTACTGAGGTGGAAATCGCCCAGACGCGTGGTCGACGCGCGCCAGATGTCCGATACATAGCCATCGGGGCGTTTGACGCCGAAACTGAGATCGAGCAGAAAGTTCGACATGGCCGTCGCAGGATTATCGGTCCGATTGCGGCAAAAGCAAAATTTAGTCGAACCGCCGGGCGCATCCGCTGCGCCCTGCGTCTGTCTATTTGCCAAACCTATTCGTCGAAGCCTAGTCGTCGAACCCTAGTCGTCTAAACCTAGTCGTCGAGCCCTAATCGTCGAAACCGAGGACCCCGGTCGAACCGCGGACAGCATCGCCCTCGATGAGACCATGCACGCCGGCGCCGAGCAGGCGTATCGGCTTGCGTCCGGCCTCGGTGCGCGCCAGCAGCGCCAGGGCGCGCGCCGCGATCTCATCCGCGTCGCGCGTCGCCGCCGCGGCAGTGTGGCTGCGCGTGACCGTGGTGAAACCGGCGTAGCGCACCTTGATCGTCACGGTGCGCGCAAGCAAGGCCTTGCGTTCCAGCCATTGCGCAGCCGTGCGCGCCATGCGCTCGATTTCGGCGCGAATCTCATCCAGTGCCAGGAGATCTTCGTTATAGGTGTTCTCGCTGCTCGACGACTTATAGGGCCGGTTCGGCACCACCGGCCGCGCATCCTCTCCTCGCGAGAGCCGCTGCAGCACCTCGGCCAGACTGCCGACCGCGCGCTGCAGCACTGCCGGGTCGGCCGCGCGCACCTCAACCAGGCGCGCGATGCCGATGTTTCGCAACTTCCCCGCAGTGACCGGCCCTACGCCCCAGAGCGCGTCCACCGGCAGTTGCTGCAGGAACGCTTCGACCCGGTTGGGGGAGATCACGGTCAGCCCGTCGGGCTTTTGCCATCCGGACGCGATCTTGGCCAGGAACTTGTTCGGCGCAACGCCGGCGGAGGCGGTCAGCCGCGTCTCGTCCAAAATGCGCTGCTTCAGGCGCTTCGCCACTGCGGTCGCCAAGGGCTCGCCCCAGCGGTTTTCGGTGACATCCAGATAAGCCTCGTCGAGCGACAGCGGTTCGACCAGCGGCGTGCAGGAACGAAAGATCTGCAGTACCTGCTGCGACACGGCGCGGTAGCGCTGAAAGTCGGGACGCACGACGACGAGCTGGGGACACAGGCGCAGCGCGCGCGCCATCGGCATCGCCGAACGCACGCCGAAGGCGCGTGCTTCGTAGCTGGATGCCGCCACCACGCCGCGTGCATCCGGCTGACCGCCAACGGCCACGGGCCTGCCGCGCAGCGATGCGTCATCGCGCTGCTCGACCGACGCGTAGAACGCGTCCATGTCCACGTGGATGATGCGGCGCACGCCTGAGGTCACTGGATCGGCCCTTAGAGCTTATTACAAAACGAGGGGATATCCCCCAAGGTGGGAGACCGAAGGTCGGGTCCACCCGACGAGGTGGGGACTTTCCCCTCGAGGGGATCGAGACCTTCGGGGCGCCTCCCCTTGTATGTTTGTTTTTTGGAATTTCTTTAAGATGATTACAGGCTGTGGAGCTTGTGGGCAAAGGGGCGCGCGGTGGATAACGGTTTTAT